>Ga0308000_10001299_pt1 | contig 10057 bp, 10 predicted proteins | sample Neamet3_FD_203877 | JGI IMG/M metagenome (GOLD analysis project Ga0308000, IMG submission 203877) | Marine microbial communities from water near the shore, Antarctic Ocean - #3 | ecosystem: Environmental > Aquatic > Marine > Unclassified | place: Southern Ocean | collected 2014-06-04 | reverse complement strand
GATAAACTGTTTGCACTTGTCCATCCATCTTAATACCTTCTTTAGGTGCATAGTCGTGCTTAACACACATTACTGCATACTTGTCATCTGCTTGATCAAATAATTCCTTAACATCATCTAAAAAGATAATGTCACTGTCACAAAACAATGCCCATCCACTAAAGTTAGTAAGTTCAGGTATAAGGAATCGAGTAAATGTAAACTCTGTACTTGCAAGTTTGTCTATAGGACGAGTATACCATCCTGCATCTCTAAGTTTAGATTGTATTAAAGGCTTTACAATTACATCTTTATTACGTGCCTCAAGACTGTGCTTGCACACTTGATATGCTATATCTTCTCTTGTGTCGTAACCTACAAATACTTTCATGTTCTTCTTTCTATATCTTCTTCAATGCACTCGTCACCCCATTGTATTTCAAGGATGTGTGCATTTTCTGTACCGGTGTTAGATGCTAAGTGCCAAACTTCTTTGCCAATTTCATATGGCATTCCGTGTGGCTTTAATTTTAGATTAGATACGTTTCCGTTCCACTCAGTTTGCATGTCAACTACACCTTCTAGTATGTTCCATTGCTCTGAACGTTTGAAGTGCCTTTGATCACTAAGTGATTTGCCTGGATAAATTACAAGTTCTTTTACTTTGTAACCTTGTGCAGGCTTGTGATCTAGTACACGCCAGTAACCCCAATCACGCTCAGTCTTTTGTGTTTTCCATTCGTCTAGTATCCAACTGCTGCTGTTAGCTTTATTGCCACCACCTACACCAAATACAAACTCAACACCTTCAACGGACATTTCTGGAATGTTTTTTTCTGTCCTATCGCCGCCATTAGCAAAAATTAAATGATCCTTAGGGTGATGTGCTTTAACTTGTTTTATAAAATTTATAGCACTATCATCGTCGTCCATAAATGTAAAAACTTCGTCTACCATTTGTAAATTGTTTACAATGCATAGTCTCTCATTCCAAGGCATAAATGCTTTGCCTTTTTTACGCTCTAACCATTCATCTGAATTTAGGCCAACTACTAATCGATCGCCTAATTTCTTTGCTTCTTTAAAATAGGCAATATGCCCACTGTGTAGCGGATCGAATCCACCTGTAACTAAAATTACTTTGCTCATGTAGATATTTATGTGCGTAGTTTATTGCTTCACTGGCATTTGGATTAATTCAATTCCGTCCTTAGAAATACCTAAACTTTCAACATACACATTAACATGCTTGTCCATAACTACCTTTAAATCTTCAAACGTAATAATACCCTTGCGTACAAAAAATCCAGTGTACGTCATTGCAGTTTTTAGTAAGTATTCGTCGTGTGTGATATACAAGTCTTTATTAAGGTTATCATATCCGTATTCTGCTGGTTTTTCTGCATCGTGGAAGATCATTGAATCAACACCACTTGTTAGTATGTCTACAGATGATTTCCTACATGAAGCAAAGCCGTCTGTAAAAATCATAGTAGACTTATAATTCATTGCTTTAATTTCGGCAGCCAATTCGGTATGGTAATTATCAATAGATTCTTTTTGCATTGGATTTAATTCTGCCGGCAATACTTTTAAACTTGGAATTCCTAAAGGAATAATATCGTGTATTCTAAATTCATTTTTGTCAGTTATTATTTCAGCATTTTCTTTTTTAACTAGATCAATCCATCCTGGCTCGTTATCAATATGAATTGTTTTTAATGCATTTGATGTTAGTAATCCTGGAGACGAATATCTACCAGTGCCTATTTCAACGACTAATTCAGGCTTCAGTACTTCTAACATTGTGTTAGTTACAGGCTGATGTGTGCTCCATCTGTAATGGAATTTTATACCTAGTTTTTTTGCTGACTTAATTTTCATTTTAGTTTCCTAGTAAGTTTTTAACAGTATACACTTCTTTTACATTTTCAAAACTTTTAATTGAAGGTGTAATCAAAGGCTTTGATTTATTATTCTTCTTTACTTCTTTACGTGTTTGTCCAATTAACTCCATACTTGGCGTTACAAAAAACACTACATCAACATCTGGATAATATTCCAAACCTCTGTAATCAAAAAGCACAAACTTGTCAATGTTATTTAAGTCCGCTACGTCAATTCTTGTGTTTTCTTGGCCCTTAACAGGATCAAGTAGCAAGTCGTCTACAATAGTAAACTTATGTTCTAACTGTTGTAAATGCTTTCTAATATAAGTTTTTCCTGAAAATGATTTTCCTACTACTGCAATTTTATTATATTTTGAATCTATAATTTGTTGTACACATTCTTGACTTGTTAGCGTGTCTCTAGTACATCTAAAGAACGGACGCTTAGTAGGTGTATTACCTTTGTATATAATTTGTGAAAAGTCTGTATAGTCAACAATGTTTTTCATGTACTTACTTACTGGTGCTTTGCCGTGTCCTTCAAAGTACATTACTTTGTTAGTTTTTGCACATGCTTTAGATAGTATGCCATATCTATTATCAAGTTCAATTGTATCAATTACTGCTAGGAACATAACGACATCAATTTTAGGAATACTATTCCAAAAGAAATTACTGTCTAAATCGTCAACTACAAAGTTTACGTTAGAACCTATTTTCTCTTTAATTTCTAATGCATTGGCAATAGCATTAGAATCAAATTCTACACCAATAACATCTGCTCCCCACTTCTCAGCCTGGAAGGACATTTGTCCCATATTACATCCTAAGTCAATAGCAGTGGCGCCTTTAAAATCGTCTTGATTGTAATGTGCAATTCTGTCATTAATTTTACGTGTGCCGGTAATACCTAACTCAGGCATGTCATGGTATTCGTTAAACCAATGATCTCTTTTTTTCATTGTGTTTTCTACTGCGCCAGAAGCAATAGCTTTTCTTAATTTTTTTGACATTAATGTTTTCCTAAATTTCTAGTTAAACTAGTTTGTTTAATATTTGAACCAATTGCATAAAACGGATGCAATCTTGCAAGACTAGGAACAGTTGTTCGAGTGTCTACAATCCAGTCGCCAATTTGTTGATCAGCAGGAGTATGCCCGTTTTGACGAATCCATATAATTAATTTTTTTGCAGCTTTTGGTTTGATTATATATGCATATGCACCTTTAAAATAATTACCAGTACCAATTTTAACAGGATTCTTGTTTTCTAAGTTTGTATACTTTTTTACAGCAAACGGCATAGTTAATTCAATATCAAGTGTTTTATTATAACTGTTACTAAATGGATCACACCTATCTAGCTTTAATACATCTTCAAATGTATCTAATATGTTTGCTGGTAACCGCTTTAACATGTAGCCGTCATGTTCTAAGATAACAAGGGGGGTATTAGTTTGCATACACTCTAGCCACAGATAGTAATGACTAAAAAAACATCCTAATACTCCTAGGCGGCCTTTTTTCATTTTTCTTCTTGGATGTATGCCAGTCTTTTCGTAATGCTCTGCTACATTATTGCCGTTAATTGCTTTAAAATAAGACGGAGATAACCCATGCAAAATAGCTTGATCATAACAATCTTTAGCCATCTCACACGAGTGTTCATTTCCTTCAAGCCGTATAATACGTGTTTTCATACATGTATTTACAAACTTGCATCTTCCATTCCAGCAACTCTGAGCTTAACAACGTTTGTAATCTGCCATTGCTTTTGATCAAGACCTTTTAAGAGTCCTAACCACTTGTTGCGCATTAGAGCAAACTCGTTGATAATCTTTTCATAGTCAACAACATCTGCCTCACCGTCTACGTATTTTTCAACGTCACGGCTTGACAGAGCTCGTTGGTAGTTTTCAAGATATTTCTTAAAGTACGAGCTACGCAATCTACGTAGCTCGATATTTAAGTAGTGCAGGATTGCTTCAATCTCTTGAAGCTGATTAAAACGCTGTTCAACAATGCCGGGCATTTCTGCTGCGGCACGTTCAACATTGCCTTTGAGCTTTACATCAAATCGACCTTGTATCAGCTCATCTTCAAAGAACTGTACAGCACTCGGTATCTTAGATATATCTCGTGATACTTCGCTATACCAGCCCATTACTCATCCCACTCTTCTTCTTCGTCATCAATATTATCTAAGTCTAGATAATAACTAATAGCTTCGTCTAAAGGACCATCAGTACCGATAACTTCTTTAAAAGTCTCATCACTAACACCGTAGTCTGCTAATAGATCAACATACTTTTCGGCAACAAGCTCTACTTGTTTCTTGTCTGTGTATTCTTTAAACATTGTCCAGATGTCACTGATGTGTTCTTCATTCATTTGCAGTTGCTTCCTCAATTTGATCAACAGTTGCTTCGCCGTCCACCTCAGCGGTATTTACCACAGGCTTCATTTTTTCGTTATATTCCATCATGATCTGATCAAGCTTGCCGCCGACCATCCATGCCTTACGATACTCAAGAACTTCTTCGCCTGCTAGATTAGTATACCTGAGTCGATTACCTTGCTTAACTAACAAGTTCTTTTTCTCAAACAATTCAACTAGCCCGCTATAAGGATTCATACCAGTTTCATAAGGAATCTTAACCTGCACACCTTCGAAAGGTTTTGCATATCGAGTCTTCATTACTTTACAACCAGCACGGATGCCCATAACTTCTGAGATCTTATTACCGTCTTCGTCTTCTTTTAGCTTCATTTTTTTCATTGCAACAACAATACTTGATGCATAGATAAAGCCTGCGCCGCCACTAATTTTATCATCTGGGTCAAACATATCTTGCGATGCGTATGTGTGGTTAGTACATACTAGTCCAACGTTTAATGAGCCAATCATGTTAACTGTGTTACGAACAAGTGAAGTCAATGCCTTAGGCTTACGACCCATATCACCTTTCATATCACCCTTGTTAAACTGATCAACGTCAGTAGGTGTTAGTAACATACCCAACGAGTCAACTACAAACAATACTTTAGGACGATCTGCTTCATCCATTGCACGATAGTCATTAACAAATGTTGAGATAGTTTTTGCTACATCATCAATCATTGACATGTTTAGCTTGAGCAACTTCTCCGGAGTTGTGTCTACTTGTAATGCTTGTAGCCAACTTTCGTCAAGTGCATTCTCTGTGTCAATTAGTACTACAAAGATGTCTTGCTCTTGTGCGTGTTTGATAATGTTGCCAGCACAGAAATAACTCTTACCTGCTCCTGACTCACCTGCAAACACAGTAACCTTACCTAGCGGAACTCCTCTATGAAAGTCTCCTGAGATAAGATAGTTTAGTGCATATGATCCTGTACTGATCCAATCAGTAGGATCGTTAAATCCAGTACTCATGCCTGAGATACTTTTAGTCAAGTCCTTGCGGAACTTACTAACGTCAAATGACTTAGCCATTAAATTCTCCTATTAAAGCTGTAATAAGTAGGGGAAGTTACTCCCCTACTTTGCAGGTAGTTACGCCTGACGTGAGCGGATCATTGCTAGAATGTCGCTTGCGCCGCCGCCGGCTGCTGGTGCCGCCTCTGCCGCTGGTGCCGCAATAGCTGCTTCAGCTACTTTAACATCTGCTTCAAAAGGTGCTGCTTCTACTGCTGGAGCACTTTGGCTAGTTGCAGTTGCGCCTGCACTTGCTGCTTTTTGTGGATCGCCTGTACGTGCTTGCATGCCACTTGGACGGAAGTACTGACTCCAACGATCTGCATCGTATGCTTCACCGTCTACTGACGCTTCAAACATCTCTTGCATTACTTTTACAGCAGTTGCGTCTGGCTTCTTAGGAAGGAAGTCTGACAAGTTAAACAAACCGTGTGTGTTAATTGCAGCCATTTCTTGATCGTTCAATGGACGATCTCTACGTGCCCAATTACTTGTGCCGTAGTCTGCATAACCACCTTTACTAGTTTTGTTTAAACGGAAGTCTACACCAGCAGTATAATCTGTTGGTAATTCTTCCATGTCTGGATCCATTAATGCTGCCTTAATGATCTGGAAGATCTGTGGGCCAATAATGAATCTACGGATTGGATTCTCCGGTGCTTGGTCGTCTGCGATAGGATTATCGTTTACGAACCCTTGGAATACGTATGAACGCTTTTTCCAATACTTACGGCCCATGTCTTCAAGACTTGCGTCTTTAAACCAACCGCGTACTTCTGCAAGGATACCACAGTTTTCGCCGTACATTTCCATACAAGGAACTTGTACTTGTACCGGACGAGATGCTGTATCTCCTTTAATTCCTGCGAACGGAAGTTTGATCATCAAACGTTCTGCCCAAAAGAATGTGTTATCCGCATTACCGTCAGGTAGGAAACGCATAGTAGCGTTTTCGCCTTCTTTGATATTCCAAAATGGGTAAATGGGATTCGGACCTTGATTCTGTCCGCCGCCTGATGAGCGTTGTTCTTGCTCTTTAAGTTTAGCTCTGATTTCTGCTAATGATGCCATAATTATATGCCTCTTTCAGTTGTTATTGCCTAATTGTTGTAGCATTATTGCTACAAGTGCCTTTTAATGTTATAGCACAGTTACTATTATAGCGCCTGTGCTTAACAATGTCAAGTCTTTTTTAAAGAAAAAGAAATAAAACTTATAAGTGGGTTAGCGTAATCCTGCTAACTCACGAATTCTGTCGAAATCGTCGTTTATTTCGTGTGCAGTGCCTTTGCTCATCTTTACAGGGTGCATTTTGCCTGATCCTTTAGGATATTCAAACTCTGACTGATGTGCTCTTGCTGCTGCCGCTGCTGCCTGTGTAAAGTTTTCGTCTACTGTATCTTCCATTTGCTGTGGCTGTGTGCGCATTTGCCACTCGTCAAACTTTGCAGTTATTTGTTCAATAAACTGTTTAGCAGGATTGATGTACTGTTCGCCGTAGTCTTTTTCAACCATAGTTAGTACTGCTGTTTCGCCTTTTGGAAATGCTCCATTCTCACGATCAAAGTAACTAAGGATAAACTCGCCTAATGGTGTCTTTTGTTCGTTAGGGTCCATACCTTCTTCTGTGTCGTCTTCGTTCATGTCATCCCACATTGCAGATGCTTCTTCTTCGCCGTAGTCGCTATACTTGTTCATGAACTCTTCTTTGTCCATGTCTTGAGCATCGTCAGTCATTTCGCGTTTAAACTGTCCTTCTCCAAACTGACCCATCATTTCTTCAAAGCCTTGCTCTAGTTCAATTTCTTCTTTGGCTGTTCCCTTTTTGCGACAAGAACCTGGCTCGCCTTCTGTAGTGCCAGGTACTCGTTCGTGTCCAGTCCAGCAAGGACCTTTCTTTTCTTCTAAATCTTCTGGGCCTAGTGACTTTGCTTTTGTTGCTTCACTTACTAAGTTATAAATGTATGGAAATACATCTGCTAGTTCTTCGTTAAACTGTTTGATAGTTAACTGATCTATCCAATTCTCTGCAACGTCACTCGGTACATCTTCCATCATTGGCTTAGCATATGCTGCAAATGTTTCTGCATAAAACTTTGGCTTTTGCAATGACTCAATTGTTTTCTTAACTGTACTAATACGTTCTTTAACTGCGTCAACATATCCTGCTAGGCTTTCTGCCATTACAGCACTACGACCCATATAGTTGTTGAACTTGCGTAACTTGCTCATCTCTTCTGATAAGCCTACAATGTGTCCACCGAACTCATCATGAGGTTTGCCGCCTTCTGCTACGTGACGTGCCATTGCTCTTGCACCACTTAGGTGTTTGAACGGATATATAAAACGTTCGCCTTCTGCGCTTTCAATATAGATTTTGCCAATGCTGCGTGTACGCCCTGCGGCACTTTCTTGGTTAACACCTTCTGTGTGCTTAATTACAATACGTGCTTCACCTATTTTTTGGTAGCTAATTCTACTAGTACCATATAGTTTTGATTCGTTCATGTTCTCGTCCTCAGGGGTTTTCGCTAAGAATTTATAGTCTCTCTTATTTAAATTTGACTTTGTAATGTCTCGCACACTATATTCCATCATACGCTTCTTACTAAAGATACGCAGTTCTTTTAGAAAATCATACCACGCTTCTCGTGTCATTTCGTCTTGATCTTCCATAAAGTCTTTACTGTATATAACAGTTAAGCCGTCATCTTCGTCGATAGCAACACTTACTTTGCCAAGTCCGTTATAATCAAAATCAAAGAAACGTGCCATAGTTGGCTCATTTGTAACTGTTCCTTCTTCGTCACCGATAGTAACTTCTGGAAATCTTCCTCGTATTTTGTTAAAAAGGTCTTCACCTATTGTGTCAAATTCTTGCATAATGTATTTATCTACCTAGTTAAAAGTTACTGCTTATAAAGATGGGCATAGGTGCTTCGTAATCCTCTATGTCTTCAGCTTGTGTAAAGGTACTATATATTCTTGGATCCCAGTCTTTGAGTACAGCCATCATTCTCAGTGCTAATAGTGTAGCACTTACTAAGTCATCACTGCCGCCTGATTTCGCTTGGTAGCTACTACCTGTTGCAACAAACGCTTTGAGCTCACTAATAAGAGTCTTGCTTCTAACCTTCATCTTATCGTTTTCAATCATAGTTTTAAGTCTACTACACGCTGTAATCTTAGTACCGTGTGTGGTGTTAAATCCTTTGCGGAACTTTCTAACATGTCCTTTGCGCATCGGCTCACTTACAAATAGTCCAGGAATGTTTTCTTCACCGAAGTCGTTAATAACAAGTAAGCATGCTTCACCAATGCCATTGTTTTCAACACTCCAATATATGCCGTTGGCATTGTTAGTTTCTTGTTGTAAGTATTTGCATATGTCAGCAAGTACTCGTATTTGTCCTGGGATAGCAGTTGTGTTATGTTGCCACTCTGCTACTTGTTCGTAACTAGGCAGTTCAAACACTTGTATAGCTGCGTTATCGCCTCCTGTTCCCATACTAGGGTCAAGTGCTACTGCATACGTATATTGCGCTGTAGGCTTCTTATACCAGCGTGTTTGGCCCATGTTAAGCATAGGAGCTACACCTTCCATAACAGCAAGTTTAATACTATTAATAAGTGTTTCGTCAAATACTAGGAATTCACATCCGTATTCACGTCTAAACTTCTCTTCACCAATACGTCCAACTTCTGCTTGTTTCCATTCTTCGTCACGATCTGGATGTTCACTCCAATGTGATATAAAGCTATGGAAACCGTTTGAACCTAGCTCTTGTTCATTGCCGTGTTCGTCAAACTTATTTTCTGCTTGTTTCCAAATGGTTGCAAAGGTATCTTCATCCGAGTTTGGTGTGCTTGTAATAATAGCACGACCACCTGTTGCTAGTGTAGGAGATATTGAAGTCCAAAATTCTTCAGCAATGTTGGGTTGCACAAATGCAAACTCATCACAGTATAGCAACGAGATACTCATACCACGTCCTGTGTTGCCTGTTGTTGTTTGTGCTACAATACGCGAACCATTTTCAAATTCAATTGATTGTTTGTTATAACTTGTAACACCTGCACGTATATGATCAGGACAACTTTCATACACAAAGCGTATGCGTGACATAATCTCTTGTGCGCCTGTATATTTGTGTGCAGCAACTAGAATAGTTTGATCTGGTACAAACATTGCATACCATGCTAGATAGATACTAGCACACGTAGTCTTACCTGTTTGTCTAGGCATCATATTAATGTTAAAGCGGAAAGTATGATAACTATACATTAATCCTAACTGATACTCGTAAGGATCGTACAACAGTTTACCCTTTACGGGGTGCTGAATATAAGCAAACTTACGAGCAAAGTATAAGTATCCTTGATCTTGATCCATACAGGCTACTAAGTCTTCAACCTGCTCGTTGGTATATGTTTCTTGTCTGTTTGCCTTCTTTATTAAGACGCCGTCTAATGATGCTGCCATATTAGTACTTATCCTATTATATTGTCGTAATATCCAATGTCGAACCTGAGGTCAAATAGTTTGCGCCTATCTTGTTGGATTAAAATATGTGTAGGAGCAGCATGTTTGCCGTATCTAGGTTCGCTCCACAACCACTCGTATTGCAAACTAGTATCTAACTTACTACAAAGTTTCTTTAAACGCCTACGATTATAGTTGGGTACAATGTAAACAATGGCTTGATTATTTTCTAAGTGTTCCCACTCTCCGC
>Ga0308000_10001298_pt1 | contig 10060 bp, 2 predicted proteins | sample Neamet3_FD_203877 | JGI IMG/M metagenome (GOLD analysis project Ga0308000, IMG submission 203877) | Marine microbial communities from water near the shore, Antarctic Ocean - #3 | ecosystem: Environmental > Aquatic > Marine > Unclassified | place: Southern Ocean | collected 2014-06-04 | reverse complement strand
GTAGTAGATGAAGATGAGATTAAATCACCAATTTCTATATTGCCAGCCTCACCACAAACATTAACTTGGCCTTCTCCTAATGAATTTATAGCTACTATAGTTTTATTTGCGACTATTGAATCATGCGCTGGGTCAATTATCCTAGTTGATGTTAAACCAGAAACTACTGTCTTTGTTAAAGCTGCTGGAACATGATTAGGAATTTCTGAAACAAATACACCTACCACGGCTTTTTGATTTGTAGAAGTAGACCGAGTAATGTTTGTAATTACATCAGAGACAGATTTAGCATAGGCAACTCCGGTATCTACCATTATATCTCCAGCAGCACAGGTTTCTGAATCTGCTAATAAAGCATCGTGACAGCCTGTAAAAGGGCCTGCAGAAGCTGCAGTACCATAATAATAAACAGCATAACTGGGTGTTGCTAACTCGCACCAATTTCCACCATCATCTTCAAACCTACTTCCTGCTGTGTCACTAGCAAGACTTGCTCTATTTCTGTAGGTTCCCGCGCCCACACTAGCACTATTAGCAAATACACCTGTATAAGTTCCGCTGGCTGCAGTTTGTGCTCCGAGTGCAGCAACACTTGTACCACTTCCACCAAAAAATAATGCTCCAAAGGTGTTATTGGTATATGAAGATCCTGTAACTACTGCTTTATATGAACCACCATATTCTGTATTTCCATTTAAGCCAAACTTATTACTACTACCCGTTATTGTAGAAAGATTTGATTCTATCTTACTTGCATTAAGAGTACCAGTTGTAATTACTCCACCACTAATACTGGTTACGTTAGCGTTTACAGCCGCATTAGCTGCAGCTAACGTAGTTTTACCGTCTGCTGTAGTTTGTGCCGCTGACGCTGCTGTAGAAGCAGAGTTAGCCGTTACTGTTGCTGCATTAGCTGTTGTAGTGGCTCCATTAGCTGTTGTAGTGGCTCCATTAGCTGTTGTCTGAGCTGTATTTGCAGCATTATCATTTGTATATCCAGCTCCATTAGTTATAGCATTAGTATTGATATCACTAGGGTTGTCTATAGTTATAGTTCCTTTTATAACTAAGCCAGTACCATTCCATCGTAAATAAGTAGAGCTATTGCCAATATCAAATTGGGGGGTGGTCCCTGTGTTTCCTAACCAGAATCCTGCAGTACTTTGCCCATACGCTGTTTTACCACTGGCTATATATACGCCACTTCCGCCTTGTATATACGAACTACTTAAAGTCCAGCCTCCAACTTGACCCGCAGTTTTGGCAGCGGCATTAGCAGCTGCAGCTGCGGCAGCTGCCGTAGTCTTACTATTAGCCGCTGTCTGTGCCGCTGTAGCAGTTGAGTTAGCTGCAGTAGCTGTTACATTAGCAGCAGCAGCAGTTGAATTAGCACTAGTAGCTGTTGAGTTAGCTGCAGTAGCTGTTGTTTGCGCATTATTTGCAGCAGTATCATTTGTAAATCCTGAGTTATTATTAAAGCCAGAAATATTAATACTTCCAACATTTAAACGCGCGGCATCAATTGTACCAGTTGTAATTTTAGCACCGTCAATTGTTGTAGTTCCAGAGGATCCAAAAGAAAGTTCTCCTCCCACACCATCTTCTACTTTATTGGTTCCATTAAATCTAACTAAGCCTGTAAAATTTGTTGCTGTATGAACAGTTGACCCAAAGCCTGGACTGGCCGTTCCACCACCTGCTGTAGTTTCTTCAGCGTTCCAATATACATAGTACATTTTTGAGCCGGAAGTTCCTCCGCTAGTGGTAGGAGCTGTTAGGCTCCACTGAGAAACTCCGGAACCTATAACTCCATTAGCCATAACTCCATTAGAAAAAGTATAAGTTACACCTGAGTTACTGGGAGCTGAAGGCGCACTAGCTTGCTGGGTATTATAGTATAAATACCCATTTGCAGTCTTTTTACCTATAACACCTCCCGGCCCTGTTGCTCCTGTTGCTCCTGTTGTTCCTGTTGCTCCATCATCTGCAAATCTTCCTACAACTGTAGAACTCGACCAGTTAGCAGAGACAGAATCTCCGGCTGTGGGGGCTCCTACAATAGCTCTTTGTGCTCTCCAAAGAGCTTTATTAGATGTTGTAATAGAGGGAGCACCATCAAACCAAGGACTATTAGGTTGATCAAACCCCCAAGAGTTATTTGGAGCACTAGGAGTGGTACTTGAGTTAGCTGTTACTGCAAAGATATACTCAATGCCAGCTCCATCATCTCCCTTAGCGCCTTGAATGCCTTGAAGTCCTGTAGTTCCTACATCCCCTTTCGTAGACTTAGTAAAACTTTGCTGCACCGTTGTAGTAAAAGCGGTTCCATCAGCTCTTTTACCTGTTATAGTATAAATAATAGTGCTATCATTAGTGCCATTTGCTACGCCAGAATGATTTCCAACTGTTAAATAGTTTCCACTATCTGTTTTAGTACCAACTGTTATATTAGTTGCAGCTTCGGTAGTCTTCCAATTACTACTAAATGTGGAAGACGCATCGTATACAAGTTCTGTTCCGCCTTCGTATACTTCTATTCTTGTCCCCGAGTTAGCATAACTACCTACAACTCCAGCTTCGGAAGCACTAAAAACATGGGCCTCATTTGTGCAAATAAAAGTCATTCCATCTATACCGCGTACGCCTGTTGCTCCAGGCTTAACCGCAGTTATACTTATACTATCAAAAGATAATTCTGTTGTAGCAGCCGCAGCTTCTGCCACCCCTACTCTTAGTGATTTGGGGTCAGTAAAATGATTATTAGGAATTGTAAAAGTAAAAGTATCTGTCCCATCTTGAGGGTTGCTTTCATCTGTAAAAGTTGTTTCATCATTTACCCCATCTCCTGTAAATTTGAAATAAGGATCAGTAAAATTCTGTGAGGAAGCAGTTAGAGTCATATTACCGGAAGGACTTGGGTTTAGCCCGTCCTTATCGTATATAATAGAATAATCATCTACAGTTAATTTAACAACTTTTGCGTCCACTCCTGTGGAGCCACTTCCAGAACCATCTTTTAGAAAAGGTACTTCTACGTTTTTAGTAACTTGTTTTAAAGTATTTTCAGGGTCGTCAGTTTCTCTAATAGTGACAGTAAATACTAAGTCTGTGGCAACAAATACATCTACTTTGTCTAAAGTTTTAACATAAGTTTTAGTTCCATTATTAGTAAAACTTGTCTCAGCAGTTTGACTAATTTCTGAATTAGCGAAGCCTGTTCCAGTAATCTTAAACTCTGGATTTGTAAATCCCTCAGCTGTAGCTGTTAGTACTAAATTAGTATAGCTAGTAGTAAGTACAGGGGTGGAATTAAAATTCAGTAATCCAGGAACGGATTGGATAGTAGCAATTCTTGGGGTATTATTTAAATCTTTATTTATAGTTAGTTCTGTAGGAAACATTTCAAATGTTCCATTATTATTTCTAACACTAGCTATAACCGCATCATAAGTTCTATCAAATTTAAACTTTTGAGGGTAATGAGAAGAGCTAGCCGCTATATTAGTAGTAAAAAGTCTATCTATTCTTAAATCTGTATCACTAGCAATATGAACTACTTTAGCTGCTTTAGTACTACTAAAGTAAATTATGTCTCCCACTGCATAAGCACTGGTAAATGAGGTACCTGAACCTATTACTTTTATAGTCTCAGCGGTCACAGTTACCGTTCCTGCTCCTGCTACATTAAAGTTAGTATCACTAGCACTGTTACCAGCACCTGTATCATAAAAGTAATCTAGATTCAGAGTAGCATCTCTATGGTATTTAATTAATTTTAAACGGTCACTCGTATCACTAGCATCAAAAAATATGTAATGGCTTGCTAGTTGTCTATCTAACTCAGTAGATAAGGCGGCATAATTAACAGTAGCTATACTTGTACAATCTTGCTGATATGTAGCGGCTGCTCCACCCGTAACAGTAGTAAAGGCAAGAGGGCTTGCTACAGAAGCAAATTTATAAGAAGAATTTAATATTTTAAAAGTTTTAGCTGTAGGACTGGTAGTAGCTACTAAATCTATATCTCTAGATAGTGTGCCTCCTAACGCGATACCATAACCTCTTGGAACATTATCGAAAGTTTTCTCACCAATAGTAATAGTAATAGTAGAAAAAACAGATTTCATTCCTAAAGTATTTACAGTTCTTATACCTACAACATAAGTTCCTTCAGGAATATCTAAACCAGTTAAGGTATTAATACTTTTATCAACTGAAAACGATTCTGCCGCTCCTGGCGCATCATGATGTATTTCATAGTGTGACACGTGTTGGTACAGTGTAGTAGCATCAGAAACTACATTGGGAGCTTCCCAATGTACAGTAACATCATCTTTTAATTGCCCACTATCATTTAAGTTAGACACAGTAGCGTAAAAATTCCTTGGGGCTGGAACTACGTCACTCGCCTTAACTGATGGAAATACAGGATCATCTATAGATAGTACGAAATCTTCATCAACTTCTACAAATTTTTCATTGTAGTGCTCTACCGCTGTTATGGAATAAGTACTAGCACCTTCAGAAATAGATAAGATTTTATAAGGCTTCTTTGAGCCAGATATTGTAGATCCGTCTGCATTAGTCTCTTTCAATGCCCAAATTGTTTGAGAGTTTGGAGTCTCTGAAAAAGCTGTGGTCACTGTTATAGAAGTAACTGGACTGGAAGAGATAGTGGCTGCATGAACAGGATGACTTTCAACTCGTGTATGTGGCTGCCAAGAAGTAGTTACAGCATTTCCACTATCATCAATAAGATTTGATGCCTCACTTTCTGTATAGTCCCCCGAAGATTTAATAATTAAATCTCCTTTAGTATAGGATACTGAGTTTATTGTTGCTGAAGCTTGAGTTAAAAATACCGCAGGTTTTTCTATTAATATGCTTAACTCATATGTAGAAGTTGAATTTAATGCCACTGATCTATCTAAGGGAACTACTGTGGAGCTTAAGGTACCTGTAGAAGAAATTCTACCACTATATTGAAGTTGTGAAGACCCTCTAGATGCGTCTTGTATATTTACTACGTCACCAGGGGCTAGAAAAGCCGTACTAATAGAAGTCTCAAAACTAACTACTTCAGTTTGGTTCTTTGCTGTCCATAGCTTCCATCTGCCATACCTTAGAGCTTGACCCTCAGTAATGGCTCCAAATGCTGAAGCAGTTTGTGAAATTATTCTGCCTTTTTCTATAATATTTTCTTTGTCTTCTACTATTAAGGCTTCTTGCTTGTAGTCTTGTAACGGATTAGTCCACGAAACTACGATTTGATTAGACATAGTTTTACTACCAGACGACTCATAACCGAATTGTCCATCAATTACATTTCCTGCTGAAAAATTATATACAGGATCTTTAGGCTCATCTAGTATTGGGAATATGTTTCCATCTAACCAGTACAACATACCTCTAAATACTGTAGATAAATCTTTTAATACTTTATACACATCAGTTGCTTTAGAAAAGTATACATTAGTAGTAAATCTAGGCTCAGTTTTACCCACTGTTCCTGACGGAACCATTTCGTCACAGTATCTACCGATTCTGTATAAAGCGAACTTATCTATATCTAAACCACTTAACCAGCTTCCACACCCATATCTATTATTAGTTATTATATCATAAAGTATCCAAGCAGGATTATTACTATATACAGATTCTGTTCTAAAAGCTCCGTCCCAATTTTGATAAGTACTTGCTACAACACCTGTAGATATATTTCTTTTATAATTGGCTTCCCCATTAAGAGATTCGTCTCTTGTCACATAATTAGAGGGAACTTGAATTTTCATTCCTTTACAGTGATAAGTTCGTTTAGGTACAGTAGTAAATGACTTAGTATTTAAAGACAGCTTAGCCATAGCTGTATAAGGATAAGATAAATTTTCTTTTAATATAGTATTTAAACTAGAGATACTACAAGGAGTACTACTTGTATAGTCAGTTTGAAGACCCTCATTGAAATTAGCATGGTAAGCCTGGTCATCATTACTTAATCGCTCTATTCTTACCCTAAAGTCTGTAAAAGAACCATATTCTTTTAATACTATGGTTTCTTCTATAGATACAGTAGTTTTAGATCGTCCCTTATGCCTTAGAGGATTAGCAGAGCTATAAATATCTATATAACTTCCCCACGAAGAACCATCATGTAAAGCAAGCTGTACCTCGTAAAATGCTCTTCCATCATGAGGAGCACCATTGTTACTTGTGTTAAGTAAAGAGCCATAAACAAAAAGTATTCTAATTTCATCTGCTTCAACAGCTTGTTCTGCAGATAAATTAAACCCACTGGGGTTAGTACCTGTATATATTCTTTCCTCGTCAGCACTACCACTATCAGGGCCTCCTATTGCGAGAGACGAAGCACCCCCTGGAATAGCAATGCTTCCAAGACCTGTTCCGCCTGGATCTGGAAATCCTATCTGGTCAAGCTGCCCTGTTAAAAAGTTACAGGAAAAGCCGTCGTATTTAACAGAGGCCCCTATACCTCTTTGAATATCTCCAATATCTCTATCTGTTCCAGTGATGTCAGCTTTGTAACTTCCAGTTGTACCATTAAAAACTGAATCTAGTGTTATAGTATTTCCTACTATAGTAGAGAATCGTAAGGCGTAGTGTACGTGTACTTTATACTCTGTGTTATTTGCCCAGTCATGAGGCATATTCCACGTTTTAGGGTCTGCGTAGGCTATAGTAGAAGAATCAATTTTTTGAATATGCCCTTCAAATTTGACTACGCCATTTAAAGTTAATGTTATAACGGCAGATTTATGGGGTTCGCGTCTATCCCATATCCAGTCTGTGCCAGATGAGGGGAAAAACGCACTATCTGTAGTTATTTTTATACCAGTAATAGCTGAGCCAGGCAGGGCTGAAGCAGCTTCAATAGCTGCGGCACTAGCTTGAGTCTTAAAGTCTTTAATACTTATATACCTAGAACCTGAAGAAGTAGGTATAGGAAGCTGCCCATTAGGAACGTATGTTACAGTTGCCGAATTATTCTCTAAGTTAAAGCGAGCGCCAGTTTGTGCGCGATTAGATGCAGCGTCTCCTGAGTCTACCGCAGAGTCATCATTTAAAAATACGCTGCTAGAGCCATTGACTAATCCTTGTATAGGCCCCTCGGAAATAAGATCTGTAACATATAAGTTTTGGCTTTTTCCATACATCACCATGGTACTTACCATGGTAGTATTAGATTCGGGACCCTCACTAGTTATAGTATCCTTATCCCCCTCACTTCCTCCGAGATAATCTGCAGTACCTGAGCCACCCGAGTTCGCCTCTACAGAAGTAGCTGCAGTATCCCCTTTAGTAGTAGTAGACTCACTTAGAAGAACTGTTTTTTTATTTTTTATTTCAAAAGATACGGGGGTACCTGGAACTCTTAATTCCCCATATAGAACAGGTACAGGATCACCCTCTACAGTGTTCTTTTGAGAACCACTTAGCATATAGCCTTTTTCTTCTTCCCGATCGGTTTCAGGATCAGGAGCCATAATCTGTTGAATACCTGCAATAGCTAAATTCGCAGCTAAGGTGGTTACTGCCATGGCAGCCATTGCTACTCCACCTTGTTGTAACATTGCAGCCGCAAAGATAGACTGATTCGCACCACTAGCAAGTCCAGGTATGAATCCAGCGCCACCAGGTACAAACATTAAGGCTGTAATGGCCATTGCTGTAAGTATTTTGGCTCCTCCAGATTTTGAGCCTGCAAGAATAGGAGTAATAACTATATCTCCTTCAGTTAGAGGTAGTAAGCATTCTCTAAAATCATCTATATCTTCTCCATGTACTTTAATAGAAAAGCCTATATCATTCTCATGACATTTAATAAGGTATGGTCTAAATTTAGGCTCATTAGCTTGCAAGCACAGTAACGCCTCTTGTACTGTGTCTCCTACAAAAGGAAATTGCTGCCCAAATAAAGCAGACATTTCACCGTTTAAATAAATTTTACGAGCCATATCTATATATCCCACTTAAATGCTTTTTCCATAAAGGGTAAAGATTTTCCTTACAAGAAAGTCTATTCACTGCATGATGAAAGAATATATCATCATATAAATACACACCACAATGTGTGCCTACAACTGCTCCCATTGAAAAAATAAGAACATCATTTTCTTTTAAATCATCTACAGGTTGAAATCCCCACTTATTTAGATGTTCAGGAGTGAAGTAGTCTTTGCCCTGATCCCACCAATCATCTAAATAAACCTCTCTTTTTCTTAATTCTATATTTAGTTTTTGGCTATAAAAGTCTCTTACAGCCTCTAAACAATCAAATATTCCAAAACTATACTCTCGTCCCGCTAGTTCATTAACTACCTTTCTAGGCTTTAATATTTCTAATTCCATATTTGGGTAACTAAAAATATAGTAGGGTATTCCTATAGCATTACAATATTTTCGATCATTCTCACTAGGTTTTGCGCTTCCGTTAATATGATTATGTACTATACCAATTATATCGCTTTCCAAACTAATCTTATAAAAATCATCACTATTAAGTATAAAATCTTCGTCTTCTTCTGCAAGATTTTCACAAGGAAACCACTTTGATTTACCTTTTACAACTCCTAGTACACCACAGCCTTCTTTAGGGTAGCACTCGTCAAAGTGTCTTTCAATAGTCTCTAAATGCTGTATCATCTGAACTTTTTAGTACCTGGGAACGCTCCAAAGGGTAAGGCTTCATAAGTATTTTTAGCAGTTTTAGGGTAAGAATTAGTCGTACCTTTAGCATGGGGAGTAAATTGAAATCTACACTTACAAGAAGATAGTTTTTTACCACATACTTCAGCTCTCTTCCAGTAAGTAGAATTAGGTTGTGGAGCTATTTGATTCGCTCCTGTAGTTGCTTGAGGTAACAAAGCTTTCCAAACACTATTACTATGCTCATAAAGAGAATCTTTAACCATAGCAGCAGTATTGACATAAGGTATATAACTTCTTGCACCGGACCAACCTGTAATAGCGGATAGTTGCGCTACTGTTACTAAGGGGTTATCATCTAAATCATAGTAGGCTTTATGAGAGATCATTGCCCCTGCCGCATTAGGATACTCTATAGTACTATCAGCTTTCCAAGTACACCCGCCTCCCTTTCCATTATCGTTTCCTTGGTATATCCAACTACAGTATTTTCCTATAACTTGTCTATTAGGTATTTGTACCCCTTGTAAATCGTAAGGAGAACTAACTTCAAAAGTAACAGCTACACTACTTTCTCCAGAGATTCTATCTAAAATGAATTTCTTTTTTGGAAATTCTATAGGGAGAGTACCAGTACCGGGACTGGCAAAGGTAGAAGAAGTCTCTAAATACTTCGCTAAAGTTTGTCGCACAGTAATAGTTGCCCCTATTAGATCTTTATTACTTAAACCCCCTAATAAATCACTAAATATAGTGGTAACGTTAGCTACAGTAAGGGTAGGTCTATTAGTTGCTCCATCAGCATTGTACTCAACACCAGTCATTTCTATGGGAAAAGCTTGATATTCTCTAATTGTGTGAGGGCTGGTAGCATCTTCAAAATATAATTCATCTAAACTTTCATCTAACCCAGGATGGAAGTATAGAGTAGTGCTATTAAAAGTTAACTCAAATAACGATATTAGCTCACTGCCAGGATCGTGTTTCTGTACCAGTTCTATTAATTCTGTCATGCTTCATAAACTCTTCTAAGTGTGGTTGAGCAACTATAAGTTACGGGATGATTATCATAATTTAAACTATAGTCATTACATACTACTTTAATTGTGGTTTCTCCACCTCCTACGTTACTATTAGGAATATTGAAATTAAAAGCTGCACCTTTTCTAGACTCGAAAAAAGCTACTATGTCATCTATTGTGGCTTTGGCTCTGTTACTAAAATTAACACTGTACTGTTCTTCTACATTATTAATACCATCCACAATTCTTTGTTCATATCCATCCCCGAATTTTGCTACCCGTACTCTAGAAGTACCTTTTCTGGACATACCTTTATCAGGGGTAACTGTAGTGGCTACAGAAACATAACTTTCTGATGCTGGTATAGTAAATCC
>Ga0308000_10001295_pt1 | contig 10066 bp, 4 predicted proteins | sample Neamet3_FD_203877 | JGI IMG/M metagenome (GOLD analysis project Ga0308000, IMG submission 203877) | Marine microbial communities from water near the shore, Antarctic Ocean - #3 | ecosystem: Environmental > Aquatic > Marine > Unclassified | place: Southern Ocean | collected 2014-06-04 | reverse complement strand
GGAGAAAAACAAGGTTGGTCTATGGTAGACATAACCGATCCTACTGATGTCGCCCGATATGAAGAATTGGCTAGTAATAACAGCTTTGCTGGATACAAATGGTTAAAGAGTTGATAATAAGAATATAAATAGATAAAACAATCGAGAAGATATCAATATGGTAACAAGAGCTTTTTCAACAGAAGACGGCAATTTGGGAACTCCTAGTATTATTACTTCGGGGACGCGCATCAGTAAAGATATTAATCTATTGTTTACAAAGAAAACGAACGGTGATATTTTTAAAAAAGAAGATCTAGCATCGGTTAAACAAGCGATTAAAAATTTATTACAAACCAATCATCATGAGAAACCTTTTAAGCAAAACTTTGGTGCAAATTTAAGAGGTTTATTATTCGAGTTATCTGATGATTTTTTGGAATATGAAATTAATGAAGCGGTGGTCAATGCAATAAATAATTGGGAACCTCGTGCATCGATTTTAAATGTGCAGACAAAAGTTACACCTGATAAAAATAGTATATCATGTAGAATTGAATTTCGGGTAATTTCAACCGGCGCCGTCGACGTCATTGAAACATCAATAGCAAGGTTAAGATAAATGGCCACAAATATTACATCAACTCAATTAGATTTTAATGCAATTAAAACGTCATTAAAAACGTATTTTAAAAGTAAATCGGAATTTACTGATTATGACTTTGAAGCGTCGGGACTTAATAATATATTAGATGTGCTAGCATATAACACTCACTTTAACGGGCTAATTGCAAACTTTGCATTAAATGAATCATTTCTTGATACTTCACAATTAAGAGCTTCAGTCGTGTCGCACGCTGAAATGCTGGGATTTGATATTGCGTCAAAAACTGCTTCAAAAGTTACTTTAAAATTAAGCGTTAATTTGGCTGGAGTATCGGGTCGACCGACAGCAATTACTATTCCTAGTGGATACACATTTACTGGTGCAATAGACGGCACTAATTTTAGATTTCAAACTCGTCAAATTTATAGTGCTGCAGACGATGGAACAGGATTATATGTTTTTACTGACGCACTTAGCCAAAGAGAAATAATAGCATTTGAAGGAACTTCTACAAATAAAACATTTTATGTTGGAGAATCAACTGATAGACAAGTATATGTAATTCCTGATTTAAACATTGACACTAAAACTACAACAGTAAAAGTATTTAATTCTGCGACGTCTACTGCTCACACAGTGTACACACCTCTTAATCAAGCAGTAACAGTAAGCGCGAAATCAGAATACTATACTATAAGAGAAACGCCAAATGGATTTTATGAGTTAAATTTTGGTGATGGTGTAACCTTTGGTAAATCTCCGGATGCTGGCAACAAAATAGTAGTTAACTATCTGTCTACTTCCGGAAGTTCAGCAAATGGAGCTACCACATTTAGTGCCAATTCTCCTATAGTGGTAAATGGACTTTCTTATACACCGACTGTTGTTGCTCTTACAAAATCAATTAGCGGAGCAGATTTACAGTCAATAGATACTATTAAACAATTAGCTCCGTCGGCTTTTGCGACACAACAAAGATTAGTTACGGCTCTTGATTATGAATCTATGATTAAAGCCAACTTTCCAACTATTACTGCTGTCGCCGCTTGGGGAAGCCAGGATAACGTCCCGGTAGATTACGGTAAAGTTTACATTAGTTTAGAATTTGCTAAAACTGTAACACCGGCAGAGAAAGTAAATATTAAGTCTAATATAGAAAATACATACATTAAAAATTTAAGTGTAATGGCAATAGGGACAAAATTTGTAGATCCAATTGATATCAGATTTAATCTAGAAACTGAAATCCAATGGGATCCGAATCTTACTGGATTAAAATCTGGTAATGTAGAAAATAGAGTAAAAGATCTCATTCAAACACATTTTAACACTACGTTAAAAGGTTTCGGTAAATCCTTTAGAAGATCAATTCTATTAACAGAAATCGATGCATTTGATCCTTCAATTTTGTCTTCAAAAATAAATGTAAAGCTAGTTACCGATTTAATTCCAACACTTAATAAACAAGCATCTTATAAAATATTTTATCCAGTTGAATTAGAATTTCCGGATGATGTATTTTTTAGTGTTCAATCAACCACATTTACTTATGGTGAAGCTAATGTTGTTGCAAGAATTAGAAATAAATTAGGTTCGTCATTGCTTCAAATCGTTGATGCAAATAACACTATCATTGTTGATAATATTGGTTCATACCAACCTAATACTGGTCTAGTTGAACTAAATGCATTTACTCCAAGAGCAGTTGTAGATGGAACGACATCTATTAAATTTACTGTAACACCTAGCGATCAAAGTGTAATAAAACCATTAAGAAATTATTTATTAAAAGTAGATGTTGGCACCCTTCAAGTTGGGGTCAAGATCGACTATCAAAATACAAATGTTGTATTAGGCTAACAATATGTCAATAAAAACCTTAAAAGATTTTAATAGACTACCAATTAATCTGCAACGCTCATCTGTTAAAGAGGTGCTTCCGGAATATTTTGCAGAAGAATATCCCACACTTATATTATTTTTAGAAACTTATTATGAGAGTTTAGATAATAATGGAGAGTTCGGTGAATTAATACACGATCTTTACACTATTCGTGATGTTGAAGATAATTCAGTTGCACAGCTTGAACAGCTACTTATTGAATTCGCACTAGGTGTAGGTGTAAGATATTTTAATAATCCACGAGAAATAATTAGAAACTTTGCTAAATTTTACAGAGTAAAAGGTTCAAAGTATTCAGCTGAAGGTTTCTTTAGATCTTTCTTTTTAACAGATGCTGAAATTCATTATCCGAAAAACGATTTGTTCTTTCTCAATGATAGCTCTTCAGAAATCGGCGTTGACGGTCAAAAAGTTATGCAGGATGGTGGGCTATATCAATTGCTATCACATCTGATTCGAACCGACGTTGGCATGCCTGAATGGCAAGAGTTATATAAAAAGTTTGTTCACCCTACAGGATTTCATTTAGCATGTGAAGTTGTAATTCAATCTCCAGGTAAGTTGTTTGAAGTACCTGCAGTTTCAGTTGCCTTCGATTTACCAGAATATATTCTACAAAGTGTTGCACCGATATCTAATAATTTTTTATATGATTCGCTCGGTGATCGACCTGTTGCAGATACTTTACAACTTGTTGATATTACTGCGTTGACAGATATGAATTACAACGGCGCTAGTTATAACGTAAGGCTGCATGTGAGACCTTTAAGCGAAGACGCTTATTTAAATCAAACTTTAGCTGTACTAAACACGCAGAGGTCTAGCATATATGATTGGGCATCACAAACAAGACAGATTTGGAATACTACTACAGATAGTGCAACACTAATTCGTGTCGATGACGCACCTACACATATCGGTGCAGATTCTTATGGATACTATGGAACATATCCATCATTCTATGTAGGAACCGGTGATAATCCAGATTATCTGAAAAAACCGTATCCATCTATTATTACTACGTCTCTTGCATATGCAGAACTTGGAGCAGCACACTTTGAAGCTGATTCTGATATGACACAACTTTATCCACTTTATGACTCAGATGTAGTCGTATAGTATGAATAAACTATATAAATATAACTAACATAATATTTTTAGCATTATAACTTTGAGTAAGTATTAAGAGGAAACTAATATGACAGCTGTCGTCACCGATAATTTAAAACATAGTATTCTAAAAACCCTATTAGCAGATTATAACGGTGCTAGTAGCGAGTTTTATATTGGTTTGTCACGATCTGAATATTGGGATAGTAACGATGTTGCTATTGCTCCAGTAAATTCAAAACATGACATTATAGATTTTAAGTCACGATTACAAGCAGTAAAACAGGTTGAAGCTGTTAGTTTTGTTGTGCCTCGACAGGACTGGACATACGGTACAATTTTTCCCCAGTGGGATGATAAGAGATCCGGCAGCTTAAGTTTAAGTAGGCGTTTCTATGTATTAACTGATAATTATGGAGTATATATTTGTTTAAGAACTGGTAGAAATAAAGCAGGTGTTACGCAACCATCTCTTATAAAACCATCGTCGGCTAATGCTGATCCGTTTGAAACATCTGATGGATATGTATGGAAATTTTTATACACTGTTAGTGCATTAAAAGCTAATTTCTTTTTATCATCACAATATATGCCTGTTCATAGACAAGAGACTGAGCCAGACTCTAACTCGACCGGCATTGAAATTAAACAATGGGAAATTCAAAATAACGCAGTTCCAGGTAGAATTGTCTCATTTGCTATGACAAATCAAGGCAGTGGTTACGGTACAGCTGGTCAATTTCCTACTATTAGTGTTATAGGTGATGGCGAGCTTCGTTTTCCAGGAGCAGGTGATTCTGCAAATTTGATCCTAAGTTCAGTTATAGATTCTGACACTGGTAAGATTACAGCTATTAAGACAGATCCTATCGGAACCACATTAAATTATTTAGATAGTTATACTGTAGCAACGTTAACGTTATCCGGTGGTGGTGGTGATAGTGCGCAAGCTCGACCAATAATTGGTCCAAATCCAGGATTTGGATTTGACCCAGTAATTGACTTAAAAGCAGATGCGTTAATGTTTAGAAGCAAGATTTTAGAAACTGATAATGATTTTATTTTGTCACAGGACTTTAGGCAAATAGGTCTTATCAAAAATGTGCTAGCTGGTGATTCAACCGGCATATATCGTGCTTTAACTGGAATTGCAACGCATCATATGAAGTTATCTCAGAAAACTGTTGCGTTTAGTAAAGATAAAACTATTCAAGGTGTTAGCTCTGGTGCTAAAGGATATATCGATAATTTCGATTCAAGTGCTGCCTTAGGAACTAGAATATTTTATCATCAATCTCCTGAAACAGGATTTAAAGACTTTTTATCAAGTGAGACAATTCAGGAAATCGATGGTAGTGGCGAAGGAACAATTGGAGATTCTGCCAATGTTACTGGTGAAGTAAATAAATTTAGTGGTGACGTATTGTATTTAGATAACAGAACTGCAGTGCAGCGTACTGCAAATCAGTCTGAAGATATTAAAGTAATAATCCAATTATAAGAGTAGAGTAATAATATGACAACAACATTCTCAGAAAACTTAATGAGTTCTACCTATAAGGATGATTTTACCGATAGTGCGGGTTTTAAAAGAATTCTTTTTAATCCTCGGCGAGCTCTGCAAGCCCGGGAATTAACTCAATCTCAAACTATTATCCAGAAAGATATCGAGCGATTCGGCAGAAATATCTTTAAAGATGGTGCTATGGTTAATCCTGGTGGAGTTACTCTTAATTCTGGTATTGAATTTATTAAATTAGATCCTACAGATGGGAATACCCCGAGTGTTTTTACTGATGCCTCAGCATTAGAAAACTTAGTTTTTACTGGATCAACTTCCGGTGTGACGGCAAGGATCATTCAAGTAATAAGCGGAACAGCTGGTGATTTAACAAATAATCCACCTACTCTTTATGTAATATATACCGGATCAGGAAGTATTACTCCAACAACTAGCACAATAAAATTTACTCCAGGTGAAACTATCACTAGCAGCACAATATCATACGCGACTCAAACAACCAATACTACCGGCAATCCGGCTATTGGTCAAGGCATCCGAGTATCTATTGCGGCCGGTGATTATTTCACTCAAGGATTTTTCTGCAGCTCGAAATCTCAATCATTAATGGTTTCGAAATACTCTAATGATTATACTGGTAGTGTTGGTTTTAAAGTTGTGCAAGAAATAGTTACTGCTAGTGATAATGACGCATTATTTGATAATCAAGGTGTGTTTCCAAATGTAGCAGCTCCTGGAGCAGATAGATTTAGAATAACGTTGACTATGATCGATCAAGCAAATGTAGGTGCACTCGATACTTTTGTATTTGTAGCTAATATTGTGAAATCCCAAATAGTTGAACAGGCAACAGGTTTTAATCAATATAATAAAATTAATGATATGGTAGCTCAAAGAACAGCTGAAGAATCTGGTGACTATTTAGTAAATCCATATTTTATGACATACGATTCAGCTAGCCTACTTACTCTAAGTGCAGTAGTAAGTCCAGGAAAAGCATATGTAAATGGACACAGAATAAATCATCCAGTTCAGACTGAATTAGCTGTTAATAAAGCGCTGACAACAAATTTAGATGTGTTGCCAGCTGGATCAGTTTTGCCTAGTTCGTCTATCGCAGTTGAGTATGGTAGCTATGTAATAGTCACCGCAGCAATTGCTGGAGCATTGCCACTAGATGGTAATGGCACAAAAACTACATATCCATTAGTAGAAATTCATAATAATACTACACCAAATAGCGCTACTACATTAATAGGTACTTGCAGGATTAGACACATCGATCAGCTTGGAGCAAATTACCGGCTGTTTATTTTTGATGTTAATATGACATCGTCGTTTAGAGCTGCTAGGACTCTTGCATTTAGCTCAGATGATACACACTTTGCAACTCTTGTGTTAGAAAGTTCAGTCGCGGTTCTGAAAGAAGCAAGTGAAAATAATTTGTTATTCCCGCTTCCGGTAAATCGGCCAAAAGCTATTACAAATATGTCCTTTTCAGCTCAAAGAAAATATAGTGGAACTGCTTCTGGTGGAGGCACAATAGTCTTTACTTCACCTGCTGCTGGTGAAACATTTTCCAATGCGAATGACTGGGTAGTAATGTCAAATGGTGTTAGACTTGCAAATTCAGCATGGGGAATAACATCAGGTGGTGTAGCTACACAATCAGTTACTGTAGGTGGATCAGGTATTAGTGCGGGTCACGCAGTTGAAGCCATCGTTTACATACAACAAAGTGCGGTTATTAGAACTAAAACTGTTACAGCAGTTACATCTACAATTGCAATTGATGGAACAACCTTTATCGCTCCTCTTGGCAAAAATGATGTAATAGAAATGGTTACTATTAAAGCAGGGACTTCAAGCGGAGATAATGTTTCAGATCAATTTACTTTTGATAATGGTCAAAGAGATGGTTTTTATGGACAAGGGCAATTAATTAGAAAATCTACTAGCAGTTTAACAGGTAACCTCTATGTAGAATTTACGCATTATTCACATTCGTCCGGAAACTGCTTTGCAGTTAATTCATATCCAGCACCATACGGTTCTATTCCATCACATAGACTAAGAGATGGAAGCATAATTGAATTAAGAGATGTTCTTGATTTTAGATCGGCTAAAAAAGCTAATGGAACATTTGACGATGCTGGTGGTGCAGCTGGAGGTGTGTTAAGTGAATTACCTCAAAATGATACAATTATCTTAGCAAAAGTTGAACACTTTCTTCCAAGGCAAGATAGGATTGTTGTTGGAGAAAATGGTGTAATTAAAAATTTAGAAGGTGTGCCGAGTATTTTACCTAAACTTCCGTACTTACCACCAAAAACTTTAGAATTATATAGAACATCATTAAATGGTGGAACAACTTCAATAAGTGATATGACTGTCCAGTATTTGGAAAATAAAGGTTATACCATGAGAGATATTGGTAAAATTGATAAACGTATTGATCTTCTTGAAGAAACTGTTGCACTTAGCTTGCTTGAACTAGATACTAGTCAATTAGAAGTACTTGATGGTAGCGGTAATAATAGAACAAAATCTGGTTTCTTGGTTGATAACTTTAAAGATCAGTTTCATTCTGATACATCAAATGATGAGTATAAGGCATCCATTAATCCTAAAACTATGACATTACATCCAGCATTCAGTGAAACCAACGTGGGTCTGATTTATGATAATACTGCTTCAACAAATACAGTTTTGAAAGGTGATAACGTATATCTTGCTCACACGAATTCACCATATATAAGTCAAAGTAAAGCGTCAAGAACTGAAAACGTTAATCCGTTTATGCTTTCTTCATATACCGGTTCTGTAACACTTTCTCCTCAGTCAGATGAATGGAAAGTAGATCAAATCGCCGCAGCAAAAATTATTGATGGCGGTACTAGATTAAATACTAATCAAGCACAATTGCATGATCAGTCTGAATGGGGTTGGTTAGGAACCGATATTAACGGATTAGAAGTCGGTGATCAAACCTCGGCAATTACTGGCACACAACAAACTAGTACATCGTTTTTCTCTCAACAATCAAACAACTGGTTAACTTCTGGATTTGATACAACAACATCAGCACTTGTAAACAGAGTTGTAGCATCTGAAACAATAAGAACAAGCTTAGGATCTAAAATAATTGATATAGCGCTTATTCCGTTTATGAGAAGCCGACGTGTTTTCTTTGAGGCTGTTGGTATAAGACCGAATGCTCAAATGTTTGCTTACTTAAATGGCAAAAAAATTACTGACTTTGTAAGATCTGAAAATTTTTCACGGATCAATAATGCAAGAGTTGAGTATGAAAGTCCAAATTTATTGACTGCACATCCAGCCGGGGCAAGTTCTCTTATTTCTTCTGGAGCAGGAACACTGACTGGATCATTTTTTATTCCTCATAACAGTACTACTAAGTTTAGATCTGGAAATGCAGAATTTAAAATACTTGATGTAACTGAAACAATTGAAAATGGAGGTAAGCCCGGATCTTCTGCTGTTGCAACATACCAGGCAGCCGGCCATATTCAGACATGGCAAGAAGAAATAATGTCAACTAGGCATCTTACAGTTGTAGGAACCCGCGTTACTACAGGATCGAGCCGAGTAATAACAAACAATCGCGCAACCAACCAAAATCCTGATCCTTTAGCACAATCATTTTTTATAACTAACCAAGATGGTGTTTACGTAACAAAGGTAGATCTGTTCTTTAAGTCTAAAGACACAACATTACCGGTATGGATTGAGATACGGCCGTTAGTGAATGGTTATCCAGCGTCAAATACTATCATTCCAGGCTCTAGAAAATATTTAAATCCTTCAGCAGTTAGCATTTCAGACAATGCTACTATACCAACAACGTTTGAATTTGATGAACCAATTTTTCTAAGTGGTAATACTGAATATGCAGTCGTATGTGTAACTGACAACACTAGTTATAATTTATGGACTTCATTTATGGGTGATTTTGAATTGGGATCGACATCGGCAAGAATTACAAAGCAACCTTTCCTGGGATCTTTCTTTAAGTCACAAAATAGTACAACATGGGAAGCCTCGCAAGAACAAGATATGAAATTTGTTTTGCATAGAGCAGTATTTAGTTCATTGACCGGCGAAGTTTATCTTAAAAATGCAAATCTGCCTTTAGCTCAATTGTCGACTAATCCTATTGTTACAACTGCTGGATCTGCAGTCGTAAGAGTTATGCATAAAAATCATAACTTATTTGTTGGTGATAAAGTTACTCTAGCCGGAGCCGGCACATCAGCAGTCGGAACAATTACACAATCACAAATTAATACAACACATACTATTACTCACATTGATCCAACTGGATATAAATTCACATGTGCTGGAGTAACTGCCGGTAATGTTACTGCCGCTAAAGGTGGTAACGGGGAAATGACGGCAACTAAAAACATTCAGGGCGATACTGTTCATCCTATTGTTCAAACATTAGCTCCTTCAAATACTTCGATAACGGCATCTGGTAAATTCTATAGCGGATATTCGTCGGTCGCACTCGAAACGCCTTATCAAGCTCCGGTTGATCCACAAGGTAATGCATTAGGGTATAGCTCAATAGCTCTTAATCAAAAGAATTTCTTTGATAGTCCTATTATGGTTGCAGCAGCAACAAAAGAAGATGCTACTATAGCAGATGGTGGCTTAGCAAATATTGACACTGCGTCAATAAAAATATCATACGTAACCGGAAGTAATTTCGTGTCACCTGTTATTGATTTACAAAGATGTTCAATCGCATTGACCAAGAATGAAATTGATAGACCAATTGGATCGGCTACTGCCGGTTATAATGTCGTATTTGATTATGCAGCAGAAACCACACCATTTAGTGGTAGCGCATTATCTAAACATATTACAAAGCCAGTAACGCTAGTTAACACTGCTGTTGGTTTAAAACTACTTCTTGCTG
>Ga0308000_10001277_pt1 | contig 10127 bp, 10 predicted proteins | sample Neamet3_FD_203877 | JGI IMG/M metagenome (GOLD analysis project Ga0308000, IMG submission 203877) | Marine microbial communities from water near the shore, Antarctic Ocean - #3 | ecosystem: Environmental > Aquatic > Marine > Unclassified | place: Southern Ocean | collected 2014-06-04 | reverse complement strand
CACCCATTGCTTCCGCCTTTGAGCGGAGTGCCACGTCCCCGCCGGAGATCTGGTGCGCCCAGTCGAAGAACTGTTGCGCACTAGCCCAATCTTCGAGCTGTTCGTAGGTCGCTGCGAGATCTTTGACGACATTAAGATCGTTTGGATCTTCCTGATACTTGGCTGCCAGGATTCCGACCTTTTCAAGGAGCTGGTCCTTGGTCAAAGCGGAGCGGGAAGCCATCTCGAGTTCGGCCGCTTCATCACTCATGATGATGTCTCTAAAGCTGGAGGACTCGGAGAGATTGTTCTTCTGCATCGAGGCTTTCGCGGAGCTGTCTTTCTCCCCTTTGATAGCGGCACCATCGGACTGATCCTGCTTCACAATGTCCTGGTAGACGATCGCAGCTTCGGCATGCATATCCCGCAGGATGTAGAATTGGGCGAGCTTATGAGAGAGCTTGGTGTTCTCGGGATTTCCTTTCTTTGCGGTCTCTAGGGCGAAGGCTGCAGTGGAGAGAAGATTAACCTTCAGGCAGGTGTCGTGGAGAACATCATTGATGGCTCCGTTGAATGGGTCCTTTTCAAGCTCCTTCTCGATCGCCACGAGAGCAGCGACGGGATCTTTCTTGCTGGCGCGAGCCAAGGTGCCGGCACCTCCTCCAGAAGTCCCAAAAAGACCTTTTTTTCCAGAACCGGGAGAGGCCCCGGTTTCATAGATTTCGGCTTGGCGAAGAAGCTTCCGTGCGTTTAAGAATCCCGGCTCTTGCTTGAGGATGGCTTGGAGGAACTTTACGGCATAGCCGGGGTTCTTCCGCTCGACGCTGGCCTTCGCGCTCTTCCAGTGATCTTTGAGCTCTGCGGGAAGTTCCGCTTCGGTAATTTCTCTAATGTCTGACATGATGTGTGCGTTGATCGTAGGGTAACTGTCAAAATCAAGCGAGAATCTGATCCCTTGGCAAGCATACAGGCCAAAAGTGGAGATTTTCCAGCTTGAGAAGGCAAAAAGAGCGGACTTTCCGTCCGCTTTTTGAGGGATCTTAAGGAATTTGAAGATTTATGCTATCGGCGACGGCGAAACTTCATGAAGCCTGCTCCATTCTTCGAAGATGGATGAACCGATCTTGATTTGCTCTTGCTCGGTGCAGTGAAGAGCGACTTCTTCGTCGGAGCAGCCTGAGGGAGTGCACTTTCTTCAAGAGCACCTTTAGGCGGAAGTAGGCCGGTGTTTGGAAGAGACTCACGAGCTTCCAAAGTAAAGGGGCTCTCAGTTTCGTAACCATCACGGAACTCACCATACTTGTCAACATTACTGATAATCTGTGGTCGGAGGATCACCACGAGTTCGTTGCGACCTCCACTCTTTGTTGTGCTCTTGAACAAATTTCCTATACCGGGGATTCTACTCAGATAAGGGACCCCGGTTACTGTCTTACGCTCATCATCGGTGATCAATCCCCCGAGGATGATGGCCGCGCCATTTTCCACCGTCACGGTGGTCGTCAGCTCTTCGGTTGAAATGTCGGGAACGGTCAACTCACCAACCGTCCGGTTGTTTCCAATGTCGTCACGGACCAGTGAAATCTCGAGAGTTACTTTATCAGGACCATTGATCAGTGGCTGAATTTCAAGCTCCAGCACGACATCTTCGTATTCGATATTCGTCGTCGTCCCCCCATTGTTCACCCCACCCGTGAAGGTGTTTGCAGGAATGGCAATCCGTTTACCTGAAGAAATACGAGCGACGCGATTGTTACGGGTAGTGATAACCGGACGGTCAAGTGATTTAAAGTTCGAGGTTCCTTCCAAAGCATTCACAAAAACTCCGAAATCATCGAATGCGCCATATAGGGACATTCCATTTCCGCCAGCGCCTGTGGCTGTCAGAAGTCCGGCAAGATCAGTAAGAGTCCTAGGATCTAAAGTCGCTGGAGTGCCTGAGCCACTGTCGAAGGAGAACCTCCCGGCCCCTCCATTCTCTGCTCCTTGAATGAGCTGTGCCAATTCGATACCAAAGTTCATATTGTCTCCGAGTCCATAGCTTCCGATCACGGCAGAGATCACAACTTGGTCACCCTCGGTATCGAGTCCTTCCAGGAGGTCCTTCACGATCTGGATGTGATGAGGAGGTCCATTGACAATAATAGAGTTCTCGATGTTGTTCGCTACCAAGAGCGTCTTGCCACCCACGATCTGAGCTTCGGGAGCAGTAGGAATGTCCTGGGCTTGCAACGAGGTCCGGCTTCCACCGCCACCCGCACCACCCGCGTTATTGCCGGTATTATTATTATTATTATTATTGTTGTTGGTCCGGTTGTTCTGAGTCTGATTGGCCCGAGCACCACCTGCTGCTGCTCCTCCTCCTGCCGCGTCTGGGCTTAGAGTGGCCTCGATCGCATCGTAGGCGATGGGAAGAAACTCTCCCACTCGTAGAAACTTAAGGCGGTAGATAAATTTGTTATCTTCAGAGCTAGGGATATCGTAGCCCTCAATCAGCGAGCGAGCCGTCGCAATGTCTGAAGGACGGCCCACTAAGAGAATCCGACTTGTCCTAGTATTTGGGAGAATTCGCAATGGAATGTCAACCCCTGCCCCAGAGGTCCCAACGGCGGCAGCTGGCAATCCTGGAGGCGCTGTAGCTCCTGTTCTGCGAGTCGCCGTGGTAGACTTTGCACCGGACTGCTGGTTGTAAATCTCGTTGAGTTGCTCGGCAACTTGATCCACATCGGAATAGACTAATTTAATCCAAGCTTCAGTGATTTCGCTGGAGACATCGATATCTTCCTTCAACTTGATTAGTTGCCGAATGAGCGAGGAGTTTTCTTTGATGATCAATGAAGAGGCATTAGCCACCGCCGTAAGACTGCCACCAGGAGTATTTCCACCCAGAACCTGTTGAAAGACCCGAAGGGCTTCGTCAGGTTTGAGATTCTTGAAGTGCATCCGGTAGGTGACCATCTGGTCCGTAAGGGGAAGATCTATAGCCTCATCAATATAAGCCGTAGGGGCGGCGCTTGGGGGAGCGGGACCAGATGCGACGATCCGAACAATATTAGGATCGAGCGGATCAGGGAGGATTGAGAGTCCTTCAGCGAGAAGGGTAATCTCGAGAAGCTTGGCCGCCTCCGCATTGGTAAGCGGTCCCTTTTGTACAAAGTAAGCCTGCACCGTGGACGCCTGCGACGTGAGGATGACCCGCTTTTGGGTATAGAGAAAGTAAAGCTCAGAGGCATCGATACCGGTCATCTCAGGACGGAGAATCGAGTCACCATCGGCCACGGCGATGGCATTGGGATCATGCTCCTTCGAAGCACGGACGGCTAGGTCTGGTGTCGGTGTCGGTTTTTCAGGAACAGCGGGCGTAGCACCAGGAAAGCCGGGAATTCCCGGAGGAGGGACTTGCTTTTCAGGTTCCTGAGCCCCGGCGAGAACCGTGAAGCCAAAAAGGAGTGCGAGAGATCGTTTCATGAGATAGTGGAATCAGATTAGGAAAAATTACTTTTATGGAGTCGGAATGTAGCGAGTCCGGGGGCTTTCTTAGGAGAGATATTTTTTGAGGGAAGTGCCGGTTTGAAAAAAAATATTACTTAGGCTTCGGAATGTAGCGTGTCCGAGGAGCTTTCTTGGTTGCCTTGGCAGGAATGGTTTTGGTGGCGCCCGCAGGAAGCCCAGGAGGAGTTCCTTTGCCAGGAGTCTTTTGAGCTGACGTTTTGGTCTTCTTCTTACTCGAATTGACAACAGGCGCCTTGCGGAGGACCAGATACTTGGAGTCAAACTTCACCCAGCCACGGTGAGGGCCTTTTTGAATATGCACCTCACTTTCGAGATAGCTTCCGTCTGATTTCTTGACCTCAAGAACGGCGAAGTCTTTCGCGAGTTCCTCGTTACTGGGAACTCGAACACGCTCCTTGGTGTTCTTCTTGTTCACCAAGGTGACCACCTTTCCACCCACGTATTCCTCGAGACCAACTAAGACCCAGTCGTCGATGTCATTTTTAACACCCCCTTCCTCAGGTGGGGGAGGAGGATCACTAATTGGCGAGTTTTGCCAAAGATGGTTATAGCGGCTTACAATGTAAGTCTGCGGCAGTTCGACCGCGCAAACTTGCAAGATGAGAGTGAGGGAAATAAGGAGAGCTTTCATCGGACTAGAGGGCTGGGTCGTCAGTTGGAGGGATGATGAATTTCTCGACCTCAACTTCACAGTCGACTTTAGTAAGATCGTTATTCACGGGTTTCATATCAAATTTGGTCATCACCTGAAGTTGGCGATTCTGGCGAAGAGTCATGAGCCATTGCTGAATCTGCTGTTCCATTCCGCTCACCTTGTAGCGGACTCGGACGCGGTTGTAATAAACACCTTCCTGCCAAGGGAGAATCTTCTGATCTCTCGTAATCAGGCCCCGCTTCTTCGCTTCACGTTCGATGTAGGACTGCAGTGAGGCTTGGGCAGTTTGATAAGCGATGGGCTTCCCTTCACTGCGAGCGAGCCAGTTCTTGGCATCTTCCCAATCGTCGCCTCGGAGCATCACTTTCTCCGCCTGCTGGAACTTCAGTTCCGCTGCGGCCTTGCGGCTGGTGAGAGTGACTTTCTTAGACTCGTAGAGATTTTTATAGGCCAAAACACTGAACACCAGGAAGAGGGCGCCAAGAAGGAGGGCTAGGAGAGATTTTTCGCGGGACGACATGTGATCGGTAAATTGTTAAAAGGACATCTTCGCTGTGTATCTAAAGCCCCAGGCACCTGTTCTTGTCTGTGATTCTGGCTCAATCGTCCATTCATACTTCTGGAGCTCTTCGCTCTTCTTCAAAGCGATGGCAAATTTGGCAATATCGTTGGTGTCCGCAGCTTCACCGGAGACGAAAATCTCGCGACTCATCGACATCCCCTCGCCCTCAACGAACTTAGGCTGATTGTAAATGGTCACCTGCGTGAGGCGCACCTTCCGCTCCGGCTTATTGGGCAGGCACTCGGCAACCCGATGGTAAACTTCATAGGGATAGAAGTTAGATTCGACTACAGGGGCAAGTTCGAACCACTTCTCCTGCAGGGCCATGAGCTGGGTTGTTCCCCCACTCAATTCGGTGACTTTGCGTTCCGCCAGATTGGCTTCCTTTTCTGCCTTCTTGAGATCGACGAAGAAGTAACCAGCGACCCCAATGTAAGCCAGCACGAGGGCGGCAATGGCGATCGTGCGATTCCGCTTCGAGGCCATTTCCATGCGCTCGGCCCGCACATCTTCCGGAAGAAGCTTACTAGGTGGCGTTGGCCAAACCGGATTAGGTTTGGGAGAAGACTGAACTTCAAGCCCAAGCCCTCGGGAAAATGATTCGAGTTCCTCGGGACGGGCGTCCCCAATTCCACCGCTTGTCCAAACGACGGCCTCTCCGGGCTTTTCAGGAAGAAGCCCTTGAAGCTGAAGTTGGGTCAGCGCCAGGCGCACGTCTTTGCCTCCGCGATCATCGAGACGCTCGCCGGGAAGACATTGAAAATAAAGCACCTTGTCTCCATGACCGATCCCGAAGACCCAGCGACCCAGCTCCTTCCAAACCGCCACTTTTCCCGCCGGAAGTGAGAGGCAGCGTGGAGAAAGATCGAAAGCTTTCGGACTCCGCTTCGGCAGGTCCCCTTCCCGAGGCGGCGAAAGGACAACGGCAGACAAGGAAGTTTCCTCCTCATCGATCGCATAAACGAAATGATCGGTCAGCTGTCCTCCATCAAGCGAAGGTCGCACTCCATTGCGCTCCAGATGCATCTCAGCGAGATCATCGATGAGGGCAAGGTCCGTCGTTTGGGCCCGGAATGGAAGTGCCACCAGTTGACGCACGGGTAAAGCCATCTGAATGGGTCCCGAGGGCAAGCCGCTCACATCGAGAGCACGATATTGCTCGCTCTCAGAATGTCTGCTTAGACCTTCAGTTGGCGAGCCGTTCCAAATTTCCCAGCCATTGGCTCCTGGAATCAGAAGGGTTAGGTCTCCTTTTTTAGTGCTCATTTTACAAGTTCTTCTTTACGGTCAAGGATGGTGGGGTTTCCACTGCGGTTATTGAGGATAAGCACAAGTTTTCGGCGGACACTGCCGGAGAAACCAACACTTTCAATACGATCAGTCGATCCTTCATCTGAAAATCGATCTTCTTTCTTTCCCTCCTCGTCTCCATCGAGACCGAGCTGGGTAATGGCGGCCTGTTTCGTGACGCCTGGATCATCTTCGGTATTCTTAATCCCATCGGGACCAAGTCGCATATCTACGACAGATTCCGCGTCAACCACCTCGCCCTCCGCGGCAATCGCCATGAACTCAGCCGAGGCCTCCCCCACGTCAAGTCCCTTGTTCGTATATACCGTAAACCAGTCCCGCCAACGAGGCTGGGCCGCTTCCACAAGGGCCATTCCCTTCACGAGCCGCATCTCATCGAGCGAGTAAAAGGGCCGATTATAGGGCTGATTATAAATTCCCAGGGTTTCATACCACTCAAACTCCGCTCCGTTGAGTTCCTCTCCATCTCCCTTATCCCACCAATCCAAAAGAGCATCGGCGATCTCCGACTGCATATCCGACTCGATTCCCCAGTAATCGAAAATTTGGCGGAGAAGCGCTTTATCGCCCTTTCCTAAAATATAGTTGATGTCGAAAAACTGGCCTTCCGAGGTAATCTCAACATTGTAGCCGGTCCCATCTCCAAAATTTTGCTTCAAGAGCGGGTCCCACTTATTCACGAGAGAATTCGAGGCCACCGCCAAGCCTTTTTCAGCCTGCTGTCGCGCTTCAATCCCGGAAGTTTGCGAGGCCACCACATCGACCTGATAGGAAACGACACGCATCAAGGTGACAATCGCCAAACCAAGAATGGCCATGATCCAAAAGACCGCGACCAAGGCCGCGCCACGACGCTGAGAGGGCTGCGTAATCATTTTGCCGGGGTGGTGGTTTGCTGGGGGTTCTGTCTTTTGGGAATCCAAAAGACCCGCCGGATGACTTCGCCATTCTGCCCGAAGGCGATGTTGAGTTCGACCTGGGTCGGAAGACGAGCCGTGTCCCACTCATAGAGGCCCACTTTGGGATCGGTCCAATCGACCGGATAAGTTTTCCCACTCCCACTCAGGACGCGCCATTCACAAAGACGCACTCCATTGAGCAAGGTGATGCTGGCAATCGGTTCAATCCCCCGTTCCGCGAGAGATTCCTCTGAATCGAGAATGGGCTCATCAAAATACTGCAGCACAATATCGAGCTGACCATCACGGAGAGGAGTCGTCGTGATGCGCATCGCCTCCGAAGAAAGCGAAGTGCCACCCCAGTTAAAAGAGGTGGGAACATTTTGGAAGGTCATGTCCGAGAGATACTGCTCGCCCTGCTCATTGAAAGTCAGCTCCATGCGCGCATTGCCAGGGAGCTTTTCAAAATGGCGCCGCATCAGGGTAAAAAAAGCATCCTGGGTGATCTGCTCGTTCTGCCGATCCACCGTCAAGCGAGTCGTCTTGATCGTGGCATCCGCCAAATTCATGATCGAAGTGACCAAGAGCCCCGAAATGATCATCGCTAGGACGAGTTCGAGGAGCGTGAAACCACGCGGTGAGCGAGCAGCGTGGATTTTCATGGTTTGTAGAGTCTCAGATTGCGCCAGCCTTCTGCGGATACTTCGCGCTGTTGTCCATTTTTATTCCAAGTGGCGATGATTCTGATGCTGAACATCTGCTGAAGAACGCGGCCCTCTTCATTCTCGAGTTCCAAGGGTTCGACGATCGTCAAAACCTCCATGTTATTCTCACCCACCGAGCTGAGGGTCTCTCCCTCTTCGAGAGAGGAAAGGGTGAGCGCTTCGGTGAGAGCACTGTCGACCACTTGGGCGATCTGCATTTGCTCGGAAACAAGCCGGGAGTTCTTGCGCATCGCGGAGAGCGCCCTCGTGAACCCCACCGACATCACCGCAAAGACCATCATCGCCAGCACTACCTCCATGAGGAGGAAGCCGCGCCGACGCTTTCTGACTGCGAGAATCTTCATCTTTTTGCGGTAATCGTAAGCTCCTCGTCTTCCGCCAACCCGGTAAGCGGGTGATAGATTCGGGCCAGGCTAATGTCACCAAAGTCTTTCGAAAGCTTCAGTGAAAGTGGTTCACATAGGCCGTCGGGCTCAAGAATCCACCTCTCCGCCTTCTTGTCGTCTAAGAGGACAAAATCCAACTGCCCCCACCGGCGGATTAAAATCTCATAGTCTTCGTTGATGAACTCGATGCGGGGCCAGTTCATCTCTTCCAACGGCCTGACGCTCGAACGTTCCCGTTCATCCTCGCCGTAGCTTCGTGCCTCGTGAGGATTCGCCAATGGCCGAAGCTTCGCTTCAAACTGGGTGAGTTCGATCACAAAAGGTTGCTGATACGTGACTGCCAGCGCTCTTCCCTGCCTCACCATGTCCTCTATTTTTCCGTGCTCCTCACGGAGACTTTGCTCCTCCTTGGGCGAACTCATAATGACCACCGCGGCCCCAAGCACGACTGCTGCGACAGTGAGGACCACCACGATTTCCAGCAGCGAGAACCCTCTCCGAAAAGAGCGGGTTCTGAATCTTGCTTGCTGGAGGATCACTGCGGTATCGGAGAATTGCTGAATCTTACTTGTCCTGACTACTCAGATCATCCTCGTTTCCAAACACCTTGTCAGGACCGGCACTCACCAGCTCGTAGCTTGAGGGGTTTTTCGAACCCGGCATATTGTATTGGTAAGCGATATTCCATGGATCCTTTGGAATCTCAGGGAGCGACTGGGTCCAATCACGGGGAATCGGAGAGGTGCTGGGCTTACTAACCAAGGACTCTAATCCTTGTGCCTCGGTTGGAAAACCTTGTTTTCCAAGCATCTCATAGGTGTCGATGTGACTCCCTACCGTATTAAAGTCACTTCGGACCCGTTGGATTCGTGCTTTTTCTCCGAAGGATCTGGAGGAGAAAATCACGCCACCCAAAATCACCCCGATGATTCCCATCACGATGACCATTTCAAAAAGGCTGAATCCACGAGCGAGACCGCGGAACTGTCGGTTTGTAGTAGTTGATTGAATTTTCATACTGTCTCTGGCAGGACGTTACACAGAAAAGAACGCTTCAGAAACCGAAAGTTGTCAGTCCTTTTTTAAGAGAATTGCAGGAGATTCGACTCAAAGGATTTCCCTCCCGAGATTTGGAGCTTATCGTCACCGCCGTTTTCACCATCTGATGGCCCGATCTATCTTAGCTTTCAGCTTTCAGTCTTCGATCCCTCTTTTGTTACGGCCACCGGTATCCACGAGCCCGGTGGACTCTTTTGGAATGACTTCCGGGACCTCGTAAAAGCGATTCCTTGGGGACAAATTCACGACTTGGACTTTTCCTGTCTCTTTCCTGATCCCGATATGACCGGCTACTCCTCGCTCGTCGCCGCCAAGGTGATGCGCGAGTTCCTCTTAAATCGTCCTCAGCCCGCTAAACGCTAAAAGGCGTTCTCTACCAAGTTCACGTCCGGTTTTTCTCCCTCTTGCAGGATGATTTCCACCACGTCATAGCGCCAGGAAATGGTCCTGCGGAAGTCTTCCTCATCGCCCCGATGTTCTTCCGCCAGCAATCGGAGCCATTCGCGGGCTCCTCTCTCGATCAGCGCCTGCTTCTCACGATCCACTGCCTCCAAGGGCCGACCGAAACCGCGCCTCGTTCGGGTCTTCACTTCGACAAAAACGAGCTGATTGAGTTCCTGTCCTCCCCGCATGACCAAGTCGATCTCTCCTCCTTTCGGCGCGCGAAAATTCCGGTAAAACAATTTCCAACCTCTTCTCTGAAGGTAGCGAGCCGCGATCCGTTCCCCGAGATGGCCCACCTCCATGTGGCCAATCCGCTCCCCCTTAATCGTCAGATGGGAGACAGAGTTGAGCAACGGGCTGAAACGAGCGACGGTGGAGCGGACACGGCCCATGGCGTGTGAGAGCTTCCAGATGCGCTTTTGTCCCATATCCCTTATGACGTTCGAAACCATACTCAGGATAATATTCAGCAGCTTCCCTCATAATACGATCCCGCGTCACTTTGGCGAAAATACTCGCCGTGGCAATAGAAAGACTCTTTCCGTCTCCTTTTACGATCCCTTCATGTGGGAAAGGATAGTTCGGAACGGGTAA
>Ga0308000_10001274_pt1 | contig 10137 bp, 10 predicted proteins | sample Neamet3_FD_203877 | JGI IMG/M metagenome (GOLD analysis project Ga0308000, IMG submission 203877) | Marine microbial communities from water near the shore, Antarctic Ocean - #3 | ecosystem: Environmental > Aquatic > Marine > Unclassified | place: Southern Ocean | collected 2014-06-04 | reverse complement strand
CACCCGCAGCCCTCTCTAAACGCCCTCGTTTACAAAAACGAACACACGTAATGACACGCGCCGTCCTTCACCGAAATGGTGAATCCCGAATTCGCCGCCACCTCAAAACTTTCCCCACTCGGCACCTCCTTCGACTCTTCAGTCCCATCGAGCACATACGAACAATCCCCTCCCACAATCTCCATCCGCTCCGCCGCTTCCGTCCCGAAATGATATTCGCCCGGAAGAATGACCCCCAAGGTCTTCCGTGACCCATTGGCCAAAAGAATCGTGTGGGAAATAACGTTCCCATCGAAATAAACATTCCCCTCTGCAAGCGCGGTGACATTTTCAAACTGCATTCCGCTCAAATCGGATCTTATCCTCCAAAGCGCAAGATCAATGTCATCGCAGCCCCAAATCACTAGCACGCAAACGCTGGATCAAACTCAAGCGGAGCACCATCAATCCCCCGTAGACCGTGCTCAAAATCGGCACAGGACTCAGCACTAAGCTCACCCGATAAAAAGCCGCAAGTTCCTCACTCGTTTCTGCTCCAGAATAAAGAATAATCGTCATCACTCCAACCCCTAGATTTGCGATCCAGAATGACCACCACGCCCCCACTAATTTTCCCATCGTCAGCCCCAAGGGCTTCTGTGAAGCATCGCAAATCCATGCCATTGCCTGAAAAGGAATCCAAAATTGCGCAATCGGAATAAAGTGCAACGCCCACGACACCACGGGGCTATACGATTTCCTACCTCGATAAATCGCCGTAGCACCGTCACGGCTATTAATGAGCCACGCATTTTTGCAAACTCGTGACGTCCAAACACACCATATAATTGCCAAGACGAGCCAGAGAATCAAATAGACGTTATCAATCCACTCGGAGAGACGAGTCACCTTTAAATAAAATGACGATTCATCATCAAAGCTCCTTTCGCTAAACACTCGGAGGTTAGTCCAGTCAATAAGGCTATAGATCACGTCACCCAAAACACTCACCGCCAGAATCCCGGCAATCACCTTACTCAGAACTCCCACCTCGTGGTAGCCTCCGTATGGAGATCCTTGGCCTGGATGCCGAGGCAGCGGTGGCGAAACCTCAACGCTCGTGCTGGGGGGAAGATAGAGATTTTCGCTCATTAATTAACAACGACGACTCTCTAACATCTTCAAAATCACAGATCACCAAAAAACAATTCGCCAGCAGCAATTTCACAGGGAAAACTGCCGCCCGCCGTGCGCACCACCGACTTCCACTACGACCTCCCCGATGAACTCATCGCCTCCCGCCCCCTCGAGGACCGGGCCGCCTCCCGCATGATGGTCATCGATCGTGAGAAGGGCACCATCTCCCACCACCACTTCCGCGAGTTCCCCGACCTCCTTCCGCCCGACCACCTCCTCGTCCTAAATGACACCCGCGTCATCCCCGCACGCGTCTTTTCAAACGACAGAAAAATCGAGCTCATCCGCACCGACGCCCCCGACCCGTCGAACTGGTGGTGCCTCGTCCGCCCCGGCAAAAAAATGAAGCCGGGGCGCACCGTCGAAGTCGGCTCCAGCACCGGCACCGTCATCGAGACTAATGACAAAGGTGAGCGGCTCATCCGCTGGGACACCCCACCTGATCTCAACAAAGTCGGCCAACTTGCCCTCCCCCACTACATGGAGCGCGAGCCCGAGAAAGCCGACCGCGAACGCTACCAAACGGTCTACGCAAAAGAGGATGGTGCCATCGCTGCCCCCACCGCCGGCCTCCACTTCACCCCCGAGCTCCTCGCCGGCCTCGACCACACCTTCCTCACCCTCCACGTCGGCGTCGGCACTTTCCGCCCCGTCAAAGCCGAGGACCCACGCGAGCACGACATGCACTCCGAGCGTTACAGCCTCAACGCCGATGCCGCCTCCCGCATGAACTCCGCCCCTAAGATCGCCGCCGTCGGCACCACCGTCACCCGCGTCCTCGAACACCTCGCCCGCGATGGCCAACCCTTCTCCGAGACCTCCGGCGCCACCGACATCTTCATCTACCCGCCCTACCAACTTAAAGCCGTCGACACCCTCCTCACCAACTTCCACCTCCCCTGCAGCACCCTCATGATGCTCGTCTCCGCCTTTGCCTCTCGCGAGCTCATCCTCGAAGCCTACCACCAAGCCGTCGCCGAAAAATACCGCTTCTACTCCTACGGCGACTGCATGCTCATCCTCTAGACCTTCGGTCGGTTGACAGTTCTCAGAATTTAGAGTTTTTCTCTCAATCTCCGCCTTTCTCGTTTCCAGTTTCAAAACTTTGGAATTTGTTTAGAGTTTCAATTTCTAGAATTTAGAATTTCCTCCCAAAAATGCCCACCCTAGACGAACTCTTCGACCTGCTCGACGAAGCAGAAGAAAACGACCAACTCGCCAGCGCCCGCTTCCTCTACGAAGCCATCCTCGCGCAAGACGAAAGCAACCCCGGCCTCCTCATCCTCCACGCCTCGAACCTCATCGAGCTCGGAGACCTCACCGAAGCCGAGCGCATCCTCGAAACCATCGAAGCCGATGAAGAAACCCTCCCCGGCCTCACCACCCAACGGGGCCACCTCGCCCGCGCCCGCGGTCTCCTCGAAGAAGCCGAAAAATTCTACCGCGACGCCCACAAGCTTGATCCTACCGATGACGAGAACCTCCTCAATGCCGCCGGCATGGCCTTCCAGCGCGGCGAAACCGCCAAGGCAGAATATCTCCTCCGCCAAGTGATCGCAAACGACAGCGAAGACATCCTCGATGCCTGGTTCACCCTCGGCACCCAGCTCATCGCCCAACAAAGATACGAAGAATCTCGTACTTCTTTCGAAGAAGTCATCAAGATCGAGCCCCAGCACGAACTCGCCCACGAGTGGATCGCCGACCTCAACTTCCGCGAAGTCCTCACCCGGGATTAAAAAAACGTAGCAGAGGCTCTCAGCCTCTGATCTGCAATCCCAAAAATTCTATTCGATTGGCTCAAATTTGAACCAGTAATTTGAGCCATCCTGCTCTCGTTCAGAAGCCCTCATACGTAACGAAGCCCAACGGGATGGAACACTCCACGCTCATCCCTAAAGGGGCGATCTAATCTCCCGTATCCTTCAATCAGAAGCCCCATCCCCGGAAGGGATTCAAACGATAGCGCAGGGTTGCAAACCCCGGGACCTCAATCTCCCAAAGATCCCGCACGCCGGAGGGCTACCGGACCCGATCTTCCAACATACCCGAGAATCAACTCTAACCCTCCCTCGCTAGCCCGTCATCCCCTACTCCGCCTTCTTCCCACTCTTAAAATCGATTCTAAGACTGATGAGTCGAAGAACCACACTCAGCGCGCAACAGAATCCCGCTACCCCCGCCCCGATAAAAACTCCCCAAATCATCCCGACAGAAGCGGCATACCGCACCGGATGAGAAAGCTCCTCCCCGTATCCCCCAAACAAATTGTTCACAAAATCAGGCGAAAGACTTCCAATCAATGCTGCAAATCCTCCACCTACGACGGCAGCCCCAATCGCTCCAGCAAGGATGATTAGAAAAAAGTGAATCGCTGTCTTTGTCATGCCAGTATCTTTTTGGATGCAGTTTTTTAAGATCCAATATTAGAGCTGCGAAAGCGATTCGTCAAACACTCCAGAAAAAAGCGCGCGAACGCCATCAATCGCCCCTCCTCTTCCTTTCAGCAGCTGTCGGAAGATACTCTCGCCCCGAAAAAACCTCCTTTACTAGAAAGCGTGTCGTTCTCCAAATCTCGGTGTTCTTAAACTCGATATAGTCAGTCACCTGAGAATCGGGCTCCGACTTATAAAAAGGCCAAACCCACCCCGACTCTGGCCCATCACATTCCCCCCGAAATCGCCATCCCCGCCAAGTGCCCCGTCGTCCAAGCCGCTTGAAAATTAAACCCGCCCGTCACCCCATCGATATCAAGCACCTCGCCCGCGAAGTAGAGACCCGGAGTGGCCTTGCTTTCCATCGTCTTGAGATTCACATCCTTGAGAAGCACTCCACCACAAGTGACGAATTCATCCTTATTGATACTCTTTCCAAGCACCTGAAATCGGGCTTCGATCAGCTGTCCGATCAGCGCCTTTTCCTGATCACGCGTGAGCTTCGCCCAAGTCATTTCATCGGCAATTCCAGCCGCCTCACAAAGGCTCTGCCAAAGCCGCCGCGTGACTCCATCGATCAACGAGCGCTTGAGCACCTTACGTGATCCGTGGTTCTGCCGCTCATTTTTAAAGATGCCCGTGATCGTCTCTTCCGTCTCGCTCCCGCTCCAATTAATCCGAAGCTCAAACTGGTAATCGACCTCGGCCAGGCTCCGCGCGCCCCAAGCCGAAGCTTTGAGAATGGCGGGCCCGCTCAATCCCCAGTGCGTGATCAAAACAGGCCCAGTGGTCACTTGCTTGCCTGCATGCACCGTGGCATTCGGCACCGAGACCCCGGGGAGATCTTTAAGACGGGCATCATTAATCTTAAAGGTGAAGAGCGAGGGCACAGCCGGATCAAGCGCGTGCTGAAAGTCCTCCGCAGGGATGCGCGCCTGCTTGGTGCGAATGCCACCCGTCGCCACGAGCACGTTCTTCGCCTGCAGCGTCTCACCCGTCGACGTCACCATTTCAAAATACCCCGCCTCCGTCTTCACGATCGAATCCACCCCGCAGCGCGTCCGCCACTCCACCCCCGTTTCCCGCGCGGCCTTCGTCAGGCAATCAATGATCGTCTTCGAGTCATCCGTCACCGGAAACATCCGCCCATCACCCTCGACCTTCAGCTCCACCCCACGCGACTCAAACCACTCCACCGTGTCACTCACCTGAAAGCGATGAAACGGCCCAATGAGCGACTTCTTCCCCCTGGGATAATTCTCCACCAACTCCCGCGGCTCGAAACAATGATGCGTCACATTGCACCGTCCCCCGCCCGAGATCCGCACCTTCGTGAGCACCTCCGCTCCCTTTTCTAAAATCAAGACCTCCGGCACCCCCATCTCCCCGGCCGTGATCGCCCCGTAGAACCCCGCCGCTCCTCCACCGATCACTACCAATTCATGCACCCGCCTAGTGGAGCAGAAAGCAAGCGCTCTGTAGAGTCTCGCAAAACACCCTTTTCTAACTTACAAAGTAAATACTTATATTTACTTTGTAATTTTCATATTCAGAAAAAATGAAGACGCACCGACTTCTTTTCATCGCACTCACCACCCTCATTTCCCAACCCTCCAACGCGGCGAGACAGCTCCTCGTTCAGGAAGGAGATCTCGTCGAATATTTGCCCTACACACCCAAATCCGTCCTCTGGTTTAACCCCACGGAAATCATCTCTTCTCAAAAAGCCCCGCTCGGCTTCGGCAGGCCCTCCCTCTTCCCGGAGATCGCCACCCCTCTCAATTTCAATCGAATCTACCTCAAGGAAACCTTCGATCTCAAAGAACTTCCAAAATCGCTCGTGCTCACCATGAAACACAATAGCGGCCCATTTGCCCTTTATCTCAACGAACAATCCCTTGGAACGGTCGAAGACGACTTCCCAGAAACTAACCCTCAAGGCTTTCGCCAATACGACTTCACCCATCACCTCTCCAAACTCAGACCCTTCAAGCTCAACCACTGGGCTCTCTACGCCGTCACCGACATCGTAATCCCCATCCTCCATGGCGAACCACAAACACCAGAAGACCACCCTCTCCAATTCGATCTCGGCAATGATATCCTCCACGAAACCGGAAAAGGGATCTTCTTCGACATCCACAGAGCCCCCAACCAATCAAACGCCCGCTTTACCATCCAACCCCACCGACAGCACCTCCATCGATCTCTCGGTCTACCACAATGACGAGAAGGTCTTCGATATCACACACGGAGCTCCAAATACTCTCGTCCATATCTTAAACCCTGGAGAAGACTCAGCCTGCTACGAACTCCGTGCCATCAATGACCAAGCCGCCGAAGCCGGCGAATTCTTCCTGATCCGATCCGGTAACGACCGCATCACCATCCGAATCCCGGCCAACGACACCATCGTCACCCGAACCACACCCACCGGCAAAGGCTCACTCCACCAAGCCATCCTCAACACCAATCTCCTCCCGGGTCCAGACTCGATCTTCTTCAGTGATGCTGCGGGTGTCTCCTTCTTTCAGGAACCCGTCACCATCAACCTCGGAGACACCCAACTCCCTGACTTCGGAAAGGATCCTCTCATTATCTGGGGACCCAATTCGCACCAAAAAAGACTCACCATCCGCTCCCAAAGAAATCGCATCTTTTCAAGCTCATCGTCCGACGACCTAACTCTCAAAAACCTTGTCTTCCAGGACACCTCGTCTGCCGTCTTCCTCTCACGCTACCAAGGGAGATTCAACATCTCCAACTGTGAATTTATCGACTGCACCATTCCCCTCGATCTCTACACCCGCACCTACTCCCCCATCATCAATCAATGCCTCGAAGCCAAAACCAGACGACTTAATCGTTTTTGGGCCCACTCAATCAAATCACTATGGTCATGTTGCCATCGTAGCAAGGGTGGGGAGACGCAAAACTGGAAATCGCGCAACAGAATCCAGGCCCAAAAGGAAATTCCCGGGCCTCCATGAACCTCCAGCTTCAGAACGGATCCTGGAGGCTAACAAATGATCGTGTCCTCGGATGATTCAGAATGCCAAAGACCTGAGCACCAGTGACTCCATAATTCCCGTCCAAATATCTTTGCCATTCGCAGAGCTACTTCTTCAAGCTCACACAAACCAACTTCCCGCCGTTCGAGCGGGCAAAAAGTCGGCCGTCCGAAAACGCCGGCGGCGACCAGCAAAGCTTCGGCAAAATTTTGTGGCGACCCGTGATGGAAAACTGATTGCCGCTCTCTTTTCCAAAGATGAGCTCCCCTGTTTCGGAGAGAATGATGAGCTTGTCGCCCGACATCAAAGCCGAGCCGCGGGATCCTGAAATGGGCGTCACCCACTTCAGCTTTCCCGTTTTCATCTCCATGCGATAGACTTCCGCCTTCATTCCCTTGTCTCCGAAGACCCCAATAATATCGCCCTCCTTCGGCAGCGCATTTTGAAAAATCATGCGCCGCTCGCGATCGCGGTGCAGCTCCTTGGGCTCGTCTCCTGATAGATCAAGCACGATGTTGCCCATGCCATAGCCCGAGGAGAGGTGGAGCATGTTGTTTTGAAAGACTGGATTGGAGGCATTGACGTCGTAGGGCGTCCTCCAGGTGTAATCAAAAAGAACGACACCCTTCGCCGCGAGATCATAAGCCACAAGCTTGCGACCATGAAAAATGAAGGCCGTTTTCTTCCCGCGATAGTCCGCGATCACCGGTGCGGAATAACCGGCCTTGGCCGCATCCTCCGACTGCCAGCGCAGCTCTCCTGATTTCTTATCGAGAGCGACGAGCGCACCACTTTTGGGACAAGGAAGACAAAGCAATAGATCTTCGAAAATCGTGGGCGAGGCCGAGTAACCCCACATCGGGGCCTTCCCCTTAAAGTCCTTTTTGAAACTCTTCGTCCACGCGATCTTTCCCGACTTCAAATCGTAACACGCCAAGCGACCGCTTTTGGACAAACCGTAAACCCGACCTTCATGGATCAAGGGCGTGGCACCCGGACCCCCGGTGTAAAACTTCGGGTCCAATTTTTCCTCGTAAGTGTCCTTCCACTCCACCTCCCCCGTAGCTGCATCGAAGCACCAAACGGTATCCTTGTTGTCCGAGTTTCCCACCGTCACTGCGAGACCACCCGCCACTGAGATCGACGAACAGCCTTTCCCAATGTCAGCCGTCCATAGCGTCTTGGGCGCTTCATCGTTCCAATCGATGTGCAGTTCTTCCGCAACTGACCCATTTCCCCGGGGACCCAAAAAACCGGGCCAATCCCCGGCATAAGAAATGACAGGAAGAGCGAGCAAGAAGGTCAAAAGCACTTTCATTGGTCACTACCAATAGCCCCTTCCATCCAAGTTGCAAGGTGCCGCTTTTGAGAGCCCCTCTCTTCCCAGAATCATCGCCTTCATTTCACTAAATGTCGCTCTCCTTGAATTTCGGAAGTCAGGAAAAAAGCGGACACTTTTTTGCCCATCTTGCTTATTTCGGAGTTTTTTGTAAGATAGCCAGATGCTTCGCTGCGCCCTGATCACGATCGTCTGTGCTTTAATCTCCTCTTGCTCCCTCATCACCACTCCGGTGAAGATCGTCGGAAAAGCCACCACCACCACCATCGGCCTCACCGGAAAAGCCGCAGGCGCTGGAATCAGCGCTCTCACCCCCGGCGGCGATTGCGAAGTCGCGGAAGAATAGCCCAAATAGAATCGTATCAAGGCGCAATCATGCGCTTCCTGATTCTCTTCTGCCTTGCCCTCACCGCTTCGCTTACCGCGAAGAAGCCCAATTTCCTCTTTATCATCGTCGATGACCAATCGCCGTTTGACCTCAAGGTCTACGATCCCAAGTCGGCTTTGGAAACACCCAACATCGACCAACTCGCGAACGATGGACTCGTCTTCGATGGCTCCTACCACATGGGCTCCTGGATGGGCGCGGTCTGCACCTGTTCTCGTCACATGATCATGACCGGGCGCAGCGTCTGGCACCTCCCTTCTAACAACCCCAAGAAGAAAACGGGACCCAACGGAAACAACCCCGCACTCGTCCCGCTAAATCTTGAAAAAAACTCGCTCGCCGCCGTCTTCAACCGCGCGGGATACGACACCATGCGCACTTGCAAGCGCGGCAACTCGTTCTCCGGCGCGAATAACCAATTCCAAGTCGTCAAGGACGCCACCAAACGCGGCGGCACCGATGAAACCGGCTCTCATTGGCACGGCCAACAAGTCCTCGACTACCTCGACAGCCGCGAGTCCACCAAAGACGAAGATCCCTTCCTCATCTACTTCGGCTTCTCCCACCCGCACGACGAGCGCAACGGAAAGCCCGAGCTCCTCGACAAATATGGCGCCAAAAATCACCGCGATAAAAAATCCCTCCCCGCTCTTAATCCCAAGCAGCCTGAGCTTCCCATCAACTACCTTCCAAAACACCCCTTCTCCCACGGCCACCCCAACCTCCGTGATGAAGTGAGCGTCCCTGGCGTTTGGAAGAATCGCGATGAAGCCACCATCCGCAATGAAATCGGCCGCGAGTTCGCTTGCTCCGAAAATATCGACATCCAAATCGGACGCGTCCTCAAGAAAATCGAAACAATGGGCGAAATCGATAACACCTACATCATTTACACCTCCGACCACGGCATGGCCATCGGCCGCCACGGACTCCAGGGAAAACAGAACCTCTACGAGCACACCTGGCGCGTCCCTTACATCGTCAAAGGCCCCGGCGTGAAAAAAGGCCGCGTGCAAGGAAACATCTACCTCCTCGATACCCTCGCTACCCTCTGCGACCTCGCCGACATCAAGCCCCCGAGTACCAACGAGGGAACCAGCTTCAAACCCGTCCTCACCGGCGATAAGAAAACGATCCGCGACACCCTCTTCGGCGTCTACGCCGGAGGCACCAAACCCGGCATGCGTTCTGTGAAAAAAGGCGACTGGAAACTCGTCAAATTCGACGTCCTCGATGGCCAAGTACGAGAAACGCAATTGTTCAACCTCAAGGAAAACCCCAACGAATTCCTCCCCGAGCACCGTAAAAATAATCCCAAGCTCACCAACCTCGCCACCTTAAAAGAGCATGCCGCTAAACTAAAGGAAATGGAAGCCCTCCTCAAATTCGAGATGGAGCGCCTCAACGATCCCTATCCTCTCTGGAATCAGAAGTAAGCAGTCTTCCAACTCCCCCATGCCCAGTAAGGGAACAAGCGCGATGGGTCCCGGCATGATCGGAACCGTCGCCGTCCTCGCCGGCCTGACTACCCCAGTGGTCATGAAGGAAAAAACAAATGCCAACAAGACCAAGGAGATCAACAAGATGAAGTTATCTTTTTCCAAGCGGATAGATCGATCCAGACCATGACCAGCCATCTCTTTAGAAAATTACGTATCGGTGATCAGAAGAAATATGGACTTTTAGGATTCGTCCTCGCTCACATCCGCGTCCTTCAATTCTTGAAGAATCTGAAGGGCGCGCTCGCTGTCACCTTCCGGCACCTGAAGGCGGATTCCCTGCTTCGCC
>Ga0308000_10001273_pt1 | contig 10137 bp, 9 predicted proteins | sample Neamet3_FD_203877 | JGI IMG/M metagenome (GOLD analysis project Ga0308000, IMG submission 203877) | Marine microbial communities from water near the shore, Antarctic Ocean - #3 | ecosystem: Environmental > Aquatic > Marine > Unclassified | place: Southern Ocean | collected 2014-06-04 | reverse complement strand
AAACACAACGCCACATATAGTACGCAGTATCTGCATATGAAAAGGCGTAAAGTTAAAAGAGGACAATACGTAAAGCAAGGAGATGTTATTGGCTGGGTTGGTATGACAGGAAATACTGGAGGACCTCATGTTTGTTACCGTTTCTGGAAGTATGGTAGACAGGTAGATCCTTTAAGAGAAAAACTACCTGCGGCAAAACCTATGAATAAAAGCATAAAACCAGCGTTTTTTGATTTCATAAAACCTTTGAAATCTCAAATAGATAAAAATCAATTGCAAATAAAAGAAACGATAGTAACTGTAAAATAAGTTGCTTAAAATTTAGAAAATGGCTTTAAAAAACATCAATCCTACCAAGACTCAAGCTTGGGAGAAACTAACAAATCACTTTAATGAAAATAAGAATATTAACATTAAAGACTTGTGTAAAGATAAAAATAGAACTGCAGATTTTTCTTTAGAATTAGGAGATTTATCAGTAGATTTTTCCAAAAACAGAATTACTAAAGAAACTATTGCGCTGCTAGTAGAATTGGCAAAAGAAGTAGACTTAAAGGATGCTATTGAAAAACAATATGCTGGTGCAGTAATTAACGTTACCGAAGGTAGAGAAGTTTTACATACTGCTTTAAGGAGTAATTCTGAAGAACCAATTTTAATTGATGGGAAAAATATAAAGCCACAAATACAAACTGCTTTAAGAAAAATTAGAAGTTTTAGTAATAAAGTTATTTCTGGGAAATGGAAAGGGTATTCAGGTAAATCTATAACAGATATCGTAAATATTGGTATTGGAGGATCTGATTTAGGACCAGATATGGTTGTAGAATCACTTCAATATTATAAAAATCAGTTGACCACACATTTTGTATCTAATGTAGATGGAGACCATGTTTCTGAGGTGATTAAAAAGCTAAATCCAGAAACAACTTTATTCGTAATTGTATCAAAAACATTTACAACGCAAGAGACTATTACAAATGCAGAAACTTTAAAAAACTGGTTTTTAAAGTCGGCGACTATTTTTGATATTCCAAAACATTTTGTGGCAGTTTCAACAAACTTAGAGGCGGTAGATAATTTTGGAATTGACAAAGCAAATGTTTTTACGATGTGGAATTGGGTTGGTGGTCGCTTTTCTTTATGGTCTGCAGTTGGTCTGTCTATTAGTTTATCTGTTGGTTACGAGAATTATAGAGCCTTATTAGATGGTGCAGAAGAAATGGACTTGCACTATAGAAACACAGACTTCGAAAATAATATTCCGGTAATATTAGCTTTGTTAAGTGTTTGGTATAATAATTTTTATAAGGCAGAGACAGAGGCAGTTTTACCATATTCTCAGTATTTAAAAAAGCTTCCAGATTATTTACAACAAGCCATTATGGAAAGTAATGGAAAAGGTATAGATAGAAATGGAGATACTATAGAGTACCAAACAGGAACAATTGTATGGGGAAGTACAGGTACAAATATGCAGCATGCATTTATGCAATTAGTGCACCAAGGTACAAAGTTAATTCCTGCAGATTTTATTGGGTATAAAGAGTCATTATATGGTTTAACAGATCATCATAAGAAACTAATGGCAAATTATCATGGTCAAATAGAGGCATTGGCTTTTGGAAAATCAAAAGAAGAGGTATATTTAGAACTAAAGTTTTCGGGAGAAGAAGATAAAATTTCAAAATTATTACCATTTAAAGTTTTTGAAGGGAATAGACCAAGTAATTCTATTCTTTTTGACAAGCTTACACCGCATTCTCTCGGTAAATTGATTGCACTTTACGAACATAAAATTTATACTCAAGGAATTTTATGGAACATTTATAGCTATGACCAATTTGGTGTAGAGCTAGGAAAAGAATTAGCTAAAAAATTATTAAATACCCATTAATTATAGGATGAAATAATTAAAACTTGGAATAATTAAACAATTTTATGCAATTTGTTAATAATTTGTTAATATAAAAACTGTTTAATTATAAATTTTAACATCAATTAAGTTATATTTGGATGTCTTAATTTTTTGTTAAACCTTAACTTTAAATTAACATAAAAACTCTGTAAAAGCAAGATTTTTGCAGAAACTAATAATATAAATTCAAACTCAAACAATGAAAAATTTTAAAAACTTATTATTTGTAGCCCTGTTTTTTGTAACAGCTACAGTTTTAGGACAAACTAAAATTACAGGTACGGTTGTAGATGAAACCAATCAACCATTACCAGGTGCAAGTGTTCTTGTAAAAGGAACAACAAACGGAACATCAACAGATTTCAACGGTAAATTCACTTTACAAGCAAAATCTGACTCTGGTGCTATCGTATTTTCTTTTATCGGTTACAGTTCAAAAGAAGTTGTATTTTCTTCTTCAGAAAACAGTTTAAAAGTTCAATTAGCTCCAGACGCGGGTTCTTTAGACGAAATAATTGTTATGTCTTCTTCTTTCGCAATAGATAGAAAAACACCAGTGGCAGTTTCTACTATTAAAGCTGCAGACATTGAAAGAAAATTAGGGTCTCAAGAATTCCCAGAAGTATTAAAATCTACTCCAGGGGTATATGCTACCAAATCTGGTGGTGGTTTTGGAGACGGTCGTATTAACTTACGTGGTTTTAATTCTGAAAATGTTGCTGTTATGATTAACGGAGTTCCCGTTAATGATATGGAAAACGGTAGAGTATATTGGTCTAACTGGGCAGGTTTATCTGACGTTACTTCTGCAATGCAGGTTCAAAGGGGTTTAGGAGCTTCTAAAGTAGCTGTGCCTTCTATTGGAGGAACAATTAACATCTTATCTAAAACTTCAGACATCGAAAAAGGAGGTAATGTAATGGCTTCTACTGGAAATGATGGGTATCAAAAATATGGTTTTACTTTATCTACTGGTTTAATGGATAATGATATTGCTGCAACTGTTTCTTTTGCTAGAACTACAGGAGAAGGATATGTAGATGGAACGCAATTTAATGGATATAACTACTTTGTAAACTTTACCAAAAATATAAATGACAATCATAAATTATCATTTACTACTTTTGGAGCACCACAAAGACATGGTCAAAGACAAAATATGAGCACAATAGGTGCTTACAGAAACTCAGAATCAGGAAATCGTTTTAATCCAGATTGGGGTTATAAAGATGGGCAAGTAACTCATATAGAAGATAATTTTTATCACAAATCTCAAACTTCTTTGAATCATTACTGGAATATTAATGATGTTTCTTCTTTATCAACTGCTGCTTATGTGTCTTATGGAACAGGTGGTGGTGGTGGAACTGCAGGAACTAACAGAGATTTATTTGGTGTTAGATTAGGTGGTTCAGATCAACCTGTAGATTTAGATAATATTGTTTCAATAAACAGAGCAAACGGTGCGTTAGGTTCTGAAGCAATTTTAAGAGCTTCAAGAAATGATCACGAATGGTTTGGTGTTTTATCAACATTTAAAACAGAACTTACAGATGATTTAGATTTAATTGCAGGTGTAGATTGGAGATCATATACAGGAAAACATTTTAGAGAAGTTACAGATCTTTTAGGGGGTCAATATTATCTTGATGATAACAACGTAAACAATCCAAATGCAGCTTTACGTGTTGGGGAAAAAATGGGATATAACAACGACGGTAAAGTTGGTTGGTTAGGTTTCTTCGCTCAATTAGAATACGGAACAGATAATTTTAACGCTTTTGTTTCTACTTCTGCTCAAAGAAGTACTTACCAAAGAATAGAGCACTTCTTGTATGATTTAAGTACAGAGGCAGGTAAAGATTTAGCAACATCTGAAAAGATAAGTTTAAATGGATATAGTATTAAAGGGGGTGCAAATTTCAAATTAGATGATGTACAAAATGTTTTTGCAAACATTGGTTATTTTGAAAGACCAGCTACATTTAATGCAGTTTTCAACGGTTACAACAATACCAAGGTAAATAGCGATGCAGAAAACGAAAAGGTTTTCAGTATGGAATTAGGGTATGGTTTGAGAGGTGAAAAATTCGCAGCTAATATTAATTTATATAGAACGCAGTGGAAAGATAGAACATTTACAAGAAATGTTAGAGCACAAGAAGCGGGAGCTGAAGATTATACAGCAAATTTATTAGGTGTTGATGCATTGCATCAAGGTGTTGAGTTTGACTTTACATACAAACACTCTGATAAATTAAACTTTACAGGAATGCTATCTTTAGGAGATTGGAAATGGGATAATGATTTAGTAGATGTTCCTGTTTTTGATGAAAATCAAAGTCAAGTTGATACTATTTCTCTTCCAATTGATGGATTAAGAGTTTCAGATGCAGCTCAAACCACAGCAGCTTTAGGAATGTTGTATAAGTTTTGGGATAAGACAAGTGTTACTTTAGATTACAACTACTTTACAGATTTATATGCTAGAATCGATGTTTTAAATTATGCCAATGCAAAAACAAAACCAGAGGATTCTTGGAAAGCACCTAGTTACAATACAATGGATTTTAGTTTGCGTCACGGCTTTAATTTAGGAGAATTTGATACTACTGTTACATTTCGTGTAAATAACTTGTTTGATACAGAATATGTAGCTGATGCAATTGATGCTTCAGACCCATTAGTGTTCTTTGGTTTTGGTAGAACATTTAGTTTAAGTGCAAAAATTAAATTTTAAAAAACTTTAAAAATGAAAAAAATATTTTATTCTTTCGCAATCCTTTCTTTGTTGTTTACTTCGTGTAATCCAATGGAAGATTATTATTCAGAAATTGACGCTACAGAAACAGTTATTTCTGGAGAAGCAACATTTACTTTAACAGACGCAGATTATGATGCTTTAGGTTTAAACTACGGTAACTTTAGTTCTTCAGACGATGCTAAAGCAGATCTTCCTGACTTTTTATCAGGGAAGTACCCAGCTTGGGGAGCAGAATCTTTAGCAGCAGTAACTTTTAAGTTATATGCTCCTAAAAGAGACGAAAAAAGTTTAACGATATATGAAGTAACCGGTGCAGATTATGATGCTGGAGGACACAATTATGGTAACTTTAGTAGTTATTCTGATATTACTGAGTTTTTAGATGCTAAATACCCTTCTGCTGCAAACAGATTGTTAGTTGCTTTAACTTACAAGTACTACAGCGGTAGCGTTAGTGAATTAACCAATGGCTTTATCAACAATAGCGGTACATGGGAAATGGCTACAGGTATTACAGATGATGAATACACAGCAATGGGAGAGTCTCGTGCTCAGTTCTCTTATGAGGATGAAGCTTATGCTAAAATACCAGTATTTGCAAAAACTAAATATCAATATGACGGTAAAGTTGCAGGAGATATTGAAGGTATTATGTATCATTTATATGTTACAGATACTCAAGATGTAGACGGAGATGGCAGAACTAACGATCGTACGGTGTATAGTTTTGTAACATTTGTTATCTATGATGGATCAGATTGGTCTATTTATACAAACGTAATCGATCAAACAATTAAGTTTGGTCATGACGGTGCTACTTGGGTACCAGATAATACAATTAAATATACTTTAACTGGTGCTGACTATACTTTAGTTGGAAACGGTAACTATGGTAACTTTGATGTAAGAGCTGGTAAAGACGAAGAAGCAGAATCTGTTCGTTTAGACAAAGTAAGTACGATCTTATTAAACAACTTTCCTTCAGATGAAGAAGGTCAAAAATACATTGTTTCTTATAATATTTATAACGGAGCAGCTGGTGTTTGGTCTCTTTCAGTAATTAAAGAAGGTGGTGCATACGTAAAACAGTAATTTATTATTGTTTTTAATGAAATTTTTAAAAACACCTATTTCGAAGTATCGAAATAGGTGTTTTTTTGTGCATAAAAATTAGTAGCTTTGTAGCATTAAAAAACGAATGATTATGATGAAAAATGTTCACTCTTATTGGGCGTATTTAGTACTTGCAATTTTAATATTCGCAGTAGTAAATGCGATTATCGGGTTTGCCAAAAAGAAAAAATTCACAGACAAAGACTTGCGTATTGGCTTGTTTGCTTTAATTGTTTCGCATATTCAATTATTAATAGGCTTGACTTGGTATTTCATGTCGCCTTGGTTTAAAGCATTAACTACAGACGCAGGTACTGTAATGAAAGATAAGGCTGTAAGGTTATTGGCAGTTGAACATCCCGTAATGATGATTGTAGCCATCGTTTTTATAACAATTGGATGGTCTAAGCACAAAAAGAAAACAACAGACGCTGCAAAGTTTAAAACATTTGCAATCTTTTACGGAATAGGCTTGTTGTTAATTCTGTCAAAAATTCCTTGGAGTAACTGGTTATAATAACTAATATTCTTAGTGCCTTATTTTTTGGCTTAAGAACCGATACTACATTTATATGAAGATTTTAAGCTATCTATTATCCCCAATTTTTATATTGGTATTCTTTATAATCTTACTTATATTTCATCCGATACAATGGTTCAGTTACCATGTGTTTGGGCAAAATGCACACGCTAGCGTAGTAGATGCTCTAAATTTTTGTTTGGTGAAAGCTTTATTAATTATTGGTGTGCCAGTTCGTTTAATAAATGAACATAAGATACCAAAAGATGCATCTATACTATTTGTATCAAATCATCAATCTACATTTGATGTGGCGCCATTGGGTTGGTTTTTTAGAAAACACCATCCTAAATTTGTCTCAAAAGTAGAATTAGGAAAAGGCATACCAAGTGTTTCCTTCAATTTAAAAAAAGGAGGCGCAGCACTTATCAATAGAAAAGACCCAAAACAAGCCATTGGCGAGTTGGTGCGTTTTTCTAAAAAAATAAAAGAAAAAAAATGGGGAGCAGTTATTTTCCCCGAAGGAACAAGAAGTAGAGACGGTACTCCAAAAACATTTGCTTCAAGCGGATTAAAGATACTTACAAAGTATAATAAAGAAGGTTATGTTGTACCTTTAACAATTAACAATTCTTGGAAGGTTTTTAAGTACGGTAAGTTTCCTTTAGGTTTAGGAAGTCCTATTACAATTACAACACACGCCCCAATAAAAATAAATTCCTTATCTTTTGATGAGTTGTTAGAAAAAACAGAAACCACCATTAAAGAACATATAAAATAAACAATTATGTCTATAAAAAATATAAGAAAAGAAGTAATGCTTACTTTAGAAAAAAGTATGCAGAGCTTTATGGATACGTATTTAATTCCACCAGAAAAAATTTGGCAGCCCACAGATTTTTTGCCAAACTCGCAAAAAGATTCATTTATTACAGAAGTAGAAGAAATTAGAGAGATCTCTAAAGAACTACATGACGATTTTTGGGTAGTTTTAGTAGGAGATACCATTACAGAAGAAGCTTTACCAACCTATGAATCTTGGTTGTTAGATTTAGACGGCATCAGCCAAGACCCAGACAATGGTTGGGCAAAATGGATACGAACGTGGACGGCAGAAGAAAACAGACATGGAGACGTTTTAAATAAGTATTTGTATTTATCTGGGCGTGTGAACATGCGTGAGGTAGAAATTTCTACACAACATTTAATTGCAGATGGTTTTGATATTGGTACGTCAACAGATCCGTATAAAAACTTTGTCTACACCACTTTTCAAGAATTAGCAACCTATGTTTCTCATAACAACGTAGCTAAAATTGCAAAGAAAAAAGGACACAAGGCATTGGGTAAAATGTCGAAAATTATTGCTGGAGATGAAATGCGTCACCACCAAGCATATTCTCATTTTGTAAAAGAAATTTTCAAAATAGATGCAAGTGAAATGATGTTGGCTTTTCAGCACATGATGAAATATAAAATTGTAATGCCTGCGTTGCACTTAAGAGAATCATTCGGTGCAAAAGGAAGTGCTTTTGATGATTTCTCTGCAGTAGCACAGAGAATAGGAGTCTACACAGGTTTCGATTATGTAGATATCTTGAAGAAATTAAACACGATGTGGGAAATTGATAAAATTACTAATTTAACGCCAGAAGCAGAAAAAGCACGTGATTATTTGATGAAATTACCAGAGAGAATGTATCGAATTACAGAAAGAATTAAAGTGCCAGATACACAGTTTAATTTTAAATGGATGATACCCGCTTAAAATAATAAGAAGCTATTTCCTGCTTTCGCTACTAGCTTTTTATGCAGAAAAACACATAAAAGAGCTCAAACAGACCGCTCAATCAGGGCTAAGCTTGTTTGCCAGCATATAGAGAAGTAAATGGTGTTCTACATTGTTAAGAGAAATTTCTTCATAAGAATAAAGCATACAGATCCTTCAGATTTTTAAATTCTGAAGGATTTTTTTATTTTCTATGCAAGTCTATTTCAAAAAGACATACCGGTGCCAATTTATAATGCTCCGGTAAATTAGAAGTGTTTTTCAAATTAAAGAGCCCCAAAAAATTGAATCCTGCATTTTTATAATGTTCAATAAGTTTTGTGTTCTCTCCTAAAGTATCCAATCGAATAAATTGAATGCCTTTTTCAATGGCAAATTCTTTGGACCAAGCAACAATAGTATCCACATAATTATTCCCTCTAAAATTAGGGTTTACAGCAATTCTGTGAATATACAGTGCGCGCTCTTTATTTCTTTCTTCCCAAATTTGTTCGTCAGAAAACGTAATTGCCCAAATGCAAGCAACTTCGTTATTTACCAGTAGTTTAAACTGCCTGTTTTCTGCAATTTCAATTTCTACCATTTCTCGGTCAAAATTTGGCCAAATAATTACGGTTTTCTTTTCTCTTTGATAGTTTGAAGCAATTTTATAAAGTGCAAATATTTTTTCAATATCTGAAGCTGTAACGTTTTTAATAGTCATAATTCTTATTTAGAATAGTCAATTTTAAAAGAATCCATATCATTCAAAAAACCTAATTTTTTACGAAGGGTATCTTGTTTATTTTTTTCAAGTGTTGCACTTACAATTCCAACTTCATTTTTCTTTAAGCTAGAAATTTTTGCACCTAAATAATCTATAATTAAAGAGTTGCCAGAATAGACATAATCATTTGCATCTTTCCCTATTATATTTACCCCAATGACATAACTCATATTTTCTATTGCACGTGCTTTTAAAAGCGTTTTCCAAGCTTTTACCCTTGGAGCAGGCCAATTCGCCATAAAAATTAAAAGATCGTAATTTTCAATGTTTCTAGCCCAGACAGGAAAACGCAAATCGTAACAAATTAAAGGACAAATCTTCCATCCTTTATATTCGATAATTATTTTTTTAGTACCAGAGGTATATACCTTGTCCTCTTTAGCTAAAGTAAAAGAATGTCTTTTGTTGTAGGTGTCTATTGCTCCAGAAGGGTGCACAAAAATCAAACGATTATAATAGGTATCGTTATCAGAAATAACTAAACTTCCGCAAATAGCAACTTGTTTTTTTTTTGCTATTTTTTGCATCCATAAAATAGAAAAACCATCCATTTTTTCAGCAACCTTCTCTGGGTGTATTGTAAAGCCAGTAGTAAACATTTCTGGTAGTACAATTAAATCTACAGTTTGCTCTAAGTCATTTATTTTATCTTCAAAAAAAGAAATATTTTGTTGTGAGTTTTCCCAAACTAAATCTGTTTGAATTCCTACTATTTTTAAAGTGTTTTGCATTAAAATTAATTTTAAAGATATAACAACTATAAAAGTAAGTTTTTGTAATTTAGAAATCCCAATTGAATCCCAAAAAATTCTATGCAATCCTTTATTTCAGAAACCTTAGATTCCATTTTAAAAACTACAAAATCATTTGAAAATGTGGTTTTTATATTGCCATCACAAAGAGCTAAAGTTTTTTTAAAACAAACATTAAAAGATAAGATCTCTGTTGGGTTTTTGCCTGAATCATTAAATATAGAGCAATTTGTGCAACAAGTATCGGGTATCGAAAAAGCAGATAGCATTCAATTACTATTTCATTTTTACACGATTTATAAAAACTTAGAAAAAGATCCTGATTCTTTTGATACTTTCTCTTCTTGGGCGTTTACAGTGTTACAAGATTTTAATGAAATAGACCAGCATTTGGTAGACACAAAAGAAATTTTTGTTTACATAAGAGATATAGAGCGTTTAAAAAAGTGGTCTGTGTCTGGTACCTTTACAGAAACCGAGTTCATGAAAGATCATTACTCTTTCTTAGAAAAACT
>Ga0308000_10001272_pt1 | contig 10138 bp, 10 predicted proteins | sample Neamet3_FD_203877 | JGI IMG/M metagenome (GOLD analysis project Ga0308000, IMG submission 203877) | Marine microbial communities from water near the shore, Antarctic Ocean - #3 | ecosystem: Environmental > Aquatic > Marine > Unclassified | place: Southern Ocean | collected 2014-06-04 | reverse complement strand
ACATCGCCTTTACTGGCAGGCAGCATGAATTTTGCCTCTCCATCCACAGCCACGGCCGCCAGAATGCTCCGGCCTTGATACTTAGTAGCGTACAATACCATAGAGCCATTTGGCGCGATACTGGGACTTTCATCCAAGTCGGTTGAGGTCAATATCTGCATGCGATTGGTCACCAAATCCAATATCGCGATGTGAAATCGACCCTCTGCCTGATGCACCATCACGACACTACGACCATCTTGAGATACACGCGCGCGGGCGTTATAAGTCCCCTCATAGGTGACGCGACTGGTCTTACCCGAGCTCAGGTCATAACGATAAATTTGCGGTTTACCACCGCGGTCTGAAGTGAACAGCAGCGATCGGCCGTCCGGCATCCATGCAGGCTCAGTATCAATCGCATAGTGACGCGTCAATTGCGTAAGCTTTTTAGTCGCCAAGTCCATCAGGTAAATGTCCGCGTTGCCGCCCTTGGACAACACCATTGCCATCGTTTTGCCGTCGGGAGACCAGGCTGGCGAGCTGTTGAGGCCCGGGAAATTGGTCAGCTGTTCGCGTTGTCCAGTAGCGATCTCTTGTCGGTAGATAGCGGGTCGACCCGTCTCAAAAGAGACGTAAGCGATATGCTTCCCGTCGGGAGACCAGGTTGGCGCGAGCAACGGCTCATACGTGTCAAGCAGCACGATCGGTCGCGCGCCATCAGAGTCCGACATCGTCAGGCGTGAGTGATCGTTGCTGCCGGGCACTCGATCAACGGAGATATAGAGCAGCTTGGTGGCGAACGCTCCCGGCACTCCTGTGAGTTTTTCATACACCGCATCAGCTACCCGGTGGGCCAGCATACGTGCATCACTGGCAGGGCCAGACTCGTAGCCCGTCAGCACCTTGGTCTGACGCAGTACGTCAAAAAGTTCGTAATCTACGCGCAGGACGTCTGGTTCCAGCGAAACACGCCCAATGAGGAGATATTCAGCATTGAGAGCGCGCCAATCGCGATAAAAAACCTCCGCTTCTGTTGTGGGGTTTCCCAACATATCGCCCTGCGCTATCGGCGCAAACTGGCCGCTGCGGGCCAAGTCACCGTCCACTATAAACGCGATGTCTTCGGGTGGAGCACCCATACCTTGCCACGCAAAGGGTGCAACCGCGATAGCCGTGGGGTTATCCGCGCCCTGTGAAATCTCAATCGTTAATTGTGCCCATGCGCTTGTGGCACTTATCGCCAGCACGACGCTCATCAGTGCAGTTAGTAGTCGTTTCATTAGTAACGCAAATCCTCTGGTTTAAATATCAGCGTAAGCCGCCTAAAGTTTTTTTCGAATTCTCGACTGGGCAAGTTTTGCAGTTCAGGAAAGGCACCCGCTTTTTGAACAGCATTGACCGCCGAGCTATCGAACGCCGGATTACCGCTGCTCCTGACCAATGTGACGCTTACTACTTCTCCAGTCGGAATGAGCTGTATTGACAGTTCACATTCCATCCCATTGCGCGCACTGGGAGGACGGCTCCAGTAGTTTACTACGGTCCGCTGTATCAAAGAGACGAAACTTGCCGACATTTCCCCTTCTGTTAACGCCGCCTGCTGCTGCGACTCAACGGCGGCGAGCTCATTGCGAACGATTGCGGCCAACGCATCGCGACTACTTTGCTGATTCGGCGTCGGCTTGGGCGTCGGCTTGGGCGTCGGCTTCGCCTTGAGCGGTTCAGGTTTTGGTTTCGGGGCAACCACTTTAGGCAGCGGTTTTGGCTTGGGCTTGGGTGTCACCGCAGCCTTTTTAGGCTTCGGTGGCGCCGGTTTTGGCTTGGAAATGTCACTAACGTCCACGAGGCGGGCATTGATAACATTTGGCGCCGGCTTAACCCGAATAATCTCGCGTTCAGTCGTCTCCCAGTTGGCCATCAGCAGATATAGTAGCAAACCGTGTATCAATAGAGTGACCAGTGCCGGCCGCAATATAATGCGTGGCATCACTGGCTTGGCATAGAGTGAGGTCGTCACTGGGGCGTTTCAGTGACCAGACCAACGCTGGGAGCACCGGCCTCCTGCAGTGCGACCATGACCGTCACTACCTCTCCGTAGGGAACGGCCCGATCACCCCAGACCATCACAGGCTTCTCTGGACTGCGGCGCATCACCGCTGCCACGCGATCCTTGATGGTCGCCAAAGACAAAACCTGTTCCTCCTGCCCAAGATTGAGGAACAGTTGGCCGGTCGCATCTACCGACACGATAACAGGCTCACTGTCCTGATTTTCCACAGGGTCAGCGCTTGCTTCGGGTAAATCAACCTTCACACCCTGCATCAGCATGGGTGCCGTCACCATAAAAATAATTAACAGCACAAGCATCACGTCAATGTAAGGCACTACATTGATCTCTGACATAGGTTTACGTTTTTTGCGATTACGAGACACCGCGCTACTCCGCCTTTTTTTCTCGTGAGCGCAGGGCAAAAGCCTGCCGGTATAGGATGCCGGAAAACTCATCCATGAAGGTGTCGTAGCGATTACTCAGCACTTCAACTCTGGAAGCAAAACGATTGTAGGCCAGTACCGCGGGGATCGCCGCGAATAATCCCATTGCCGTGGCTACTAGTGCCTCAGAGATACCCGGCGCCACGGTGGCGAGCGTTGCCTGGGTAGAATTGGCGAGTCCGCGAAAGGAGTGCATGATCCCCCACACAGTGCCAAACAGACCAATATAGGGGCTGGTGGAACCCACCGACGCCAGAAACGCTAGGTGGCGTTCGAGACGTTCCTCCTCTCGCATGACCGCAACTCGCATAGCTCGGCGGGACCCCTCAATGACCGCCTCAGAATCCATTTCCGGCTGTTGCGCTAGGCGGGAAAACTCTTTGAAACCTGCGCGAAATATACTTTCCATACCCAGAATCGCGCTGCCATCCGACGCCTTTTCATTACCCTCTCGATAAAGCTGCGACAGATCAATCCCCGACCAAAAGCGCTCTTCAAATCGATACATCTCATCGTTAGCATTGCGAAAGTAGAGATATCGATTAACGATCATGTACCACGAAAAAATGGAGGCCAACAGCAGTATGATCATCACAAGCTGCACAGTGAAGCTTGCGTTCCATACCAGCTCCAGCAAACTCAATTGTTCTTCCAACGTGTGCTCCCTTAACTTTAAATTTCTTTTTATTCCATGGCCCGCAATTGCGTCGCTATCTCTGTCGGGAGTCGACGCGGCTTCACACTGGATCGATCGACACAGGCGACCGTCACCTCGCCCTGCGCCAACAACTCGCCGCGGCGGCGCACACTCTGGCGAAAAATCAAACTGGCTCCGCGCACTTGAACGACGCTCGCGGTAATGTCCAACTCATCATCCAGGCGCGCCGAAAGAATATAGGTAACCGCCACATCGCGCACCACAAACATTAGATCCGAACTAAAAATATAATCCTTTCCGTAGCCGAGTGATCGCATAAACTCGGTGCGAGCTCGCTCCATAAACCTGAGGTAATTAACATAATAAACAATCCCGCCGGCGTCGGTGTCCTCAATGTAGACCCGCAACTGATGTGAAAATTCCGTTGTGGCCACTACGACTCGTCACCCTGCACCGTATCTGGCGGCAGATTGCCACCTGCGGCGGTATTAGGAGCACCGGGCAAACCGAAATGCAGGTAGGCGCTGCGCGTGGCCATGCGGCCACGAGGCGTGCGCAGCATAAAGCCCTGCTGAATCAAGTACGGCTCCAGCACATCCTCGATCGTGCCGCGCTCTTCAGAAATGGCTGCAGCCAAACTGTCTACGCCCACCGGACCACCATCAAACTTCTCAATAAGCGCCAACAACAGCCTGCGATCTAAATGGTCAAAACCCTTCTGATCCACGCTTAGCATGTCAAGGGCGCGATCGGCAATCTCGTTAGTGATATAACCGTCCGCTTTCACCTCGGCATAATCCCGCACCCGGCGCAGCAGGCGGTTGGCAATGCGCGGGGTACCCCGGGAGCGACAGGCAATCTCGGTCGCACCTGCGGCATCGATACCAATATCCAGTATATGCGCAGAGCGCTGTACGATGAGCGCAAGATCTGCCACCTCGTAAAACTCTAAACGCTGAACAATACCGAATCGGTCACGCAAAGGAGAGGTCAACAGTCCTGCTCGGGTCGTGGCTCCCACCAGCGTGAACGGTGGCAAATCTAACTTTATCGAGCGAGCCGCCGGGCCCTCGCCTATCATGATATCCAGCTGATAATCTTCCATGGCGGGATACAGTATCTCTTCCACTAAGGGGCTAAGACGGTGAATCTCATCAATAAACAGTACATCTCCTGGCTCAAGGTTCGTCATCAGCGCGGCAATATCGCCGGCTTTTTCCAACACCGGGCCGGAGGTTGTTTTCAGTGAAACGCCCATCTCGTGGGCAATAATGCTGGCCAGAGTCGTTTTGCCTAGGCCCGGAGGACCGAATATCAAGGTATGATCCAACGGCTCGCCGCGGCCTTTAGCCGCCTGCAGGAAAATGCTCATTTGCTCCTTCACGACCTGCTGGCCGACATACTCGTCAAGCGTTTTGGGGCGAATCGCTCGATCTATTACGTCTTCGCGCGGGCTATCAGTTTGCGCCGCAATCAGGCGATCCGTTTCAATCATGCGACTGGCCTCACACCTTCACCATCGATTTCAGGGCGCGACGTATCAGCTCCTCGCTGCTAACCACACTATCATCGTTAACCACTGCCACCATACGACTCGCTTCCTGCGGTTTATAACCCAGAGTAATCAGCGCGCCTTCGGCATCGGCGATGATGTCCGTAAAGGGATCCAGGGAGGCGCCGCGGCGCTCATCACCCTGCTCATCCGCACGGACCAGCCAGTCCTTGAGTTTGTCACGCATCTCAATCAAAAGACGCTCTGCTGTCTTCTTGCCAACACCGGGCAATGCCGTAAGCGAAGAAATATCATCTCGCTGCACACAGTGAGCGAAGCTTTGCGCATCCATTCCGGACAAAATTGTCAGCGCCAGCTTGGGGCCGACGCCACTGACCTTGATCAACTCGCGAAACAGACTACGGTCTCTGTCGTCAATGAAGCCATAGAGCAATTGGGCATCTTCGCGAACCACGAAATGCGTTACCAGTGAGACCTCCGTGTCCAGCTCTGGCAATTGAAACAGCGTCGTCATGGGGACCTGCAATTCGTAGCCGACACCGCCGACTTCCACCAGAATCACTGGGGCCTGCTTATGGACGAGACGTCCTCTGATTCTACCTATCATTCGATGGGAGTCCTGTCAGCGTATTCGACGTCGGCGCACGGACTTGGCGCCGGCCATATTGATCATACTTTGTTGTGTATGCGCGTGACATAGCGCTGCCGCCAGCGCATCCGCTGCATCTTCCTGCGGCGCCGATGGCAATTTGAGCAAGATCTTGACCATGTGCTGCACCTGCTCTTTATCTGCCGCTCCGGTTCCTACGACCGACTGTTTGATCTGGCGAGCCGAGTACTCCGCAACCATCATATCCTGCACGGCACAGGCTACAATCGCAGCACCTCGCGCCTGCCCCAGTTTCAGAGCAGAGCCGGCGTTTTTCGCCATAAATACCTGCTCGATCGCCAGTTCCTGCGGGCAATGCAATTCCACCAGCTCAGTCACACTATCGAAAATGACCCGCAGTCGCTCCGGTAATTCATCACCGGACAAGCGGATCACCCCACTAGTGATGTATTCGCTGCGCCCGGACACATAACTAATAATGCCAAAGCCTGTTTTACGTGAACCAGGGTCGATCCCTAGAATAAGCGACATGCTGACTTCCACCATATACTTCAGGCTACCATTATGGACAAGTTTGCGGGGCTGGTCTGTAGCTAGGAGATATGATTTTGCAGCCGAGGCCTCATAGATGAGCTTCCGACACGTCCTGCTAATGCACGCGGACCAAGCCCACGCGAACCAGCATGCGTTTTACAGTGTGCTCAGGAGCCTACTCTTCCTTCTCGGTGGCTTCACGGCTCTGGCGCAATCGGATATTCAGCTCTTTCAACTGCTCAGCACTGACGTCCCCGGGCGCGCGGGTCATTACGCAGGCCGCACTCTGGGTCTTGGGGAAAGCAATTACATCGCGAATAGACTTGGCGCCTGTCATCAGCATCACCAGTCGGTCAAGACCAAATGCCAGCCCACCATGAGGCGGAGCACCATATTGTAGCGCGTTAAGTAGGAAACCAAACTTTTCCTCTGCCTCTGCCTCATCGATATTCAAGATGCGAAATACCGCCTGCTGCATCTCATGCTTATGAATACGAATACTGCCACCGCCGAGTTCACAGCCATTTAACACCATGTCATAGGCCCGAGACAGCGCATCGCCTGGGCTGGCCGCAAGTTGCTCCGCGTCGCAAGAGGGTGCCGTAAAAGGGTGATGCAGCGACGTCCAAGCACCACTGGAATCCTTTTCAAACATGGGAAAATCCACCACCCATACCGGTGCCCATCCCTCAGCCACTAAGCACTGATCTTCAGCGACCTTAATCCGCAGCGCCCCAAGGGCTTCATTGACCACACGCGCTCTATCAGCGCCAAAGAAAATGATATCGCCATTGGCAGCACCCAGCCGCTCCATCATCTGGGCGACGACTTCATCAGGCATAAATTTCAGGATAGGAGATTGCAAGCCTGCCACCCCCGCCGCAACGTCATTGACCTTAATCCAGGCAAGTCCACGGGCGCCGTAGATGGACACATATTGGGTGTAAGCATCGATCTCCTTACGACTAATAGAAGCTCCGCCAGTTACTTTCAGCGCTGCAACTCTCCCCTCGGGGTCATCTGCAGGCCCGCGAAACACCTTAAACTCAACCTGCTGCATCAAGTCATCCACACTGACTAGTTCCAGCGGGATACGCAGATCGGGCTTGTCCGAACCATAGCGCTCCATGGCTTCCGCATAGCTAATGTGGGGGAACACAGGCAAATCCACTGCCAGTACAGCCTGAAACAATTCGCGAATCATGCGCTCAGTAATGGCCATAATCTCTTGTTCGCCCAAAAAGGCCGTCTCGATATCAATCTGGGTAAACTCAGGCTGTCTATCGGCGCGCAGGTCCTCGTCCCGAAAGCACTTCGCAACCTGATAATACCGGTCGAAACCCGCCACCATTAACAGCTGCTTGAACAGTTGAGGTGACTGCGGCAATGCAAAAAATTGACCGGGATGCGTGCGGCTAGGCACCAGATAGTCGCGGGCACCCTCCGGTGTCGCCCGCGTGAGAATCGGTGTTTCAATATCTAAAAATCCCTCGGCATCGAGGAAGTTTCGCACAGCGCTCGTTATTTTGGAGCGCAGAATCAGCCGGTCCTGCATTTCCTGCCGGCGCAGGTCCATATAACGGTACTGGAGGCGGACGTCTTCACCCACATTTGTGTATTCATCTAATTGGAAGGGCGGCGTCGCAGCGACATTGAGAATTTCTAGCTCTTTGCCCAGCACTTCTATCTCACCTGTAGACATCGCTGAGTTCACGGTGGCTTCAGAACGCGCCCTTACCCGGCCGGTTACTTTAAGGACATATTCGCTACGAACGCGATCGGCACGCTGAAAATGCTCATCCGTATCGGGGTCATAGACCACCTGCACAATCCCGCGCTGGTCGCGCAAATCGAGGAAAATGACACCGCCATGATCTCGACGGCGATCTACCCAACCGCACAGAGTCACCGTTTCATCAATGTTATCTGTGCTCAAAGCGCCACAATAATGACTGCGCATAATTTGGATTCCGTATGGATTAGCGGGCCGGGCCCATAATGGGCCAGGGGTTAGGCTGTCTTTTTACTATCACCCGATTTACTGTCACCCGATTTACTGTCACCCGATTTATTCTCACTGGATTTGGTTGGGGCAGAGTCGGCTGGGGCGGATTTATCACCGGCACCGGCACCGGCATCAGCGCTGCCGCCACCGTCGCCACCGCCTACTAAGTTTTTCTTATCACCTGTCTTAAAGTCGGTTTCGTACCAACCACTGCCCTTCAGGCGAAAAGCGGCTGCAGATACCTTTTTTTTCAACGACGCCTCGCCGCACTGTGGGCAATCAAGCAGAGGCGTGTCGCTCATCTTCTGCAAAGCCTCTATCTGATGCTGACAGGCCTGACACTGATACTCGTAAATCGGCATAAAGTAGCACCACCAAGGGTTACATTGCGAAGTGAAGTAATATTTTGAGGCGGGGATTTTAACCCATGCGAGCGTGCAGGCCAAGCGCAGGGGTGGGCAAAATAGAGCGTCGAGGCACCCAGCACTAGATAAGTGCTATAAAGAATGGACCTACTAGCCAGCTTACCGCGGCAAGCTGACTATAAGATGTTAGCTAGGAAGCAGCGAATTCCTTCAACTTTTTCAACGGACGAACTTTTACGCTCATAGTCGCGGGCTTGGCTTTAAACATCTGTTCTTCGCCAGTAAAAGGATTGATGCCTTTACGTGCTTTTTTAGCCGGCTTGCTCACGGTGGTAATTTTCATCATGCCAGGTACAGTAAACTCGCCCACTGAGCGCTTCTTAATACTGCGCTGGATCAGGGTGTCATATCCGTCCATGACGGAACCGACCTGTTTCTTGGTTAAGCCGGTAGTCTCAGCCAAGCTTGCAACGATCTGACTCTTGGTCATTTTTGCTTGAATCGCTGGACCCACTTTTTTCACTGCGGGTGCTGCTTTTTTTGGAGCTTTTTTCACTGCTTTTTTTGTCGCCATTTTATTTTCTACCTTCCCTGAAAGATGAAATGAATTTCGCCGGAAAACTCAGACTATGCGTTTCCTGATTCTTCAAAAGCAACGCCGTCACAAGCTACAACCGAATGTATAAAACATGAAACGCTGCAATACAAGCGTTTTCTGCGATTGCATCCAAATAAGCTATGTTTTTAGCTCCTTAATCCCTTAAAGAACAAATACGCATTATAAAAGTGTGAACTCGCTATCGCTATAAAAATCAAAATCTATGTCAAAAAAACAGCCGCAATGGAACGCTGTACGCTTATCTTATTCAGACGTAAACTAGGGAGTCTCCCAGAATTTTAATCACCGGATATTTTCATGCGTACCAGTCAATTCTTGATAGCAACTCAAAAAGAAACGCCTGCCGATGCGGAGGTTATCAGCCACCAACTGATGCTGCGCGCTGGACTGATCCGAAAATTAGCCGCTGGACTCTACACCTGGCTACCCTTGGGCCTGCGCGTTCTGCGTAAAGTAGAGGACATAGTGCGCCAGGAAATGGATGCCGCTGGGGCGCAGGAAGTGAGCATGCCGGTGCTACAACCCGCTGAGTTGTGGCAGGAATCAGGCCGCTGGGAGGAATATGGCCCGGAACTTTTACGCATCCAAGACCGGCATCAGCGGGATTTTTGCCTCGGCCCTACTCATGAAGAAGTGATTACCCGCCTCGTGAGTGACGAAATCAAGAGTTATAAGCAACTGCCCCTTAACTTTTATCAGATACAGACCAAAGTCCGGGATGAGATCCGACCCCGCTTTGGCATCATGCGCTCTCGCGAGTTTTTAATGAAGGATGCCTACTCTTTTCATGTTGACCAAGCATCCCTGGAACAGACTTATCAGGTCATGTTTAACGCCTATACCACTATTTTTACCCGACTAGGACTGACATTTCGTCCGGTAATCGCCGATAGTGGCAGTATTGGCGGCAGTACATCGCACGAGTTCCACGTGCTGGCAAGCTCTGGGGAGGACGCGATCGCGTTCAGCGACACCAGCGACTATGCCGCTAATGTCGAAATGGCTGAGGCCCTTGTCTCGCCAATAGAACGATCGCAACCCACGGCGGCCCTGCAAAGAGTCGCTACTCCCGACGTGAGGACGATCGAGGAACTCACGATACGCCTGTCGATTAATGCTGCTTCTTGCGTTAAAACACTCATTGTTGAGGGTAAAGAGGAGGGTTCGCTAGTAGCACTAGTGCTGCGCGGAGACCACCAGCTGAACACTATTAAGGCAGAAAGACTTCCAGAAATAGCGGTCCCATTGCAAATGGCAAACGAAGAGCAGGTGCATGCCGCCTGTGGAGTGGGCTTTGGCTCGTTAGGCCCTGCAGGGCTAGACCTACCGATCATTGTCGATCGCAGCGCAGCGCAACTG
>Ga0308000_10001262_pt1 | contig 10190 bp, 10 predicted proteins | sample Neamet3_FD_203877 | JGI IMG/M metagenome (GOLD analysis project Ga0308000, IMG submission 203877) | Marine microbial communities from water near the shore, Antarctic Ocean - #3 | ecosystem: Environmental > Aquatic > Marine > Unclassified | place: Southern Ocean | collected 2014-06-04 | reverse complement strand
TAGCGATCGTAGAGGGTCTGGATGCCGAGGAACTCGAAGTCGAGGTCGGCGGTGGGATCGAGCGCATCAGCAAGGCGGTCAATATCATACTTATCGATGATGTCCTGGGAGACGCGTTTGATGCCCGCTCCGTGAAGGAGGTAGGCCTTAAAATTATCGCGGTGGGCGGCCTTGAGAGTCTCGACACCATCGGTCTGGATATTCCAGGGAAGGACTTCCTCGTAGATGTAGGAGAGAAGGATACGGCCGGAGAACTTGGCCATCTCGGAGTCTTTCTCTAGCAGGGTCTTAGAATTGAGAATGATGGTCTGCTTGAGATCGACAGCGGAAATCTCGGCACCGATAGAGCGGCGGAGTTCCTTTTCAATTTCTTCCTCGGAAACCGAGAGCTTGAGTCCGATCATGGCAAACTGGATGCGCTTCTTGAGCTCAGAGCCATCCCAGAAGGCGGAAACACCATCGACATCAGTGACGACGACCATCGATTCCTGTGCGGGATCCTCGAAGATCTCGGGATTGTCAGCACGCATGCGGGTGCGCTCGTCGCGGTAACGGACGTAATGCGCAGCGACTTTAAAAAAGCCCTGACGCATGAGTTCTTCTTGAACGAGATCCTGCACGTCTTCGATGTGGACGAAGGCAGAATCGCCACCGCGGACGAGGTCGGTTACGGCGTGGGCAATGGAAGCCGCTGGGCCGGTCTCGTGGCGGACAGTGAGAAAAGCACGCGAAACGGCATTCTCGATCTTGGTCTCGGACCAAGGGACGACGTTGCCGTTTCGGCGAATGAGACGAACGGGCATGACCGAGGGGTTTTCCTCGACGGAGATCTCGCCTTTGTTCTCGAGCGAGCGCTGGAAAACGAGGGACTTGGCGACATCGTGCGCGTCATTTTCAATAAGCGCTTTCTCGATGAGGAGGTAGAGATCGTTTTGGCTCAGCTTGAGTTGGCCGCCGCGCTGGACCTCGCGCATTAGGCTGTTTGAGACACGATTGGCGACCGAAGAAACAAACGACCGATTCTTTTCGGAAAAGATGGTGTCCTCAGGTTCCTTGCGGGAAATGAGGAGGTTGGTGAGTGACTCACCGATGGCATCAGCGACATCTGAGAGAGAAAACGTTTCCTCTTTTCTACCACGAGTCACGGTGATCTCCGGGACAGGAGCGCGGTTCTCGGATGAGAGGATTTCACGCCAAGCATAGGGAACGGTATCTTGGTTCGCATAACGGGAGGAAACCGTTTCTTTAAGGGCGATATCTTCTTCAAGGGTGATTGAGCGATACATTGTCTGTGTGTGTGTGTGCGTGAGAGGTTGAGTGGGCGGAGCGGAAGGTTTTTCGAGAATGGAAAGTGGAGCTGAAGGCAGTTGAAAGTCCTCAGTTTTTAGTTCACTGGATTTGGCTTTGAACTGAGGCGGAGCCGCCTAAAGGTCGTCGTCGTCGTAGCCGGATTCTTCGAGGGCGGAAGCCTTTTGATATTCGGTCACTTTTCCTTCGAAAAAGTTCTGCTCCTTCTTGAGGTCGATGGCCTCGGTAAGCCAAGGGAAGGGATTAGTTGTATTGCCAGTGAGAGGTTCGAGGTGGCAATTGACAAGGCGGCGGTCCGCGATGTGGTCGATATACTGGTCGAACTCGTCGACTGAGAGACCGACAGAGCCGACTGGGAGGCAGTCCTTGATGAAGTCTTTCTCAAGGCGGACGCCCTCGGCCATGGTCTGGCGAAGCTCCTCTTTGAACTCGGGAGTCCAAATGTCGGGGTTCTCAGTGACGAGCGCATTGAGAAGATTGCGGAAGACTTCGATGTGATTGGACTCGTCGCGCAAGGTGTAGCGGAACATTTGGCCGATTCCGGGGAACTTATTCTGGCGGTAGAGGCTCAGGATCATGCCGAAGAGGCCGTAGAACTGGGTCCCTTCCATGACTTGGCCGAAAAGGAAGATGTTCTTGGCGAGCGCCTGCTTGTCTTCGAGTTTGGTAAGATCCATGTCACGGCGCAAACCGCGGGAATTACTCACGACGAAATTGTTCTTCGCCTTGATGGTGGGCACGTCCTCGAACATGGCCTCGCATTCGTGCGGATTGAGTCCGAGAGAGGAAATCATGTAGACGAGGGAGTCCGCGTGGATGTTTTCCTCATGCGCATGGCGTCCGAGAACCAACTTGAGTTCGGGAGCGGTCATCAGTTCACGGACGACGTGAATGATGTTGTCTCCCACGATGCCTTCGGCAGCAGAAAAGTAACCGATACCCATCTTAATGATCCAACGCTCGGCGTCGGTGATCGAATCCCCCTGCCACTGACCGATATCGGTCTGCATCTGGATGTCCTCGGGCTCCCAGTGGTTCGACTTCATCGTCTTGTAGAGGTCGTAGGCCCACTGATATTTTAGGGGAAGGATGTTGAAGAACATCGTTTCACGCCCGTTAATCACCTTTTTTGCGTCAAATGCCGCCTGCGCCTTGTCTTTATCGAGAACGAAAGTGCGCCCTCCTAGGGTAATGGTAGTGGTATCTGACATTGTGTGCGCGGAAGTGGTGAGCTGTTTTTTGCTGATTCAATGACCCCTCGTCGTTGATGTCCAGCGGTGCGAAGATTAGGGTAATTTGACCTCTTTGGTCAACGTCCATTTTGCTCATATGGTATCCACAAATTATTAACACTACTCTATATTGTGCTTTGGGAAGTTTACTTAAAGGTTAAGGAAATAGTGCGAGTTGGCAGCGAATCCCGTCTACTCAATGAACTGCGCCGATTTTTCTGACGGGGCGGATCCTCATCCGAGGACACAACTTGGGGGTCAAAAAAAATACCCCTTTCATGAAAATTAGTTCAGAAACACGAATCTTAAAAAATATGAGGTGTTTTTGCGGCTATTGATCCGTTTTCTGGTAAGAAACTCCGAAAACACCAAGGTTTCCAAACGTAAATTTTAATGGAAATCTCACGTTTGTGTATTAATCCACTCTCCCGTGATAGATTTTTGTAAACATAAAGTTCACTGTCTTCTATCGAAACGACTCACTCCTCGAGCTACTCGCTAATCAACTTGATGCCATCGTCCTGAAAGCTGATTTTACGGGCTTTGTAGAGGGATCCCGTGGCTTTCTTAAAGGCTTTTTTGCTCACTCCGAGCTCGCGGTGGATGTCATCCGCAGGAGTCGAGTCGTCGATCTCCCAGAATCCGCCCCGTTTTTCGAGCTCTGCAAGAAGCCTCGCTTCAAGTGTCTCAATGCCCGAAGATCCCGGTGGATAAAGGGATAGGTCAACCTTCCAGTCGCTTCGCACGTCCCTCACGTAGCCTTTGATGCAGTCGCCAATGCGGAGCTTGCGGAAGACTTCGTTTGCGAAGAGGAGACCCGAATGGACGCCATCGACGACCGCTTTGTAGCCCAGATCGGTGATGGCATGGATGATCAGGTCCACTTCTTGGCCGATTTCATACTGAGGGGCTTCGTCGCCGAGAAACTTGTCAACTCGTTGAGTGGCAATGATGCGGTCCGAGGTGCCATCGGGTGCGACGTAGACAACGACACTATGGCCCCCGCGGGGCTTGCCGCGCTGTTCCCTGAAGGGAAGGAGGAGATCCTTGGGGAGCCCCCAATCGAGAAAGGCCCCGATCGGGGTCGTCTCAATGACCTTAAGAACGCCAATCGTTCCCGGGAGGACCGTCGGTGTTTTCCGAGTGGCTATGGGCCGATCCTCGGAATCGCAGTAAAGAAAGACTTCCAGAAAGTCGCCGACCGAGAACTTGTCCGTCCCTAACTCGTTGTTCGGCAGGAGGACATCCTCAAGATTGCCGCCATCGAGAAAAAGTCCAATTTTGGAGATCCGGACCACCTCCAGCTCCGTCGTATCACCGATGTGAGCCATGGCCTAAGCCTCCTCCTCGCTACTTTCAGAAACGGCGGGTACCGGACGAGGATCCTTGTAAATGGTCACCAAAGCGCCGCCGAGCGCCGCTAAGAAGACACCTAGGATTAACTGCCAGCGGACAGAGGAAAATCCATTTTCTTGAAGGCTCAGAAGAACGATAGCATTCACCACGGGAGCGCCCGCAAAGATAATCGACATGACCGCGGTGGGAGAGCCTTTTGCCCCGAAGGCAAGAAGGACGCCCAGGGCTCCTAAAGCGCCCACCGTTCCAGCGAGGAGCGCCCACCAAAAACCTTTCGCGGGCATGCTGAGGGATGCTCCGGAAGCTTTGAGAAGCAGCAAGGGGCCGAGAACCGCGACCAAAAAGTAGGCTATTCCCACCACGAGGAAGGCCTTGTAGCGGCCAAATTGGGGATCCGCCATGCCCATCGCTCCCTTGTGGAGGAAGACGCCATACAGGCCCCAAAAGACCACTGTTAGTAATGCAAATGTAAGCCAATTCATCGATTTTTCCGCTGCCATCGTTTCAGTGTTTCGAGACTGGCTTAGCTTACGTCATCAAGCGACTGGAATCTTGCTGGAATTGCTAGCCTTCTTTCCGAAACGTGATTTTACATGGGATTTTAAAAATCAATTGACTTTGGATATCACTATTTCTAAAAATTTTTAATCGGAGTTAAAAATGAGGACGTCACTTATCTTTTCTCAAATAATCGTGGTCTGCCTGCTTTTTAGCTGCTGTGCAGTCGATCCGCGCTGGGGACCACGGAAGACGGGGCTCAGGGAAAACATGTCTTGGCAGTATACCTCGATACAAGCTGCGGCGGTTTCTCCGGTCTCAATGACCCGCAGCGAGCCCGTGATTCCTCGGGTGGCGATGCCCGTGCCTTACAGTCCAGCACCCGCGACTCCTATTCGGTCATCGGGCAAGCGGAAGGTACACCTCATCGGCAGCACCGCGATCGCGCCCTCAAATGCCCCGGATGTCGTCAAGCGCGCCGTCGCGGCGGGAAATTGACTTCAACGATCCCCTACAAGTTCGGCGGCGGGTATGCCCAGCTCAACGACCGCGGTTACGATTGCTCGGGCTCGGTAAGCTACGTCCTGCGCGAAGCGGGCATCATGGCCGACCAGATGTCCTCAAAGGGATTCCTGAACTACGGCAAATCCGGCAAAGGCGATTGGATCACGATCTGGGCGCAAAATAGTCAAGTTTACATGACGATCGGTGGCCTGCACCTCGACACCAGTGGTTCGCCAAAAAGCGGTGGCCCCCGTTTAGAGAACCCAGCCGCGTAGCAGCAGCAGGTTTCGCTCACGCCATCCGCGCGGACTTTAAAGGAACGCGATGGTAAAATGGTAACTCCCCGAGTGCGCCAACATGCGAACCCAGCCTTCCTTGCCGCCCTTGGTCTTTTCCAAACCAAAGGAATCCTCGATCGACTTCCCTGATTCAAGGATCGCCTGCCCTTCGGCAAGAGGAAGAGAGATTACCCCGAAAATTCCCGCCGGGATGGTGCATTTGTAGGAAAGCTCCCCGTTTTCAGCCTTCTTCCAGTCGATCGAAATACGACCTGCGGGAGAATCGAAATGGCCTTTGGCCCAAGCGAGACGCTTACAACTGGGAATCAATGGCGTGAGTCGGACCTGCTGAAAGCCAGGGAAGTTGGTATCGATTCCAAGAAGGTTCGACATCATCCATTCCGTCGCGCCGCTTCCTTCGAAATCAGCGTTTTGAGGGTCAGCCCAAGGCCCCTTAGGATCGGAGACGAGATCAAAAGCGATGTCCTGATTTCCGGTGAGCGTGAGGACAGGAAGGAGCGGCTTCGCGGAAAAGGCGGTGAGATCCTTGAGAGGTTTGGCATTTTTTCCAAAGGCCTCAATGACAGCCTTACGCGGGTTTTTCTTAATCACCGACGAGCGAAGCGCGAGAACTTGAGCATCCTGGGATGAGGGTTTCAGGAGGCCCTCTTCTCCAAGATACTGGCTCATGAATTTCTGCTGAATTCGAGAACTGAAGGTCATGTAGCGCACGCCATTGCTTGGCTTCCTGGCAGGGTGGGAAAGCTCAAACATAAGACGGCTCGTCATCCCAAAATAGCACAAGTCGACAAACTCCGGCGTCAACGAGCCAAAATTGGTAGGCTCGGCTCCCCACGAATGACCCTTCATCGTGATATCAGCTTCTTCTCGGCGGATCATGTAATTCTCCATCCGCTCCCAGCTGTTCAAGATCAAATCGCTGTCCCCGCTCATCCACCAAACGGCATGTGGAACACTGATTCCTGCGTCTGAGTTGACGGGTCCAAATGGCAAGCCCGGTCCACCGGGGAAGTAGCCCAGTTCGTTTTGCGCGGAGTGAACCTTGGCGATCCAGTCGAGGAGCGCCGGAGCAGAATCGTAGTGGAAGAGCAACTCGCGCGCCGAGCGGTGAAGGGCATGGCCATCGCCGAAAGCCTGATCATTTCCCCCGAGATAGGCCTTGAGGCGGTTTCCAAGCGTCACAACATTACGTTGGTAGATTTCGTTCAAGACCGCATTACTGCTCTCGAAGCTGGAGATACGGGTCACCTTTCCAAACTTGCGTTCGGCTCCCACCGTGAAATGGGCCGGTGCGCTCCACTCGCTCTCTTCACCTTTTAGGCTCAAGACCTTTACCTTCCAAAAAACCTTTTGGCCGGATTTTAAGGCCTGGCCATTCCAGGGAATCAACAAGCGCTGCCCATTGCTCCTCTCCTTCGTTTTCCAGAGGTCGCCCTCATTCGCCGCGAGCTTCTCCGGTGTCGATGACGCCAAAAGATGAAACCCACCCTGGCCCTGGCCTCGTTCTGATGCCTCAAGCACCCAACTCAGGCGAGGAGTGGCAACGACTCCGGTCGGATTGACTTCATGCTCGGTGCGCAACTCGGTCACCCGAAAGGCGGCTCCCTGCATCAACACTGCGGAGAGAAAAAAGATCGCAAAGAATTTCATCTGGAAGAAACAAACCCGAGGTCCCCATCAAGCGCAAGAAGACTTGTCTTTCAATTCAACTCGGTGTCCCTTCCCTCTCATGTCACCAAAGGCCCTCCTCTTCGATTTCGACGGCGTCATCCTCGATACCGAATGGTCCATCTACCAAAGCATTCTCGAGGTTTTCCTCACCCAAGGCCACGACCTTCCGCTAGAAACTTACGTCAAATGCATCGGCTCAGACTTCGCCACATGGTCGCCTGAATCACACCTCGAAGAATTGACGGGCAAAAAGTTCGACTGGAAGGGAATCCGTAGCGAGCGCAATCAGAGAATCCGCAGCGAGATCGCCAAGCTCGACGCCATGCCCGGTCTGCGCGAGTGCCTGGCATATACCGCAGAGCAAAACATTCCCGCTTTGGTAGTCTCTAGTTCATCCCACAACTGGGTTGATGGCTGGCTTGAAAAATTGAATCTCACCAAGAGCTTCCAAGACATTGTTTGCAAGGAAGATGCCAAGCGCATCAAGCCCGCACCGGATCTCTATTTAAAGGCCAACTCGCTGCTGCCCGATCTCGAACCTGCCGATTGTCTCGTCATCGAGGACTCACTCAACGGCATGAGCGCGGCCCACAAAGCCGGCAATCCCGTCGCAGCAATTCCAAACCGAATCACCGCCTGCATCGACTTCTCGGACGCCGAATATCAGTTTCCTACGATGGAGAAATTCCTCGTCGCGCTCAAGGAAGGCTCCAATTAGGCAGTCTGATTGACAAAGCGACCTTTGAGAATCTCCGCTATTTCAACCACTGGATGATCGACGTCGGGCGACTCGCACCAATTAATAGCGTTCGCATGCTTGAGAAGGTTTTCGAAATCCGAGCGATACTCGAGATGCTCATCCGCTGCTTGGGTGATCTCGCCATTCATTACGACTCCCATCAAAGCGCAAGCGCTCCCCCTCCAAGGTGACGATTATCGATGACCCCTCACTCGTTAGCCCTCAATGAGACGGGAAACCCACCAGCCGATCAAGATAAACAAGGTCACCACGATCACGATGGCAAAGCCCAGAATCGCCACTCCCCACCAGCCGCTCGATTTCTTGCGCTCCGACTCAGTCGTGTTTTCCAAATGGGCATTGAGCAACTCGTAGTTCCTCCGATTCGATTTATACCAGAAGGAAAAGGCATCTCCGAGGAAAGGAATGGCACCCACAAGTGAGTTCAAAACCCAGTTGGAAGTCATGCGGAGATAGACACTCTTCGGCACCCGCTTTTTGGCTCCGGCGGCAAGCAATGCCAACCCACCGGTAGAGGTTAAAAAATCCCCCACTCCCGGAATCAAGCCGATGATCGGATCGAGTCCAATCCGACGGTCCGTTCCCGGGATCTTGATGAGATCGTCCAAGATGTGTGCGATCCACTTCGAGATCACACTCTTATCCTCAGGCTTTTCACTCATGGGTTCCAATCTAGACTTTTTTTAGACCAAATCCACCGATTTTCTTCGGTCGAAAAGAAACCGGTTCGCACTTGTAATCTTTGCCAAAATAGCGCCTAGCCTCTCCCGGCGTGGCCACTGTTTGAAGGAATCAATCCTACTCTCAAGGAGGTCAGCAAACCTCCTCTATGGAAAAATTCGATACCCTGGGTCTTGACCCACTCATCCTGAAAGCCGTCATCGATGCCGGCTACGACACCCCGACTCCGATCCAAGCCCAAGCCATCCCCGCGGTCATGACCGGCGGCGATGTCATGGCAGCGGCCCAGACCGGAACCGGAAAAACCGCCGGCTTCACGCTCCCACTTCTGCATCGCCTTGCGAGCGGAAAACCTGCACGCAATCGCGAAGCCCGCGCCCTTGTGCTCACTCCCACGCGCGAGCTCGCCGCACAGGTCGCCGAAAGCGTCGCGACCTACGGCAAGCACCTCCAACTCACTTCCACCGTTGTTTTCGGCGGAGTCGGTGCCAACCCGCAGATCAATAAAATCCGCCGTGGCGTCGACATCCTCATCGCCACCCCGGGTCGCCTTTTGGATCTCTACCAACAAGGCACCATCGACTTCAAGCGACTCGAAGTCCTCATTCTCGATGAAGCCGACCGCATGCTCGACATGGGCTTCATCCACGACATCAAAAAAATTATCGCAGCCCTTCCCCGGAAGCGACAGAACCTGATGTTCTCGGCCACCTTTTCAAAAGACATCCGTCAACTCGCAAAAGGTCTCATCAACGACCCGACCGAAATCTCGGTGAGTCCGCGCAATACTACCGCCGAGACGGTGACACAGTGGATCTGCCCCGTTAATAAGACCGATAAGGCCTACGCCCTCGCCGATCTTATCGAGGGTGAAAACTGGCGCCAAGTCCTCGTCTTTTCCCGCACCAAGCATGGAGCGAATAAGCTCGCGACCTTCCTTGAGAAAAAAGGCATCGGGGCCGCTCCCATCCACGGAAATAAAAGCCAAAATGCCCGCACCCGCGCGCTCGCCGACTTCAAGGCAGGAAAAATCCGCGTCCTTGTCGCGACCGATATCGCGGCACGTGGAATCGACATCGACCAGCTCCCGCAGGTGGTCAACTTCGACCTCCCGGAAGTCCCCGAGGACTACATCCACCGCATCGGCCGCACCGGCCGTGCAGGGTCAAGTGGGCAGGCTATCTCGCTCGTCGCCGCTGAAGAACTTCATCTTTTGGTCGATATCGAAAAGCTCATCGGCCGCCTCATCGAGCGCCGAGTCCTCGCCGGTCACGAGCCGGGTATCCCCCTTCCCGAAGCGGCCCTCGGCGCACGCGTTCCCAAACCCAAAGTCTCCCGTGGCGGTGGTGGTGGTGGTGGTCGTCGCGGAGGAGGCGGTGGCGGTGGCCAAAATCGTAGAAGTGGAAGTCGCGACGGCAACCGCGGTGGCGGTGGAGAAAATCGACGACCCTCAGGAGGCGGAAGTCGCCGCGGCACCAACACCCGCCGATCCGGTAGCCGCTAGGAGATTTCATGAAATCCGGCTCACCTCCTTGGCAGGCCTGTCTGACAAATCATACCGTCCACGCTAGTCTTTTTAGATATGGCGAACACACACTCATTCAAGCACTTCCAGCGGTTTCTCCTACCGCTCGCTTCCCTCAGTTTCCTGACCCAGCTCAGCTATGGTCAGGGAGATTCCCTCAAGACCGACTTGGTCTCCTACTGGCCCCTCGATGAGGTGCAAGGCAACAAAACTCCGGACCTCGCAAGCGGCTTCGACTTCATCCTTTCCGGCCTCGATGCCAGCGATCTCATCCCAGGCCAGTTCGGCATGGGCTTTAAGCTTCAGAAGGTCAACAAAGCCCACCTTTTTCGAAATCACGATGCTGGAGATGATCT
>Ga0308000_10001261_pt1 | contig 10192 bp, 10 predicted proteins | sample Neamet3_FD_203877 | JGI IMG/M metagenome (GOLD analysis project Ga0308000, IMG submission 203877) | Marine microbial communities from water near the shore, Antarctic Ocean - #3 | ecosystem: Environmental > Aquatic > Marine > Unclassified | place: Southern Ocean | collected 2014-06-04 | reverse complement strand
ATAAAGCTCGTTTCTTTCATGACCACGTATTAGTCAAAGAACCTGGTTCTTCTATTATTACTCCTTGGCATCAAGATAAACCATATTATTGTGTTGATGGAAATCAATCGGTTAGTTTTTGGATTGCGTTAGATGATATTTCTAAGGATGGATGTTTAGAATGTGTTGCGGGCTCTCATTTGAAAAATATCTTACATAAACCAAAAAGATTTAATGGAAATGATCTTTATGAGAATGATCATTCAAAAGATGTCCCAGATATTAACTCTAATAGAAATAAATATAAAATTTTGAGTTGGGATATAAAAGCTGGTGACGCAGTTGCTTTTGATTTTAGAACTCTCCATGGAGCATCTGAAAATATAAATAAAAAACTTAGACGAAGAGTTTTTTCGGCTAGAGTTGTAGGAGATGATGCTATCTTTGTTGATAGAAAAGGAAAAGGATCTCCACCCTTTGAAAATATTAAATTACAGTCTGGCGATCGATTAACGGGAAGTGAATTTCCAATTATTTATAACACTTAATATCTTTTACAATGAAATTGATCGTCATTATTTGTGATTGCATTTTTCAGCTGCATTGCACCTTCTAAAATCCTTAAAGAAGGTCTGCTAAAATAAGAATCTGAATCAAATGCAAAAACTTGTTGATTTTTAATAGCAGTTAAATGATTTATTCTTTTGTCATTATATACTTTATTTGCAAAAGATTTATTCTCATTGAGATTGTAACCACAACATATTAATCCAATAAAATCAGGGTTTGATTTAATTATTTCCTCAATAGTAATTTTCTTAGACTTGTCTCCTTTTTTACCAATGGCTGATTTAAACCCAGCCATTTCAATTTGCTCAGGAATCCAATGTCCAGCACTAAAATAAGGATCTACCCATTCAAGTAAAAGTATACTTTTATTAGTTTTATTTTTATTTATCTCTAATTTTAATTTTTGAGCTTTTTGAACAAGATATTTCGCTGTTTTTTCTTTATTTAGTAATTCTCCTAAATTTAAAACATCCGAACAAATATCGTCAAAAGTTGTTCCGTTTAGTGAAATAATCTTTGTATGAGACTGAAGAACACACTTTTTGTTTTTTAAAGTAATTTCAATTTCATTTTCAGAGATAGCGCAAACATCACATAAACCTTGAGTGACAATTATATCTGGATTAATATCACTTAGTTTATTTGTATTTATATTATAAAGAGGAATTTTATTTTTTATAGCATTAGTAACTACTAAATCTATGGCACTTTGATCTAGATTTTTAGGGATATTACTTGATGTTATTTGGAATTTAGTTTTTAAAATTTCTGGATAATTACATTCATGACTTACTGCAACAATTTGATCTAAAAGACCTAAGTTGACTAAAAGTTCAGATGCAGCAGGAAGTAAACTTACGATTTTCATTTAATCACATTTAACCATATAACTTTATTTAAAGCAGATTTATAAGCCTCGTCTTCAGTCAGATAAAATTACTGCTGTAATATACAATTTTATCATCCATTGATATCATCATAATCTCGCCTGAATTCAACAAATAATTATGTATTATCTTTCCTTTTGAATATATAAATACATAAATTTATTTTATTATAATTAATTAAATGTATTACAGTATTTTTATTTTTTTCAATTTAAATTTTTATTCTCAATTATTAAAAATAATGTTTAAAATTATTTATATTTAAAATAAAGTTATAACTAATTAAACAAAAAATTTATTTATTAATCTTTTTTAATTTATGTGTTCCAAATGTTAACAATATCATTAGCAGACAATATTATTTTGACTGTCTTATCTTTCTTTACAGCAATGATGACATCTGTTGCAGGGGCTGGAGGAGGCACTGTTTTGTTAGCTGCTATGCTTCAGTTTATGAACCCGGCTGAAGCAATTCCAGTTCATGGTGTAATTCAATTGAGTTCTAACTTAACAAGAATATGGTTGCTAAGAAAATATGTGAATTGGAAGATAATTTTGAAATTTTCATTATTGTTACCTTTGGGAGTGTATTTAGGTTTAAAAATTTTTCAAGTTATAGATGCCAATGAGATTAAAAATTTGATTGGGGTTTTCATATTGATTGCAATTGGACTTCAAAATATTAAATTGTTTAAAAAAATAAAAATTCCCTCCAACATTTATTATCTCATTGGATTCTTAACTGGTATATTAAATATATTAGTTGGTGTTATTGCTCCACTTTTAGCTGTTATATTAAAACAAAGTATTACTGAAAAAAAATCAATTGTTGGGACTTTAGGGTATTTTGGACTAATCGGAAATTTAGTAAAAATTATTGGTTTCACAATAATTGGATTCTCTTTTTCTGAATATTTATATACATTTATTATGATTATTCCTGCTACATTAATTGGAAGCAGAATTGGTCAAATATTCTTAAACAAAATAAGTAATAAGTTTTTTACTATTATATTTCAGTTTATATTAGTTGCTTTAGCTATTAGGCTTTTAACTTCTTAATTTTCTTACTAAATAATAATTTAAAAAACATTGGAAATAAAAAAATGATCTATGGCAAGATTTATAAGAACTTTACAGGTGAAAAAATTATTCAAGAAAATGAACTTATAATATCACCTTCAGCAGAAAAAAACATGTTTCATATAGTTAATCTTGTTTCAAAAACCTTGATTGAAAGCGGAAAATCTCTAGAAATTGCTAGTGGGAGTGGTCAACATATTGTCCAACTTGCTTCTTCGTTACCAAATTATATTTGGCAACCAACTGACGTGGATCAAAAACGCATAATTAGTATTAATTATAGAACAAAAGATAATATTCATAAAAATATAAAGCCGGCTCTTTATTTAGATGCGACCCAAGTAGGGTGGTCTTTAAATTATCCTAATCAAAATTTTATATTATTAATTAATTTATTACATTTGATTAGCTGGGAAAAAACAAAAACTTTAATAAATGAAATTTTCCAATCTCTAGCCTTAGATGGAATATTAATTATTTATGGTCCTTTTATGCGTGATGGTAAACTTACAAGTAAGGGTGATATAAAATTTCATAAAAATATTTTAGAAAACGATCCTACCTTAGGATATAAAGATGATAAAGAGATCAAAAATTATTTATTAAAAATGGGGCTTACACATTTAAATACAGTTAAAATGCCAGCTAATAATTTAGCTTTTATATTTCAAAAGTTATCAAATAAGTTATCTTGAAGTTAATTAAGCTTCTTATTAAATTCAACCCTCTCTGCTATAGCTAAAATTCTGTACATCTCTCTCAAAACAGGTTTTTCAATCAACTTACCATTTATAACAACTAGACCTGTATTCGCATTTTCAAAAGTTGATGTAATTTTTTTTGCTTTTTCAATTTCTTGATCTGTTGGTGTAAAGACTTCATTTAAAATAGGTATTTGTTTTGGATGTATAGAACCTTTACCAGTAAAACCGAGTGCTTTAGCTTTTTGCGCTTCAATTTTCATTCCATTCGAATCTTCTAAGTCTAAATAGGGTACGTCAATTGCATCTATTCCAGCTGATGCTGCGGCATGGACAATTCGAGACCTTGCATATAAAAGTGGTTCCCATTTATTTTCACAACGTAATTCCGCAGACATATCAACACCTCCAAAAAAAAGAGCATCTATTCTATTACTGCAATTTGCAATTTGATATGCGTTTTCAAGTCCTTCATTTGTTTCTATTATAATATGAAGTCTAGTTTTATGTTTTTTTTCAGTTAGCAAATTATCTAATAGAACAACTTCTTGAGCAGTTTTAACCTTTGGTAACATCAAGGCTGGTGGTGGGTTAGAGGTTTTTAAAATTGCTTGTATGTCCTCAATTCCAAATTGTTCTCTTAAGCAATTAACTCTCAATATTCTTTCAACGCCGTCGTTTTCTTGTTTGGAATCAAAAATTTTCATAGCTAGCTTTCTTGCAAGTTCTTTATCTTTAGGAGCTATTCCATCTTCTAATTCAATACACACCATATCAGTTCCTGATTTAAGAGCTTTTGAAAACATTTCTGGCTTTAGACCAGGTGTAAAGATAAAACTTCTTCTTGATTGTGTTGAGATATGTTTATTCATTTGAAACCTTTTTAACGTATATTGCATAATATTTAGATTGATCATCTCCTAAATTTACTAATTCAGAATTAACCTTAAAACCAACTTTTTTAAAAAATTCATGGTTTTCTCCATTATTTTAAATTTTTTAAAAATGAAAGTAGATAATCATTAAATAGTTTAGGCTGTTCAATGTTAATTAAATGTCCTGCATTAGGAATAACTTTAATTAAACTATTTGGTATTTTTTCCTTGATCTCTCTGGCCATAGAAGGCGGTGTGAGAGTATCAAGTTCACCTACCATAATTAAAGTAGGTATATTTATTGTTTCAAAAACATGCCTATGTTCAGTTTTCATTGATGCATCAATTGTTTTAAGATAACTTTCTTTATGAAGTAATGATATGGATTGCACTAATTTTTTGTAAGCTATCTTATTTTTCAAATTCCCAATTAACGTTGAAGCTACGATTGGTGCAATGTCCTTAGGCTCTTTACCGTTTAGTAGAGGTTCTTTTCTTATATTTATAAATTTATCTATCTCTTGAGAACTTAAATTTGATAGCCCAAAATGAGTATCACATAAAATTAGTGATTTGACTAAATTTGGATATTTTTCATAAAACAATGTTGCAATTTGTCCTCCCATAGAAAGGCCAATTATGTGAGCTTTATCTTTATTGAAATGTTTAATAACATTTTTAAGATCGTCAATAATATCTTCAAAATTTAAATTTCCGTTATAATCATCACTATCACCATATCCTCGTGTATCCCAGGCGACTGAGAAAAAATAATTTGAAAAAAAATCTAAATTTTCTTCCCAGTTTCTTTTATTTCCTCCTATGCCATGAAGAAATATGATCATATCACCTTCACCTGCATAATCTAAAGAGATTGAGGGATTTGATCCAATTTTTACATTCTTAATCAGAGCATCCATTTATATTTAAAACCTACTACCTGGTAATTTTAAAAATTGATTTTCTTCATTAGTTGATATTCTATTTAAAATTTCATTTCGATGAGGAAATTGTCCAAATTTTTCTATTATATTCTTATGTTTTATTGCAGATTTATATGTATTTTCACTAGTATATTCTTTAAAAAAAGGCATACCAAATTCATGATCTAATATATTTTCACTATGCATTAAGGGCATTAAAAAAAAACTATTATAATAACTGTTTGATTGAATAATAAAATTATTAGAAATTGAATTTTTAGATATTTTCAAAGCTTTTTCATCACCCATAAAAGATTTATAATTATTACGATATATGTTTCTAGTAAATTGATCTAACAAAATTATATGAGAAAGATAACTCTCTATAGAAACGGGGATACTATCAAAAGAAGTATTCATACTCAATTGGACTATTTTTGAAAATCTATTTTTTATTAAATTATCAAAATCTCCGTTTTTTTTAAACCACATATTAGGAGTGCATTCTTTAAACCAAAAATTTAATACTTCTTTTGTATTAATCATGATTCTATGCTTCTTAAAATTTTTCCTATTTCTTTCCCCATTTCTTCTTGGCCAAAAAAGGGAACTTTTTCACAAGCTTCGGCTAAGTACTTTATATCTTTTGTAATTAAATATTTTTCCCATAAATAAAGCATTAATTGTTCTGAATTCATTCTGCCACCGTTGTTTTTTTTGCTTTGAGGTATATAAAAAATAAATAAACCATAATTATTAAATTTATTATATTCCAAAAAATCCCTGTTAAAAAAGCTAAACTATATGAATTAGTATAATCATAGATCTCTCCAGACAACCATCCACCCAAAGACATACCTATTACTGTTGAAAAAATTAAAAGCCCAACTCTTTCAGCTACTTCTTCTGCAGGTAAAAACTTACTTATTATTACAGCATATATAGGTACAATACCTCCTTGAGATAAGCCAAAGAATATAGCAACTATATATAGAGATAATTGACTATCAAATGGTAAAAACATTGATAAAGAAACAGCTTGTAAAGTTGAACCCAAAAGTAAAGTTTGAATAGGTCCAATTTTATCAGAAAGAAAACCAAATATTATTCTACTTGTAACAGCAGCAAAAAGCATTAATGACAAAATTTCAGTTCCAACGGCTAAACCAAAGCCACTGTCAATGCATAAAGGAACAATATGAACTTGAGGCATTGACATTGCAACGCAACAAAATACGCTAGCTACCATAAGCAATGTTTGTATTCTTTTATTACTTATAGGCAACTTAAAATTCATACTTTGATTTTTGTTTTTTAAAATATTTAATTTTTCATTATAAAATTCTGGTGTTTTATTACCAATAAAATAGAATAAAATTGGTATGAAAATAGCACAAATTAATGCAATAAATAGATGTGCGTTTCTCCAATCACCTTCTAAAAGGAAACCTTTAATTAAGAAAGGCCAAATGGCTCCGCATAAATGTTGGCCACTAGCAACTAAAGATACAGCTAAACCTTTTCTTTTATGGAAGTATTTAGAAATGTCAGCCATCATTGGTCCAAAAAATGCTGCAGCAGAAAAACCTAAAAAAAACTGAATAAAAGATAACCAAAAAATATTTTTTGCTAAAATTGATAATAAATAAGATAAAATTAATAATATTAAAGCAAAAATGATAGGTTTTCTAATACCTATTTTATCTAACATTCTGCCAATAACTACATTTCCAATTCCGTATCCTAACATTGTTGTCACATAAGGATAAGTAGATGCAGCTCTATCAAGCCCAAATTCATTTTGTATACTAGGCATGATCATAACGACTGACCACATTCCAGCGGTTCCAAGTACACTCATAGTAAAGATTAGGGTTAGTCTTAACCAGGCTTGACGGCTATCAAGGTTTATTAAATTATTATTCATTTAAGGTTGCTCTTGAATGTTATTTGATTAACATATTAATAATTATTGTGTAAAACAACAATATATATGTTTTATTTTTAATTGGGAGATATAAATGGTGTTATCCAAAGAGGAAGTTCAATTTTATAATGATCAAGGTTATCTTTTAGTAGAAGATGTGATTTCTCATAATCAACTTGATAAAATGTTAAGTCTAGTAGATGGCTTTTTTGAAACTTCTAAAAACATTACTGAAAATGATAACATTTATGAATTGGAAGATGGACATTCTTCATCAAACCCGAGATTAAAAAGAGTTAAGCAACCTCACCAACATACTGAATTTTTTTGGGATATAATAAAAGATTCAAAAATTAAGAATATTTTAATTGATTTGCTTGGGCAAGATGTATCTCTAAAAACTAGTAAATTGAATACTAAGGCTCCTGGTGGTGGTTCAGCAGTAGAATGGCATCAAGATTGGGCTTTCTATCCTCATACAAACGATAACGTTTTAGCTTTAGGTTTGATGTTAAATGACGTTGATATCGATAATGGTCCTTTAATGATAATTCCTGAAAGTCATAGAGGTCCTGTTTTAAGCCATAATAATAATGGAGTGTTTTGTGGAGCTATAAACCCTGATGACAAAGGTTTTGATATGGATAAAGCTATTGCTTTAACAGGTAAAGCTAGATCAATGACAATTCATCATGCAAGAACTTTGCATGGATCGGCTCCAAACAATAGTGATAGAAACCGATTGATACTTTTTTATGAATGCAACTCTGCAGACGCATGGCCTCTTGTTGGGGTAGGGGCATATTTAAAAAATAATAATCCTATTGACTTATGCACCCAAATGGAAAAACAAATGGTAAGTGGTAAAGTTAGCTATCAACCGAGAATGGAAAATATCCCAGTAGTTCTCCCTCTTCCACCAGCATCAGATTATGGATCTATTTTTGCAACTCAAAAAACTGGTGGAGCAAAGTCTGTGTTCTAATTCTTATAATCAGGTGACTCTCTATCTAGTTTTCGCAACAATGCAGGCCAAGCTAGCCTGTCACTTCCAAGATCAAACATTCCAATAGACTGATCTTGAGTTGTTTTTATAGCTTCTTTTGAAGGTATATTAATATTTCCTGCAGATTGAGCTCTTATTTGTGAAGTGCAAGCTCTTTCAAGAAAGTATATTCCCATAAAGGCAATTCCACAGGTTTGCCCAACTGACAATGTTCCATGGTTTCTAAGTATATATAAATTTTTATCACCTATATCAGCAATTAATCTTTCTCGCTCAGTATGATCCAAAGCAAGTCCTTCATAGTCATGGTAAGCTACATGAGGATGAATTAACATTGAGGTTTGACTAATTGGTAATAACCCATCTTTTTGAATAGAAACGGCAACACCATCACTTGTATGTATATGAAGTACGCATTGTGCGTCATCTCTAGCCGAATGAATTGCACTATGAATAGTAAATCCAGCAGGATTAACTTCATATGGAGTGTCAATTACAGCTTTTCCATCTAAATCAATTTTAACTAAACTAGATGCAGTTATTTCATCAAACATCATCCCATAGGGATTAATAAGAAAATGATGTTCAGGTCCTGGAATTCTTAAGGAAACATGTGTGTAAATTAAATCATCCCAACCGTATAGAGCAATAAGTCTATAAGTAGCTGCTAATTCTAATCTAAGTTGCCATTCCTGATCACTTATCTGACTTCTTAATTTACTTGCGTCTACCATATGATTCATAATTATCTATCCTTAAAAATATATATTATTGATTTTATCATATTATTTAAATCACATCTATATTAAAACGATAGAATTAAATATTTCTTTAATCACATCTTTTGCATAGTAATTTTATATATATGAATATTTCAACAATTGAAAAGCTTAAGGTAAAAGCTAAAACAAATTTAAATAATATTTTTGGGTTCTCTGGTTATAGAGATGGTCAAGAAGAAATAATAGATGCTATCTTAAATAAAGAAGACATAATAGCAGTTATGCCAACAGGTTCAGGTAAATCTTTATGTTACCAATTACCGTCCTTAGTTTTTGAAAATAAAACAATAGTCATATCTCCTTTAATATCTTTAATTAATGACCAAGTAGATGGCTTGAATTTGTTAGGAATACCTGTAGAAAAATTACATTCTAACTTAAGCTTTGATGATAATAAAAAAGCTTTTAGGAAATTTCAGTCAGAAGAAGGTAAAGTTATTTATATGTCTCCTGAGCGTTTGATGGCAGATAATATGCTAAACTCTCTCCAAAAATTAAAAATAGATATGTTTGTTATTGATGAAGCTCATTGTATATCAAAATGGGGCTCTTCATTTAGACCTGAATATGAACGATTATCTTTATTAAAAAATATTTTTCCTCAGTCTATTATTTCAGCTTTTACAGCTACTGCAGATCAGGCGACTAGAAACGACATATCAAATAAATTAACAGATGGAAAAGCAAAAATAATTGTAAAAGGCTTTGATAGACCTAACTTATTTTTGGCGGTCGAACAAAAAGTAAATTGGAAAAAACAATTATTGGATTTTTTGTTACCAAGAATTGAATATAGTGGAATAATTTATTGTCTATCTAGGAAAGGTACTGATGAGGTTACAAGTTATTTAAATAAGTCAGGTTTTAATGCTTTACCTTATCATGCTGGCCATGATGCTGAGTATTTAAGGCAAAACCAAGAAAAGTTTATGACTGATGAAAAAACTATAATTGTCGCAACAATTGCTTTTGGAATGGGTATTGATAAATCTGACATTAGATATGTTGTTCACTTAAATTTACCAGGAAGTATGGAAGCTTTTTATCAAGAAATTGGAAGGGCTGGAAGAGATGGTTTAAGTGCTGATACGTTATTAATTTATGGCTTAAATGACTTAATAATCAGAAGAAAAATGATTGAACAAAGTAAAGATGAGTTTGAATATAAATTACGTGAAAATAAAAGATTAGATTCTTTATTAGCTTATTGTGAATCTTCAGGGTGTAGAAGAAAAGCTTTGTTATCATATTTTGATGATCATCTTGTTAAATGTGATAATTGTGATAATTGTCTAAATCCTCCAGTTCTATCCGATGTAACTACTTTTTCTCAAATGTTAATGTCTGCAATAATTAGAACAGGTCAAAATTTTGGAACTGTTCATATAATAGATATAGTAATTGGGAGTTCCAACCAAAAAATCATGGATAGACAGCATCATTTATTGCCAACATTTGG
>Ga0308000_10001255_pt1 | contig 10235 bp, 4 predicted proteins | sample Neamet3_FD_203877 | JGI IMG/M metagenome (GOLD analysis project Ga0308000, IMG submission 203877) | Marine microbial communities from water near the shore, Antarctic Ocean - #3 | ecosystem: Environmental > Aquatic > Marine > Unclassified | place: Southern Ocean | collected 2014-06-04 | reverse complement strand
TGCGTGCTAAATGGCGTTGCACTGCGGAAGCGAAGGGTCTCTGAGCCGTCGCCATTGGCGAAGGATTGCATGAAGATTGGAGTCTCTAACCAATTGCCTAAATCATCGCTGATCTCAGCGACGACAGACACGTCATCAGCTCCGGCGCGGCGGCGAATATCGATGACCAAATAATCATCAAGGACCGTTGCAACTTCAACTGGCATTACTTCACCGACTGGTAAAATGCCGCCTGACGACGCATTCGGATCGCCGCCGAGAACGTATTCGAGAATCGCTTTGATGCCGTCCATGTCGTCGTCGGAGTCATCAGATGGCACGCCGTTGGCTGCTTTCCAGGCGACGTAACTTATGGCATCGGTCGATCCCGGATTACCGCCGACCTGCGAGCTATTGCGCCAGCTCAATGCATTTGCCGGATCAGGATTACTGGCTGGCTTGATCAACACGAGGCTGTAGCCATCGCCGTCCGGGCTGTCAGGCCATGGTGGCGTGTCGTTATAGAAGAAGTCATGCACGGTTGCCGAATTGGCATCGAGTAGAATAACTTGCTCGCCGTCGTTGCTAAAGCTGCCACCAAAAACCCCCGCTACCGAGAGTCCCATACCGTAGCGGAATTCAAAAGCGGCCTGGTTATTGACTAAAAGAACACGCTCGCCTGGAGCAACAACACGGAACGGATTATCTTCGGTAAAGGTAAACACCACCCCGAGCGAAAACTGCACATTGGCGAGGTCGATGTGGCTCGCACCGATATTTGTCAGCTCGACGTATTCGAACTCGCTGCGCTGAAGGAAACCCGCGTTGATCTCAGCAGCGCTTGGCGATGCCGGACGGTAGTGGATTTCCGAAACGACGAGATTTGAAGCAGAAGCGGGCGCGGTATCAACGATGAAGGTTGCCTTGGTCAGGGCACTCCACTCGCCATTGTCCAAAACCCGGGCTTCGATGGTATTGATTCCCGGTTGAGTGAGTAAAAGTGGATTTGGTGTCGATACCATCTCACCCGTCAATCTCAGATCGAAGCTGATGTCGCTGGAGCCTGCATTTGCCTGATGAATTTCGACAGCCAGCGTGTTGTTCCCTTCGACCAGAGCTGTGGTGGGAATCGAAAAGGTAAAGAAGGTTGTTTCATCAGCTCCACCAGCGGTTTGGTTCGCATAGGTTTGGTAAGTAATGGTGCCGGCAGGCATCGCTGTCCGGGCAATCTCACTTCCATTCAAATAGATGACCGCTCCGTCATCGCGCAGCACTTCAAGATTCAGACCGGTGAATCCGGAAGCACCCGTGACGGTGAAGTCTTTCCGGAAGTAGGTGGTGGCATACTTGTCCCCACTGTCCGGGCCAAAGCTGAGCTCGGGGTTTTGTCCGTTGCCATAGCCGAGAACTGCTGTGCCGGTAGACCATCCGTTGTCGTTGAAAGAAGGCTGACGCCAAGCGGTTCCCTGATTGCTGCCATTGTCGAGATACTTCCAGGTTGATCCCGCCGTAACCAGCGACTGCAAGCTGGAATTTCCTTGGAACATTTGCGAGCCGGACGTGATTGCTCCGCCCTGCTGACGAGGGTCGTCGCCATTGACGCGATAGTAAATCGCTCCCGGCCCACCACTAATCAAGATTTGCTGACTGCTGGAAATGTAACCGCCGTGTTGACTGTATGCTGGCGGATTCATCGAAGGATACCAGTCGACTGCGCGAAGCTGGCTGATCATTGTTGGAATGCGTCCGGTGATGAAATTCTCGATGTTTTGGATCGCGCTCAGCCAGTTGTTTCGGTTGCGTGTGCCGGAGTCTCCCCAACGTGCGGAGTGCGCGATCACTGCGCGATCGATTTGGTCAACGCGCCGCTGTAGACGAGCCAAACCATTGGGGTCGGTCATCAAACCATCATTGTAACAAAGCTCCGCGATACGATCTGAGAATTCCAGCATGTATTCGAGATTTTCATCCGCGAGTGTCTGGTGAAGAACGTGCGGATTGAAGTCAGAGAAATTGGTGGTAGAGCCTTTGTAGGGCGTGACCATATTGTTATCGCCCGTTCCCAGGGAGTGCTCGGAATCGTGCTCGAAGAACTTAAATCCATCTGGACTCACGCGATCATAGATGCCGAAGTAGTTGTTTGGCCTTGTGCCAGTGTAACGAGAACCCGGGCCATCACGATCACCCGTGTAGTAGGTCATGATCATGTAATCGATGAGATTCTCCGCATCAAGAAGGCGCTCGAAAGAAGGATTGATTGTTCCGTCGCTGTTCTTTCCCTGAGCTTCAAAGTAGGAACTTGTGGTGGTAAATCCAGCGAGCCATTTATCGAATAATCGCTCGTATGCCTGACTATTTCCGTCGGTGACATCACCGAAGGATTTGACGACATCGTAGTCCTGTTCTGTTCCGCCAAAATAGGTCTCAGCGAAATTCGCCTCCGCTCTTTCATCCGTCTGGGTCATGCCCCAGTAGACGCCGTTTAAATAGAGATGATACCAGCGCCCGCGAGTATACTGGTGGCCCATCTCGCCCTGCAGATCACGAGACCAGGTGTCGCGCGCAAATGAGTTCTGCCCCTGTCCGCCCCACGCCCATGAATAGTTTTGCGGGCCGCGCAGGTCGAATTTGTCAAAGTTGTCCGCTCCCTCATCACCGAACAGTTTGTAATTGAGACGACCGTTGCCATAGTCTCCCCGGAAGAAAATTCGGAACGAGTGTTTCGGATTGCTGGTGCTCCGTGAAAAACCACCGCGAATACGCAATCCGCACGGCGACTGGAAACCGGTTGCGTTTCCGTCCGGATCGACCCATCCCGGAGGATGAATCAACTCGATAGATGCTTCCCTTTCCCAGGCAAGACCGCGGCTTCCCGGGTTCGAATAAATTCCGCTGCTTCCTGTCAGTCCGTCCTGATTCAACGAAATCGAAATCGTCGGGATCGATTGCAACGCTTCCGTGGTGCTCGCAATGCCGCCGAGATCCGGATTGCTATGATTGACCACGCCGAAGGCCATATTATAGCGGTTGTATACCTGATTGTTCACCGGCCCAGTTGGCCATCCGGGAGGCGCTGTGGCAGACTGTTGGATGACATCGTCGACGTAGAGATAGGTGTGTGAGTCGATATCGGTCTGATCAAAGCCGAACTTAAAAGCAGCGGCGCGCAGGACGGTCGTCGTCGTCACACTGATCGGCGCAGAATAAACCATGCCGTTTGTTTCTGTCGGCTTCGAGCCATCGGTGGTGTAGCGAATTTCCGCGCCGACGGTTGTCGTGGTGATCGCGACTGACTGAGGCGTTGTGTAAAACCCGCGAGCCGGCGTAAAAATCGTATCCTCGACTTTTCCCTGACTCGATGGAGCGCTGTTGATTCCCTCCGGTGTGGGATCATCAAAATAGAACGGATCGCCCGCCTGCAGTCCCCCACCGGTGAGTTCCGGGAGAACGAGGAAGGAGTCGTCCGCCGCAGAAACATTCAGCCCGTGGATCGCCAGAACGTTACTGGATCCATTGATCAAAAGTCCGGTGTTTGAGGTCAGATTAAACGATTGTGGAATCAGAGCGTCGGAGGTCGAGGCCCGGGCTGCCGTCGCCGATGCGTCCCACGCAGGTGTGCCCGTGATGGCATTTGCGGATGCCACGCGTGTTCCATTCAAATAGGCGACAAAGCCGTCATTATAACGCATGCTCAATGAAAGTGATTCCAGCGCATTGATGTCATTGACGGTAAAAGGAATGCGAAGGTAGGCGCTGGATCGAACTCCAAGCATCGACGAGCTAATATCAGTATCGATCACACCTCCTCCAGCTGAGCCATCTGGAGTTGTCAGAACTTGAAGACCACCGGCTGCCGTATCTCCGATCAGTCGCATGCTGTTATCGAACGAGCCGAAGTTTCCAGGAGCCGCGAACACTTCCATTTCAGCACCACCACCGGCCTCCCAGTAGAGTGCCTCGATCGCGTGGGCGCCTGCCGACAAAGAAATCGTCCCAACACTCGTTCGCGCTCCGTGATTCGTATCATCCACCATGACATTCACCCCGGCGACCCGAATGCGTCCGCCGTCGTCCGAGTTCATGCCGAATGTCCACGTTCCAGCCGTTGGGATAATGATCGTTCCCGTTGCCAGGATCGCGTAGTTGTCTCCACCGCCTCCGGGGAAAACCTGATTACCAGTGGAAAATTGCCCATCACCACCCGTGTCGAGAAAGTTAAGAATCTGCGTGATGACCGTCGTATCAGAAACGATGCCGCTTCCAGCCAAGAGCGATTCCGAGGTCGCAATGCTATTGATTGTGCCGCTGCTGTGGACATCGCGCACCGTGAAGCCCGGCACTTCCAAGCCGAACCCTAGCCCGGTGTTTCCGGTGCTCCAGCCCGTGGGCGTGAAACCTGTCTGGGTCCATGATGTGCCCAAAGTTCCGTTCGAAGGAATCAGATAAGTCGATGAGACGCCTTCTGAGATCAGAGGAACGCCGCTGAATGCCAGTCCAAAGGAACGGTCAGGATCTTGCGCAGAATATTCTGGTGAGAATTCGTTGGCGATTGTCGTTCCGCCAGGCTCCACCAACGCCAGGTATTCACCACCGGCCGAAAGCGAAAAGCTCGTGTGCAATTCGTTTCCAGGAACTTGTCGGTTTTTTCCAGAAGCAAAAACAACGAGGAATCCACCAGGAGCGATTGTCGCTGGCGGAAAGGTCCACTTTGTCAGGTTGGTGGCATTGTCTGTCAGGGTCCAGCCATCCAGATCAACAGCAGCGGCATCAGGATTGTGAATCTCTATCCAGTCCCGAAAATCGCCATCTTCATCGGCGAGGGTTTCTGTGTTGTCCGCCATAAACTCCGTAATAAGAGGCGTGGCATTTGCAGAAAGAAAGGAGAAGCCGACGATAAATGCCATCAATAGATGGAGGAAGTATTTAGGAGGCATAAGTTTTAGTTTCGCACAAAAACAACGAATTTGAAATTTGAAAAAAGCTCCCGTATTTGAAGAGTCTGGCGCTCTTCGAAGGTTTTGTGTTGAGCTCTCTTCACATCGCTGCTGAGGCGGTTGCCATAAGAACAGGAAGTGCCTTCAAGCGCGCTCAAACACCCCGCCCACCGCGGAGCTGCGCTTCATTTTGCATCCACCGGAGATTCCGCAAGGCGCTTGCGATATTCCTCTCTTGCGTGGCCATATGCGGCCCGGGCATCAACCAATTCGGCTCTGGCAATAAATCGCTCCTTTTGGCTCCAACATTGGTCGACCGAATCAAGACACCATTGTGCACTCCGCTTCGAGGTCCGGACCTCTTTGCCGTCCACCACGACCCACACTGGATTGGTATGCGAGCACCCGCAGCGCCACCCAACTGCTCCGCTCAATCGGCACCTCGAAGCTTACCTCGCTCACTTCGCCATCGGCCGCGACATTCTTACGTGCCACTGGCTGGCCGTTGACAAGCAACTCAACCAGAACCATTCGCGAATCCCCCACGCGGGCGCGCTCGATATGCCAGTAGGGTTTCTCCTGCTGGCTTTTGCCTCGCACAATGGGATTAACCTTCTCGTCCAACCACGCCGCGAAGTCGACCCGCGCAACCACCTTGCCCGGCTTGGCCAACTGCAATTCGCTTCCCTCCACTCCGACTTCCACTCCCCCGACCGAAAAATCCATGAGGTGACTGCGTCCATCACCGACGTAATTTCTACCCGCCCGGATCCCCTCGCACCACTTTTGATAAGTCAGTTTTCCATCCACTTTTACATAACTTCTCCCCAAGCCCACCCGCTCCCCGTAGATACACGGAAAATCAGTCTCCCCGCTAATCCGGGTTCGGTATCCCACGTTCAGCGTGTGATACCAGATGTTCAATTCCCACACCATCGGAGTATCGACGGTTGAGAGAAAATCCACCGCGGGGACAAGGTCACCTTTCGGACCCTCGACCTGATGCGTGACGTCCACGATATACTCGTTGGCTCCAATCCCATCGAAGGGGGGAATCTCATAGTTCGGCAGTTCGCTGCTCTTACTTGCCAGCCCCCAACCCGAATGCGCGGGGCCGACCACCGCACCCTGTTTCTTGGCCCACCGGAGGGTGTTGAGACAAAGGGTCGGCCAGTGATCTTTGGAATCTCCACCCGGATACATCTGATCCTTTAATTGAAGCAAACACAGGTGACCGCTTTGATGGGACCCAAAGCGTCAGATCGCGGGATGGCCGGCAGTCAAAATTGACAAGTAAATCGCTTCGAAAACCCAGGTCCTGAGTCCCCTGTCCCACGTCAAATGTCAAAACCGCAGCCCTTCTTCCGGCATCGCGGGAATACAATTGAATCACCCGGTAATCGATACTCGCTCCACTCAAAGTCGGAGCAAGGGGCCGTCCACGAAACATCGCCAAATCCAGCCAACGATCCTCCAGCTCCGACTCCTGGGAACCAGCCAAAGGCGCAGCCTGGGCACTTCCCACTCGCAAGGGCGCGGTGACCCCGGCTTCATTGATGACTTTGATCAGAAAAACACTCCAACCAGCCTCGACCAAAACAGGCTTGGCCGCACCCGCCACCGCCTTGACCCGCGACTCTGGATTGATAGTCACCACCGCCAGACAGCGGGGATCAAGAACTGCCTCCACCTGGTCCACTTTGCCGCCCTGAAGTTTTACCGCCTCCTCTTTCGTAAGCGGATTACCCAACACCTCGAGTGCCTGGCCTACTCTCTTCGCGTTCAGAGTCACCGCCTGGCCATCGTCAGCGGCTCTCGCAATCAGAAGAATGGCCACCACAAGAAAAGCCGGAAGCAGCATTTTCATTACCTTCATTCCGCTACCCTAACAAACAAATCGGCCTCCAGACGAGATCCGATCACGAAAGTCCACTTCCCTTGGAACAAAATCAGAAAGCCTCATAGATGCCTTTGCTGAAGTTAGCATGGGGAGTGGCGCACTGCTCCGTGGCGAAAGCTGCGGAGCAGTTTTCCTTTATTCGTTAATTGTGCCTTAGCGAAAGTGTTCCAAAAAGGCGGAGACTTTGTAGTCGGAAGATTGCTTTTTTCGCCTATCCTCCAAACCAATGGAAAGTCCTCCAGCCCTGCCAACCGATCATCGTCGGGGTCAGCTTGTTAAAGCTTTGAAAGACAATCTCGCGCTCCTTTTTGGGGTGGTCGCGCTTGCCTGGGGGCTTGAGATTCTTGACACTATTCTTCTTGGATTTCTTGATCGTTTCGGGATTCAGCCGCGCTCGTTCGCCGGATTGCCTGGAGTGGTGACCTCTCCCTTTCTCCACCTGGGATTCGGTCACCTCATCTCCAACACCATTCCTTTTTTAATACTCGGCGGCATCATTCTCATCGGAGGACGGAGAGTCTTTCTCATGGCAACGCTCTTCATCATTGTGGTGGGGGGCATGGCTCTCTGGACCCTCGGTCCAGGCGCGACGAACCATCTCGGTGCCAGTGGTCTCATCTTCGGCTACCTCGGGTTTCTTCTCGCTCGCGGAATCGTCGAAAAGTCGAGCTTTTGGATCGTCGTTTCAGTCGTTACCCTCCTGCTCTACGGCGGCATGTTGAGTGGCGTTTTCCCCGGTCAGCCCGGTATTTCGTGGCAGGGACACCTCTTCGGGCTCGTTGCCGGAATTCTAGCCGCGCGGGTCATGTTTACCCGCGAGAAACCGCTGCCATTGGCGAACTAGGAATTCGACTCGCGGATCGCAGCGAGAAACGGTTCAGGATACCCTTCAACCTTGATCTGAGCGACGCCCCGAATTCGGAGGGCCGTCTCCCCGGTCGTTGGTCGAAGTCGGGTGAAAAACTCGAGAAAACTCCCCTCTCCGATCCCTTCAACGACGCCCTCAAGCGATCAACCCAAAAAGCAATTTCCTTTGGAAGCGTGCCGTCGGGGGCGCAAAAACCACAATCTCCTTTCGGAGATTGTGGCATCAGTTAAAATCCAACCCTGTTCCTTTATTCGTTCTCCACCACCCGGAAGAAGCGGCGAACGTCAATCGGATTAGAAAGAGCAAAGGTGAAACTGGTGAGATCTCCTCCCGAGGGAATACTGTCATCAATGTCCTCTGAGAACCCGGTCATGTCACCCGAGGTGAAAACCGAATAGGTCCTGTTATCACGGGAATTCCAGGTCAAGGTGACTTCGTTGGTCGCAGAATTGACGTCAATCGAAGAAATTTGCAGAGGAGCGACGGGCCCCGTTTCACCGAAGTATTCGATTTCGGAGATCGCGTGGACACCAATCCCGGTCCGGGTCACGGCGTAGCGGATATACTCGTAAGCGTCCGAAGGAGACGGAAGATCGATTTGGGCGGTCAAATCACGGGTAGCACCCCAGATCGACTCGTCGTCTGCTCTGGCATAGATCGTCTCGAAGACTATCCCGTCATTTGATCCTTGGATTTCAAAATCGAGTGGATCGCGACCCGGGGTGTCATTGCTCGATGTCAAGGTGATGTGAGTGAGCGAGACTGCTTCCTCAAATTGCACCGTGATCTCGACAGGTTCACCGCCGCAGCACAATTTATTTTGCCCGCCGCCGATCTGATTATCGAAGACATCGAAGGATCCTTCGCTGCCTCCGAAGTTGCCAAAGTATTCCTCGGCGTTTGCGGTAATTGAGATCCAGTTGAAGTTCTCGCCAGCAGTTTGAGGCGGTCCGGCAACGGTTTCGCCATCGACTCCATCATCTTCAGGGTCCGTGAGATCGCCTCCGAGGAGGCCATCGATGAGGGTAACCGTCGCCACCGCGGACTTGCTATTGGAGTCATTGGGGTCGGTCGAATTATTGACTTCAAAACCATCTTTTTGCTTGTCCCCATCGGTATCGGATTTGTTCGGGTCGGAGCCTGTCTGGGTGGCGCTCACGAAAGTTCCGCCACCATCTTCGAGTCCATCTTCGAGTCCATCTTCATCGGTGTCGGCCACAAGAGGGTCGGTTCCCGTTTCGGTCGCACTGACAAAGGTGCCCCCTCCATCTTCATTCCCGTCCAAAATGCCATCATTGTCGGTGTCATCGTCATTGGGATCGGTCCTTCGGATAAATTCTTCCAGGTTCGTCGAATTGTCTGAATCCAGATCACCTGCCGAATCGTCGACATTCTTATCAAGAGAATTGGCATCTTCGTAGGCGTCATCCATCCCGTCATTGTCAGCATCAGTAAGAGTCTCCACTTTGACCGAATCAATCTCCCAGTTTGGATTACCCGGTCCCTTTGCTCCTTCGTCGAAGGCACCCACAAAACGGACCTGAATGCTGGATCCAGCGTCTACAACGCCTACTTTTGCGATACTCGTGATAAAAGTTCCGTCTCCATATCCAGCGGAATCCATACTAAACCCATCAAGACCAATCAAAACATGATTACCGATCAAAGGGAGAGGGTTGGTATACCCATTTTGCTTGAAGGCTGAGGACGGAACATTCGTAAATGCGCCTCCATCAATCGAAATTTGCAGACCGGCTCCATCCCAATTGCCTCCCTCAATACTGTATCGATGATCAAAGCTCACCTGAATCTCGTGAGTCGTAGGAACTGCAATTGAAGGACTGGTAATAGTATTGGTGGCCGGACCGCTATCATCACCTTCCATCGACCAGGTTCCGCTTCCGGAATTGTAGATGGATGGAATCGGCGTGTTTCCAGTTGCTTCTTGAACAAATCCACCGTCATTGGCGGAAAAATCTTCATCAAATAGGTCGACGGCTCCGGCAGAGGAGAGCATCGCAACCGCCAAAAATGGGGCCACAGGTAGGTTACAGAATAAATGTTTTGACATGATTACAGTTTGATTAGAGTAACCAACCTACTAAGTAAATGAAGCGCCTCCAGTCAAGAACCTTCTGTTTAACCAAAGAAAAATTAAACATTTCCGATGATTTGAAGAGTCATCAAGATTTCTGCTGGAGTCGGTTGGCTGCACAATAGTGAGCGGGTGATATTTGCATCAGCTTGTTGAAGCTTTTACTGAGGTGAGCGATCATGAAAGCCGCAGACGAGGGCGATTTCTGTCACCGTTTTTTCAGTGCTGGCGAGCAGGCGGGCGGCGGCCTCAATTCGGACACGCAGCAGATTTGGACAGCAAGAAGGACGAAGTCCAGTTCACTAAGGTGTCTGCCACCTTAGTCCTTTGTATTTTGCTCCCACAAGATCAAACAATTCGACCGAGTTTCCTAACAGATTTTCCCACGGAATAATACCTTAAGGAAGTGCCATTCGGGTTATATGCCCATCACTCGGCGGCAAGAAAACGACGGAGCTC
>Ga0308000_10001243_pt1 | contig 10261 bp, 8 predicted proteins | sample Neamet3_FD_203877 | JGI IMG/M metagenome (GOLD analysis project Ga0308000, IMG submission 203877) | Marine microbial communities from water near the shore, Antarctic Ocean - #3 | ecosystem: Environmental > Aquatic > Marine > Unclassified | place: Southern Ocean | collected 2014-06-04 | reverse complement strand
ATCAGCAGCGGCAGCATCAGCAGCAGCAGCAGCATCCTTCACATCATCGCCAGCAGCTTCTTTGGCTTTTTCTTTGGTGTCTTCACCGCAGGACACAGTGAAAAAGGCGAATCCGGCCAAAGCCGAAAGGAGGAATGTTTTGGTAAGTTTCATTGTAGGTTTTGTTGACTTCAAAAGCATGTTAGCACATATTTTTGTCAAATCCACGAGAATAATCGCTCTAAATTTACTAATTTTTATAAAAGTCGACGGGGCTAATTCAAAGCCCTATCCGAAACAAGGAAGCCCTCTGGCAAGAGGGAGCTTAGTTCACAAAGTGGGCCCGAAAGCTCTCGGCATTCTGCCCAACGGCCTCAATTTCTGAATCGATTACGACAACCTGGGTCTTCAAGCCCCCCTTTCCAACCTCATCTTTAAGAGTCAGGAGCTTTTCCAAGTAGTTCTGACGCAGAGATTCGAGCTTGGTATTATGATCCTTGGACTTACGGGTCTGTTTCCCACGAGCTTTGGCCAATTCCCTGTTCACGTCAGCTGGCAGGTTCCCCAAATTAATCTCACCCGAGAGATCCCCATCCTTGGGCGCGTTTTCCTCAAGGGCAAAATAGGCGGCTTCGTAGGTATTCTTTTTATTCTTGGAAAGAAACCGGAACCACGTGCTCACCCTGGACATGAAGCTCTCCTTATTCCCGACGAGAGCCTTGTTGTAATCATCCACCTCCTTGGTCACGAGACGACGACCGACTCCGCGAAGCTTGGCGAATTGGCCAGTCGCGGCCCCTGGGTTTGCCTTTGTCGGAGGCGGGGCTTGATCGGAATCATTACTCCACTCGATCAAAAATCCGGTCGCATTTCCCTTTTTAGGATTTGCGTCATCCCAACCAACTGCATCAGCCGATTGAAGGTAACGCAGAGCACTATCAGAGGAACCGCCGTCCGGAGAATTAGGGGCCCAGGAGGCTTTTGCCCAGGCCTCTCCGGTAATCCAGGTCCATGTATCATCCTTGGTCCTCCGACCACCAAGCCACACGGATTGATCGGAGAGAAGCGAACTTTGGAGGTAGTCGCGAACAAAAAATCCCTCAAGGGGGGTCGACACCACCGCGAGGTGCCCCTCTGCCGAACTTGCAATGAGATCGGCCTCATCCCAGGAAACCGCGTTCTGAACCAAAAGGAAGTTGCGGTTTTCCTGCGAAACAGTCGCGGGAGGCCAGGCGGGGCTCGGAGTCCCAAGCGTCGGAACCAGCCGCTCCAACTGGGCCGCAAGTGAACCAATATTACTTCCATCCTTGGACCATTGGATGACAAAGGCGTTCTTCTCGGCATTCGGACGAGCTTTGATCACTCCGGTATTCGTCAAGGCCGCACAATATCCCAAGGTGATCCCGGGATCACGCATGGTCCACTCCTCACCGGTCACCCAGGCCCATGAGTTACGCCCGCTTGCCCCGCCGCCAATCCAAACCCGCCTCATATCATTGCCCATTCGCTTGGACAACACATCGATGTCAGTCTGGGTGATGGGCGTGGCCAGATGACCTCCATGAATCTCCGCAAACTCGCAGGCTTCGGTCCAGGTCATGGGACTTTCGACGAAGAAAAGGAAGTGACTACTCCGATCGATCGTGCCATCGGGGAACCGGTCACGACTTCCACCGGAGAGACCCCCACGAAATTCTTCGAGCCTCTCCATGGGAGTCCTGGACTCTTCGAAGGCAAGGATCTCCATGCGTTTCTTTTCACGCTCTTTCTCGCGCGCTTTTTCCTCAGCTGCAAGGCGCACCCTTTCCGCAGCGTCACGACGCTCTTTCTCCAGCTGGGCTTCACGTTCGATCTTCTTATTCTTCTCCTCCAGTTCCGTGGCATCCCCCTCGTCTTTGAGCCTCTTCTGTTTCTTTTCGTAAAGCCCCCAAGTGAAGATAATGGTTGGAATGAGTAAGGCAATGATGATGAGGTTCCGGATGATGGGCCAATTGCTTCCGGTGCTCATCGCAATCACAGGCAGAGTAGCCGCAACTTCTTCTTCCTCGCCAGGATCCCGCTCGGGCAGAGGAGTGAGCCTCGACTTCGGAGCACTCTCCCTTTCTTTAAGGGGCACCAACTTGGGTTTACTCGAGTCCTTACCGGTTGAATCTGACTCGGTGGCCAGACGACGCTTCAACGTGGTGGCCTGGGTCTTGGGCCGATCGGAGCCCGTCTTGATGGCTCGCCGCCCACCCGTCCCAAGACTCGAAAGAATCTTCTCAAGATCCTTGGCCATTTCCTCCGCATCCTGATATCGCAGGGCTGGATTGCGTCGCGTCGCTTTCTTGAAAATGGGGTCAAGTCTGGGATCGACCTTTGACATCAAGGAAGGTGGACTGGCCGGCTCCACGGGCATTTTACCGGTGAGAAGTTCATATAGGACCACGCCCACCGCATAGATATCGGATTGAACACCCACCCCTTTGGCGCTGGCAAAAACCTCAGGTGCCGCGTAGCCGGGTGTCCCAAAAATGGGGGTCTCTTCGTCGCTTTCGGAATCAGCGGGAGAGGCCAGACCAAAATCACCAATCTTGGGCGTGGCGTTCGGGTCAAGGAGGATGTTGGCCGGCTTGATATCCCGATGAATGATCCCTGAATCGTGCGCGTGACCGAGGCCCCGGCAGATTCCGATCACCAGTTCAGCTGCTGTGGTCTGGTCAATTGCCTTCCCGTAGCTAGAGTAATAAAGCGACTTGCCTGCCACAAACTCCATCACAATGTAGGGCCTCCCATTCGCCTCACCAAAGTCGTAGATCCCGATCAGGTTGACGTGATTGAGCTTGGCCATGGCGCAAGCCTCAGCCTGAAATTGATCGCGAAATGATAAATCTCCAAGTTCCTCGGGAAGGAGCTTGATCGCCACGGAACGATCGAGGGAAAGTTGGGTCGCTTTGTAAACCGCTCCCATCCCGCCGGTGGCGATCAAAGAGGTGACTTCATAGCCCTCGAGGAGTTCCGACAACTCGGAGGGTTCCGGCGGATCAAATTGAATGGGGTCGCTCATGGAAATTGAAGGAGGGGGCTTCAGATAGGTCGAGCAAAAGATGGCGACTCATGGGAGACGCGGCAATCCTTGATTTTCGACGGCCAGACGAACACGATTCGTTTGCAAAGCGACGATGAACGAAGAATTAATCTATGCGACCGTGGGCGAGGAAGGTTTCACTCAATTGACCCGCGAATTTTACCGTAAGGTCAAAGTCGATGACCTGATTGGCCCAATGTATCCGGATCAAGACTGGTCAGGCTCCGAGGAAAGGCTGCGGGACTTTCTCCTTTTCCGTTTCGGAGCGGATCAACGATATCTCTTAAAGAGAGGACACCCCAGACTCCGCGGTCGCCACATGCCCTTCAAAATCGGAATGGCAGAGCGAGACCGCTGGTTGGAACTGATGGGCGAGGCGGCCGACGAGGTCATCGCCGACTCCGGTATCCGAGCTTCAATCATGGAGTTTTTTACTCAAGTGGCAGATTTCATGCGCAATCAACCCGAGGACTCCGCCTCGCATGAATGATTCCCTTTTAGAGCGCCGCCTCCCGGTGCTAATCCTGATCGCGACGGTCACTCTGGTGAGTTTCTTCAACTGGTCGATGGGATTTGGAGACTGGATGATGGTGCCGGACGATGTCGTCACCGCTTGGCATTCCCTCAAAACCGGCGAAACCTCCGGCAATGTCCTGCAAGAACTCTTCACGACTGTTTCCGCCGCATTTCTCCATGCCGATGGGCGTCACCTCATGGGCAATATGCTCTTCCTTTGGATCTTCGGAGTGGTTGTTCAGGAACTCTGCGGCTGGAAGTGGCTTTTCGGCGTCTTCCTGATCACTGCCGCAGGTGGTTCGGTCGGTCAAATTCTACTCAACACCGAAAGCGCAATCCCCACTCTGGGAGCAAGTGGGGCCGTAATGGGGATGGAAGGGTTCTATTTCGGCCTTGCCACCTTGAGACCAAGGCCGGACGCAAAAGTCTGGCCTATTGCCAGACCCGTCAGCTCAACAGAACTGGCAACCGCAGCAATTATCGGAGTCGTTCTCGACTTCATGGGCGTCATTGGCCCCAACATGTCCATTGCCTACGGTGCCCACATCGGAGGATTCATTACGGGGATAGTGATCAGCCTGATCGCCGATCGCTTCATCCGCTAAGTTGATCGTTGAATCAAATTCAACACCTCCTCACGGGAGGCAGAATTCGAACGGAAAATTCCTCTCATCGAGGAAGTGACGGTCCGAGCCCCCGGCTTGCGGATCCCCCGCATCGACATGCAAAGGTGCTCGGCTTCCAGCACGACCGCCGCGCCACGTGGTGAGAGTTTTTCATCAATGGCATTGGCAATCTCCCCGGTCAGTCTCTCCTGAACCTGGGGACGACGCGCAAAGCCATCCACCAAGCGGGCCAACTTTGAAAGCCCGGTGATCCGACCATCTTTCTCAGGGAGATAGGCGACATGCGCCTTCCCAAAAAAGGGAATCAAGTGGTGCTCACAGATGGAATAGAAGGAAATATCCCGGACCACGATGATTTCGTCATGCTCGACCTGGAAGGTCTTATCAAGGTGGTCCGCCGGTTCCTCACGAAGCCCGCTACAGATTTCACCATACATTCGTGCGACCCGTGCCGGAGTATCGACCAAGCCATCTCGCTCAGGATCCTCGCCGATGGCGCCTAAAAGTTCGCGCACCGCCTTTTCAATGCGGTCGAAGTCAATGTCATTGGAATCACTCATAGAGAATAGCTGACGGACTAATACACAATCCCCTTCACTTTGACCAGCGGACCCAAAAAAAAGTCTTTCCCGGCCTGCTGTTGGCCATTGGGAAACGCCGCCTTCATGATACTCTCAGCCATGAAAAAGGAGGAGGACGACCAGCCTACGGGAGCCGACAAAATCCGCAAATTCATGGCTGAAGACCCTCAGATCGAAGCCCTCGAAATCTCGCGCGATAATCGCCGCATCCGAGTCGCCACCATCGGTCAGGTCGATGAAGAAGACCTCAAGGAGCGCATCGAAAACGTTCTGAAGCAGGTCCAAAAAGACTACGGCAAGCTCGACTCTCTCACCCTCGATTCAGACGGCGAAATCCACGCTCGCGAGTCGGGCGAAACCACCGTCCTTGAAAAAACCACTTGTGAAACAGCCCCAAAACTCTGGCAGTGGCGCAAGGTCCCCTGGCCCACCATCGAACAAGACCCCGAGGAAGACGAGTGGCAGGAAATGGCCATCTTTGCGGCGGTTTGTGGTATCTTCGGACTCATCGGGTTTGGCCTGTCGTTTCAGGAAAACATTCCCTCCTTCGTTCCCATCATCCTCTACATCATCGCGATGGTCGCCGGCGGATGGGATGCCGCCCAGGACACCTGGAAGCTCGTTCGCCAGGGCAAACTCGACATCCACTTTCTCATGCTTTCCGTCGCGATCGGCGCGTCCATCGTCGGCGCCTGGGGCGAAGGCGCGCTTCTCCTGTTCCTCTTTTCACTCGCGGGCGCAATGGAGCACTTTGCTCTCTACCGCACGCGCCGGGAGATCGATTCCCTCTTCAAGGCTGCTCCCAAGGAAGCCACTGTTATCGGCGACGACGGTCGCGAGAGACGCCTCTCCGTTTCACGCATCCAGCCTGGCCAGTTCGTCCTCGTCAAACCGGGAGACGTCTTCCCGCTCGATTCCGAAGTCGCGCATGGCGAGTCCGCCGCCGACGAATCCACCCTCACCGGCGAAGCCAACCCCATCCAAAAAGCCAAGGGCCACTCGGTTTACAGCGGAACTCTCAACCTCTGGGGAGTTCTCAAAGTCCGCGTCCTTCGGCCGGCTTCCGAGAGCTCAATGCAAAAAATCATCCGCCTCATCCGGAACGCCCAGGAAAGCAAGGCCCCCTCGCAAAGCTTCACCGATAAATTCGGCACCGGCTACACCTGGACCGCTCTCATCCTGACCTTCGCCATGTTTCTCGTCTGGTGGCAGATTCTCGACGTTCCCCCTTTCAAATCCACCCCGGATAGCTTCTCCGCCCTCTACCGCGCCATGACCCTCCTTGTCGTGATCAGCCCTTGCGCGCTCGTCCTCTCCATCCCCTCGGCTATCCTCGCCGCCATCGCCTGGGGCGCCAAACACGGCATCCTTTTCAGAGGCGGAGCCGCCGTCGAGAAACTCGCCGCAATCGATCTCGTCGCCCTCGACAAAACCGGCACCCTCACCACCGGAGACCTCCGGGTGCAACAGATCGAAAGCTTTCCCGACGGCCACCAGAATCGCCTTCTCGGTATCGCCGCCAGCCTCGAAGCCAACTCCGCTCATCCCATTGCCAAAGCCATTCTCGCCCGTGCCGAAGAGGAAGGTGTCGTCCCCATTGGGATCACTAATTTCCAATCCCTCACCGGCATGGGGCTCCGCGGAATGACCCCGGAAGGCGAAGTTCTCCTTGGCCGCCGCGACCTTCTCAAAGACGGACCGCTCAAAGAGCTCGTCGACCGCGCCTCGACCCTTGGCGTGGGATATTCCGAAGTCTGGATCATCGCCAACAATGTCGCCGGACGCTTCATTCTCAAAGACGAAGTCCGCAAGGACTCGGCTTCCGTTCTAGAGACTCTAAAGAAGTCCGGCATCCGCCCTGTCATGCTCACCGGCGACCGGGCCGAGGCCGCGCTCGATGTCGCCCGCCAGCTCTCGCTCGACGAAGCCGATGTCCACGCCGGGCTCTTCCCCCAGGACAAGGTCACGCTCGTCCAGGACTTCGGCAAACAGGGCCGCAAGGTCGCCATGGTCGGAGATGGCGTGAATGATGCCCCCAGCCTTGCCGCCGCCTACGTCTCAGTCGCCATGGGCGGACGGGGCAGCGACGCCGCGCTCGAACAAAGCGAAGTCGTCCTCATGAATGACCGCATCGAGGGCTTCTACGATGCCATCCGCCTCAGTCGCAAAGCCCGCCGTATCATCCGTCAAAATCTCATCATCTCCCTCGGCACCGTCATCCTTATGCTCATCCTCGCCCTCGGCGGAAATCTCCCCCTCACCCTCGGCGTCTTTGCCCATGAAGGCAGCACCGTCATCGTCTGCCTCAACAGCCTCCGCCTTCTGCTCTCCAAAATCTGATGTTCAATGCAGGATGATTCCCCAATGCCTCGGCATCTCCCAACTCTCCAGGGTCTGTCTGAGTGAATCGCGAAGGACTTTTTTCTCCAGATCGGTCATCACCGTCACGCAAATTTCCTCGAAACGTTCAAACTCCGCTCCAATCCACGCGCCTGCTTGATCAACGATGTCCCCTCCGGCGACGCCCCCTCGATCGGTCGCAGAACATGCCGGTGGTCCTCCATCAAAACGATCGGCTCCCGATACTTCTCCGCCGCAATCCGGATCGCAAAAAAAACGACAAATCTCCGTCAGCTCGCCAAAGGCCACCTTTCCCCGCAGCCCACCTCTCAAACTACCACCCAGTCCAGCGCTAGGTGGGCTCCGCCCTCGAAGCCCACGGCCGCACTGCTTGGTCGCCGCCATCGATAGATTACTCCTAGAAATCTTGGTTTTTTAAAGCCCGTCACTGCGACAGGCTTCTTTATTGTCCTTGGCGATATGCCCTCCATGGCATCCGCCCTCGGGCAAACGGCTTCTCCACAACCAGATAGACAAACCCGCATAGAACAATCACAACACCTGCTAAAAATAAAAGAATGAAGGCGTTAAGCGGCCAATTCCCCTTCTCCACCGGAATCAATTGATTCAGAACATGTGGCCCGATGATTACGTGGATAAAGAAGTTGTGAAACAGGTAGATCGTGTAACACATCACACCAATGGAAGTGAGCCAGCGATTACGAAACAAAGCTCCGAGATGACGCCCTGCAAGGACACACCAAAACGCCAAAAGCATAACGAAAGGACGCGGTGTCATCGTAAAGGTGAAATCGATCAAAACAAAAACTGCCATCCAGGCAACAAGGCCAAGAAGATCTAATTTACTACATCCCCCGCCTTCGCGGATCCCGGAGAGAACAGGCGAGAGATAAAGATCAGCAAGAAGTAATCCGCAAAGGAACCATTCCAATTGACCCAAAACGGTGAACTGCCAAATGATGCGTGAGATACCTTGCTCCGAGTCCTTCGCCAGGAGATCTACCGCCACAATTGCAACTACCAGTAACGTGCGCCGGGCCGCTCTTCCCAAAGCAAACACGCGACAAAGGAGGGGCACCATGAGGTAGAACTGAACTTCCAACTCCAGCGTCCACGCGACATGTAAAATGGGATTCATTTCCCCATTGAAGAAGAAGGCATGGGCATAGATCAAACCGGCGGCATAGTGCGGAAGTTGATCCAAAAGTCCTCCCGAACCGTAGAGAAGCGCAACACCCAATGAGAAGGTGAGCGCGATGAAATAGGGCACCTCGATGCGAATGAGACGGCGCCGGAAGTAGTTGCGCGCCAATGGCCGAGGCTCCCCCTGACTATAGTGCGCGACATACGGCAGCGAGAGAACCAACCCAGAAATCACGAAGAAAATCTGCACCCCAAACCAACCTCGCCCGATGAAAGCATGCGGGAGATATTCCAAAGCCTGACCAGTCCCGGTCGCGATCAAATCAGGCACCGTGGAAGGCTCTTCATAGGTCGCAAAAAAACCATGGAGGTGAAAAAGCACCACCATGACCACCGCAAGGCAGCGAAGACCATCAATTTCCGGAAGATAACGCCCCGAGGATGTTTCCCGCTGAAAAGGCGCCAGGAGGCGATCAGTCCAGGACGTCATTACTTCTTCCGCTTCTGTTCTTCCTTGGGCGGTTCGGGCTCGGGAGCAGCAGCCATTTTGTAAAAAGTCGCCGGCACCGGTGCCTTGAAGGTCACGCGCTTCCCACTGAAGGGATGATCAAAGGACAAGATGTGGGAATGAAGAGCGAGGCGTTTGTTGTCGCGGATCTTGCGGCCGTATTTTCCGTCGCCCACGATCGGCCAGCCCTTGTCGGCGAGATGGACGCGAATTTGATTTTTCCGGCCCGTCAGAAGAAAAATCTCAAGCAAGGCCCGTTTCCCGACCTCCTTCACCACCTTATAACGGGTTTTCGAAAGCTTTCCCTTTCGTTGGGCTGTCGTTGAGAAAACCCGGCGGGCCTCATTCTCGACGAGGTAGCTTTCAATTTCCCCCTCCTTAGGATCCGGATGGCCCTCCACAAAAGCGAGGTAAGTCTTTTCCGCCGTCTTCCAGTTGTCCTGTAAGGTGAGCTTGGCCTTCTCCGTTCGGGCAAAGACCAAAGCCCCCGAAGTGTCGCGGTCGAGACGGTGAACGATAAAGATCCGCTCGCGAGACTTGTAATTCCCTTTTTTGACATAGTCATCGAGGGCGGCATGCGCCGTCCGGCCTCCGTCGCGCCCCGTTCCCATCGTCAGCAGCCCGGCGGCTTTGTTGGCCACAATGATGTCGCGATCTTCATAGAGAATCTCCAGCCCCATCGGCTGGTGCCTTCCCCTGCTTCTCTTATTATTGCCCTCTGCCACACAAGAGCTTTATCCGGTTTGGGAACGCGGAAAAGGGAAAGATGATGGAACCGGTTCACTCTTGATTTTTTCATCCGACTCTCCACCGTTCCCAAATGTCTTACGATCTTGTCGTTATCGGTGGTGGCCCAGGCGGATACGTCGCAGCCATCCGGGCCGGTCAGCTTGGTAAAAAGGTGGCCTGTGTCGAAACGGAACGCGCCGGCGGAACCTGTCTTAACTGGGGCTGTATCCCTACCAAAGCCCTCCTCAAAAACGCCCATCTTTACCATCAGCTCAAGCACGATGCCGGAAAATTTGGCATCAGCTTCGACAGCTTGAGCTACGATTGGTCAAAGGTGATCGGACGGTCCCGTCAGGTCTCCGGCCGACTCGCAGGAGGCATTGAGTTTCTCTTCAAAAAGAACAAGGTCGATTACGTGAAGGGCTTCGGCTCCGTCCAGTCTCCCGGAAAGGTGGAAGTTAAAAAAGAAGACGGCGCGACCGAGATTCTGGAGGCCAAAAACATCATCATCGCGACCGGAGCAAAGTCCCGCGAATTGCCCGGCCTCCCCTTCAATGGCACAACGGTTATTTCTTCAAAAGAAGCCATGATTCTCGAGAAGCAGCCCAAATCGATGGTCATCATCGGGGCTGGTGCCATTGGCATGGAATTTGGCTACATTTACAATGCCTTTGGCACTGAGGTGACCATCGTAGAAATGATGGCCAACTGCCTTCCGGTCGAAGATGACGAAGTCAGCGACGCCATCACC
>Ga0308000_10001231_pt1 | contig 10316 bp, 9 predicted proteins | sample Neamet3_FD_203877 | JGI IMG/M metagenome (GOLD analysis project Ga0308000, IMG submission 203877) | Marine microbial communities from water near the shore, Antarctic Ocean - #3 | ecosystem: Environmental > Aquatic > Marine > Unclassified | place: Southern Ocean | collected 2014-06-04 | reverse complement strand
TTGCTGCGCAGCCGTCGAACGGCAACTTCCACCACATTCGTTTCGCTATCGAAGTTCATGTCCCAGACCTGCTCGGCCAGTTCAGTACGAGACAGCACCTCGGCCTGGCGACGCAGCAGCAGGCTCAGCAGATTGAACTCCTTGGCGGTCAGATCGAGTCGCGTGCCCGCACGGGTGGCCTTGCGGCGGATCAGGTCAAGCTCCAGATCGGCGAGCTTGAGCAGGGTCGGCTCACCATGGCTCTTGACGCTTCCCGCACGCCGTAACAGAACCTGGATCCGGGCCACCAACTCGGAGAAGGCAAAGGGCTTCACCAGATAGTCGTCGGCGCCGCTCTGGAGGCCGCGGACGCGATCTTCCACCTGCCCTCGCGCGGTGAGCATCAGTACCGGCGTCTGCTTGCTCTGGCGCAGCGCGGCCAGTACGGCCAGGCCGTCGATACCGGGCAACATGCCGTCAAGAATCAGCAGGTCGTAGTCGACCTCGGTGGCCATGTGCAGACCGTCGATGCCGGTATGGGCCACATCGACGGTGTAGCCTTCCTCGCTCAGGCCCTTACGTAAATACTCTGCGAGTTTGACCTCGTCTTCGACCACCAAAAGCTTCATGGGCTCGATTCTGCGGCCTGGTCGGGATCTCGAACATTACGTTTTTGTAATCCGGCGGTTGGTTAGCCGTCCGCTTGCTTCGTCTAAAGTCGCGACGTTCCTGCCAAAAAGGTCAGGTCATTCCAAGGTTCCCCTTCCTCCACAGGCTTTCGCTACACTTCTGCCCATGCAACGTATCGTGCTGGTCCTCTTGCTGATGCTCCTGCCTGTCCAATGGACATGGGCAGCCGCTGCCAGCATCTGCAGGCACGAAACGAGTGTCCATGCCAATCACTTTGGCCATCACGAGCATCGGCACGATCACACGACAAGTGTGAGCTCAGCCAGCGATGCTGCCGCTGACGACGGGGTGCAGAGCGAGTCCGGCGTCCATGCCGATTGCGCCACCTGCCACGCTGCCGTGCCTGGGTTGATGATGCCGCCCGCCGTCGTCATGGGTGTGCAGGCGCCGCTCTCGGCGTTCACGCCCTACCAGCGTTCAGTCACCACCGGCGTCCCCGAACGCCTGATTCGTCCACCACGCGTCCGCCTCGCCTGATTAGCGGCGAGGCAAGGTTCCGGCTGCCCCAGGCGGCGGGATACGTGCAAAAGGGTTTTGCCTGCGGCATCGCCTTCCTCGCCATCAACACAGCTGACACCGCAGCGGCCACCAAGCCGCTGCCGACGAGGACACCATGCATTTTCTTTACGAGGACACCATGCATTTTCTTTTTCAGACCGCACCTGCGGCTCTGCGCCCGCGCGCAAATTTGCCTTGTCTGTGCGCCATCCTGCTCGCCTTAGGTACGGCTGCTACAGGCGCCATGGCCCAGGCGCCCGCCATCACGACACTCAAGCAAGCCTTAGACGCGGCTTGGGTGCGCCAGCCTGAAGCGGCCAGCAGCGATCTCCACAAACAGGCCGCAGAGGGTCGCAAGGCTGCGGCGCAAAGCTGGACGGCGGAGCCCCCGTCGCTGGAGATCTCCACCAAGACGGATCGCCTCAACCGCAATGAAGGTAGTCGCGAGTTGGAGATCGGCGTGGCCGTGCCGCTGTGGTTGCCCGGTGAGCGCAGCCGCAGTCTGGCTCTGGCGGATGCCGAGGCCGGCGCGGTGGATAGCCGCACTGCCGCCACGAAGTGGCGGCTCGCGGGCACGCTCCGAGATGCTTGGTGGGCCCTGCATCGCGCGCGGGTCGAAGTCGGCCTGGCTCGCACCCGACAGGACAGCGCTGCGCAGTTGGCACGGGATGTCGCGCGGCGCGTGGCAGCCGGCGACCTGGCCAAAGCCGACCAGCACCAAGCCGACGGCGCCCTGGCCGCCGCCCAGGCCGAACTGGCAGCCAGCCAGGCCGCGCAGATCCAGGCCGAGCAGGCGCTGCGGATCTTGACGGCCGAGGCGCCAGCCCAGGGGCTGATCGACGCACCGGAAGCCGCTGCCACCGTGGTGCCCGACGACACCGAAGCCACGCCAAACCACCCCGCGCTGCGCGAGCTGAGCGACCGCGCGCTGAGGGCCGAACGGGCCCGCGATCTGGCCGGTGTCCAGCAGCGCGCCAACCCCGAGCTGACGCTGGCCAGCACCCGGGACCGTGGCGCCTTCGGTGAGCGCTACGGCCAGACGCTCACGCTGGGGCTGCGCTTTCCGCTCGGCTCCAGTGGCAACAACCAGGCCAAGCGCGCCACGGCGGGTGCCGAGCTGATCGAAGCCCAGACCCAGCTGACCCTGGAGCGCCAGCGCCTCTCCGGTGAGCTGACCGGGGCAAAAGCAAGGCTTGTGGCCGCGCAGGCGTCCGCCGAAGCGGCCAACCGTCGGGCCGCGCTGGCCCGCGAGACCCGTGGCTTCATCGAGAAATCCTTCCGTGCCGGCGAGACCGACCTGCCCAGCCGCCTGCGTGTCGAGCTGGAGGCCTTCGAGGCCGAACGCCAGTCGACCCTGGCCCGGCTGAACGTGAACCAGGCCATCTCGGCCCTCAACCAGGCCTTGGGCCTGCTGCCGCAATGAACCGCCCTCTATCTTTCAGGAAGCAAGACATGACCCTCGCTCCCCCCTTGGCGATGCATGCCATCGCCCGCCCGCTGGCTGCCGGCCTGCTGCTGGGTGCCCTCTGGATGGCCACCATGCCCGCACAAGCCGGCGAAGGCCATGACCACGGCGAGGCCCCGGCTGCTGCCGCGGGTTCAGCGCTGCCCCGTTTCTCCGCTGGCTCCGAGCTGTTCGAGCTGGTCGGCGTTCTCAACGGCAAGCAGCTGACCCTCTACCTCGACCACGCAGCCAGCAATGCGCCAGTCAAGGATGCCAAGCTGGAACTGGAGCTGGGCGGGCGCAAGCTCAGCCCCAAGGCGCACGGCGAAGGTGAATTCGAGCTCACGCTCGCCGAAGCGCCCAAGGCCGGCGTCACGCCTGTCACGGTGACCGTATCCACCGCCAGCGAGTCCGACCTGCTGGCCGGCGAGCTCGACATCCACGAAGAGGCCCATGCCGAAGAGGCCCATGTGCATGGTTGGAAGGAGTGGGCGCTCTGGGGTACTGGTGGCGTGGCAGCTTTGCTGTTGTTGGGCCTTTTCGCGCGCCGCTTCTTGGGCGGTCGGGCATCGCGTACCGGAGCTGCAGCATGAAGCGCCTGAATCTGAACCGCGGCCTCACGGTCTGCGCGCTGGCTACAGCGCTGTCCCTGGGCGTGACGCCGGCATTGGCCGGTGACGGTCATGACCATGGCGATGCGCCTGCGGCCACGAGCTCCAACGGCCCCCAGCGCCTGCCCGATGGCAGCGTGTTCCTGCCCAAGCCGGCGCAGCGCCAGATCGGCGTTCGCACACTGATCGGCACGGAGCAATCGCTGCCGCGCGGTCTGGAACTGAATGGCCAGGTCCTGATGGACCCGAACGCCGGCGGCAAGGTGCAGGCGATGGCAGCCGGCCGGCTGGAGCCCGGGCCGCGCGGCCTGCCCACGGTCGGGCAGGCGGTGCGCAAGGGCGAAGTTCTGGCCTATGTGCAGCCTTCGGCCGGCAGCTTGGAGCGCTCCAACCAGCAAGCGCAACTGGCCGAGTTGCGTGCTGCGCGAACGCTGGCTGAAAAGCGTCTGGCGCGTATGCGAGATCTTGCCGACACTGTGCCGCGCAAGGACATCGAAGCGCTGGAGAGCGAGGTCGCGAGCCTCGGCGAGCGCGCTCAGGCGGTGGGCGGCGGGCTGTCGGGTCGGGAGGCGCTGCTCGCACCGGTCACCGGCGTGATTGCCTCGGCCCATGCGGTGGCCGGTCAGGTCATTGACGCGCGAGAGCTGGTGTTCGAAGTGGTCGATCCGCAAAGGCTGCGGGTCGAAGCGCTGGCCTATGACGCATCGGTGGCCAATGACATCGCCGGCGCCTACATCCCGGTCGGCAGCGGCAAGGTCGCACTGAGCTTTGTGGGCGCGGCACGCAGCCTTCGCGATCAGGCATTGCCGATCAGCTTCAAGGCGCAAGGCGAAGGTTTGAGCCAGTTGGCCGTGGGCCAGCCGGTTCGAGTGATTGTGCAGACGCGCAGTCAGGTCAAGGGTGTCTCGGTCCCGGCGTCCGCCCTGATGAGGAACCCATCGAATCAGCAAATCGTCTGGATCAAGAGCGCTCCCGAACGGTTTGAGCCGCGTGTCGTGACGGTGGCGCCGCTGGACGGCGCTTCTGTGGCGGTCACAGCCGGACTCAAGGCAGGGGACCGGATCGTGACCGACGGTGCCGGTTTGATCAACCAGATCCGTTAAGGAGCCACGGCTATGTTCAAGTGGCTTCTCGACAGCAGCCTGGCCAATCGGCCGCTCGTCATCATCGCCAGCCTGGTGCTGATGGCTTATGGCGCGTTCACCCTGTCCCGCACGCCGGTGGACGTGTTCCCCGACCTCAACAAACCCACCGTCACCATCATGACGGAGGCCGGCGGCATGGCCGCCGAGGAAGTCGAGCAACTGATCACCTTCCCGCTGGAGACCACGATGAATGGTCTGCCCGGGGTGGAGTCGGTGCGCTCGACCTCCAGTGCCGGTCTGTCCTTTCTTTACGTCACCTTCGACTGGAGCACCGAGATCTTCCGGGCCCGGCAAATGGTGTCGGAGCGGCTCGCATCCATGGAGGAAGGCATGCCGGAAGGCGTGGTGCCGCGCATGGGACCGATCAGCTCCATCATGGGCGAGATCATGCAGGTTGCCATCCCCATCGATACGGCAAAGATCTCGTCGATGGCCGTGCGGGAGTATGCCGATTGGGTCTTGCGTCCTCGCCTGATGGCGGTCCCCGGGGTGGCTCAGGTGATTCCGATCGGGGGCGAGGTCAGGCAGTTCCAGGTGCAACCCAACACGGCGCGCATGGCCGAACTGGGCATCACGCATGAGCAACTCGAAGCGGCACTGAAGGGCTTCTCGTCCAACACCTCGGGTGGTTTCCTGGAGCTGAACGGTCGCGAGTACCTGATCCGCTTTCTCGGCCGCACCTCCAATCTCGATGACCTGAAGAACCTGGCCTTGGGAACCCGGGACGGTGCGCGCAATGGCCAGCCGATCCTGCTGCGCCAGTTGGCCGACGTGACCTTTGCGCCCGCCCTGAAGCGCGGCGATGCAGGCTTCGAGGGCAAGCCCGCCGTGATCCTGGGCATCCAGAAACAGCCCACTGCTGACACCATCGCGCTGACGCGCTCGATCGAGAGCGCGCTCGACGAGATGAAGCGCGCCTTGCCGGCTGGCATGGAGGCGCCCAGGGTGACGTTCCGGCAGGCGAGTTTCATCGAATCCTCGATCACCACCCTGCAGGGCAAGCTGATCGGCGCCTCGGCCTTCGTGGCCGTGATCCTGCTGCTGTTCCTGGGCAATCTGCGCACGACCATCATCGCCCTGGTGTCCATTCCCATGTCGATCTTCATCACAGCCCTGGTGTTCAAGTATTTCGGCTTGTCGATCAACACCATGACGCTGGGCGGACTGGCGATCGCCATCGGCGGCTTGGTGGACGACGCGGTGGTGGGCATCGAGAACGTGATGCGACGCCTCAAGGAAGACCGCGCCAAGCATCATGACCATCGCCTGAACCCGCTGGAGGTGGTGGCCATGGCGACCATGGAGGTGCGCTCCGCCATCCTCTACGCCACGGTCATCATCGTGCTGGTGTTCGTGCCGCTGTTCGCGCTGCCGGGCATGGAGGGTCGTCTGTTCGTGCCGCTGGGCATCGCCTTCATCGTCTCGACTCTGGCCAGCCTGATCGTCTCGGTGACCGTGACGCCGGTGCTGAGCCTGTACCTGCTGCCGCGCATGAAGTCGCTGGACCATGGCGACACCAAGCTGCTGGCCTGGCTCAAGGCGCGCTATCGGGGCGGCCTGCAAGCGACCTTGAACCGTCCCAAGGCGGCCCTCCTGGCCGGCAGCGTTGCGGTGCTGGCCGCCGCTGCCGCCGTGCCCTTCTTCCCGACCACCTTCTTGCCGCCGTTCAACGAAGGCACCCTGCTGGTGGGCTTGCGCCTGAATCCCGGCGTGACCTTGGCCGAGAGCTCGGCCCTGGCCCGTCAGGCCGAGGTGCTGATCAAGCAGGTGCCGGAGGTGACCCACGTCGGCCGACGCAGCGGTCGTGCCGAACTGGACGAACATGCCGAGGGCGTGCACGTCAGCGAACTGGATGTCGGTCTGAAGCCCAGCAGCGAGATCACGCGCTCGATGGACGAGATCAATGCCGACATCCGCGCGCGCCTGGTCAACCTGCCGGCCGCCATCAGCATCGGCCAGCCGATCTCGCACCGCATCGACCACATGCTCTCAGGCGTGCGTTCGCAGATCGCGATCAAGATATTCGGCGAGGACCTGGACACCTTGCGCGGCCAGGCCGATGTCTTGCGTGCCCGGCTGGCTGCCATCCCCGGCGTGGCCGACCTAGAGATCGAGAAGCAGGTGCTGGCCCCGCAGATCAAGGTGCGCGTCGACTACGCCGCAGCCGCGCGCTACGGCGTGCCGGCCCCGCAGATCCTATCGACCTTGCAGGCTCTGGTCGAAGGCGAGAAAGTCACGCAGATCGTCGAGGGCAGCCGGCGTTTCGCCCTGGTCGTGCGGCTGCCGGAAAGCGCCCGATCGGTCGAGGGCCTGGCCCAGATCTTGATCGAGACACCCAGCGGCAGCGTCCCGCTGTCCAAGCTGGCCACCATCGAAGAGGGCGACGGCCCCAACCAGGTCAGCCGCGATGATGGCAAGCGCCGCATCGTGCTGTCGGCCAACGCGCAGGGGCGGCCGTTGTCGGACATCGTCACAGACATCCGCGCGGTGGTCGCCGAGACCAAGCTGCCCGAGGGCTACTTCATCACCTTGGGCGGCCAGTTCCAGGCGCAGGAGGAGGCCTCGCGCCTGGTCGGCCTGCTGTCCATCGTCTCGGCGGTGCTGATGTTCGTCGTGCTGTTCAGCCGCTACAAGAGCACGCGCCTGGCGCTGCTGATCATGGCCAATATCCCGCTGGCCCTGGTCGGCGCGGTGCTGGGCCTGGCACTGTCGGGTCAACCGCTGTCGGTGGCCGCGCTGGTGGGCTTCATCACCCTGGCTGGCATCTCGGTGCGCAACGGCATCCTGAAGGTCAGCCACTACATCAACCTGATGCGCTTCGAGGGTGAGAGCTTCGACCACAAGATGATTCTGCGCGGCTCGATTGAACGCCTGAGTCCGGTGTTGATGACTGCGCTGGTGACGGCCTTCGCGCTGGCGCCGTTGCTGTTCGAGGCAGAGCGCCCCGGCACCGAGATCCTGCATCCGGTAGCCGTGGTGATCTTCTCGGGCCTGATCAGCTCCACCCTGCTCGACACTTTCCTGACCCCGGCAATGTTCTGGCTGTTCGGGCGCCGTGACGTAGAGCGCCTGATGAATGACCGTGACGCTGAAGCCTTCTGACCCCCGCCACACCCACCCAAACTTGAGAGGATCAACCATGAAGAAGACCCAACTGCTGTTCGTCAGCACCATCATTGCAATCAGTGCCAACGCCTTCGCTGCGGACAAGGATGGTCACGGCCATGAGCACAAGCCGCTGCACGGCGGTGTCGTGGTCGAAGCCAGCGACATGGACTTTGAGCTGGTGGCCAAGCCCGATCAGATCAGCCTGCATGTACGCGATCACGGCAAGCCCACCAATCTGCAAGGCGCCCTCGCCAAGCTGACCCTGCTCAACGGCAGCGAGAAGAGCGAAGTCCAACTGGTGCCGGTAGGTGACAAGTTGGAGGCCAAGGGCAGCTACAAGCTGGGCACCGGCACCAAGGCCGTGGCCACGGTCACGCTGGCTGGCAAGAAGCCGGTCAATGTGCGCTTCGCGCTGAAGTAAATACGTGACCTCGACGTCAGCGCCCTGATCGGACCTCGCGACCATGGCCGCTGACTTCGAGCACATGAACACCTCGCATGGCGAGTTCGTTTCATTCTGGCTGGCTGCCGTTGCTGTGCTCGGGGTTGTCGCACTGATTGGGGTTGTCTACCTGATACCGGGATTGGCAGCGCAAGCGTGAGCGCCGGGAAGAGCGGCGGCAAAAGCGCCATGAAGCCAAGCGCCGGAGGCGGACCTGATGAAGCCCAGTGAATCAGGCTTCTGGCCGCCCTTGTTCGCGGCCTGGCTGCTGTCTCTGCTGGCGACCGCCGGCGCGCTGTTCCTCGGCGAGGTCATGGGCATGACGCCCTGTGTGTTGTGCTGGTACCAGCGCATTGCGATGTTCCCGCTGGTCATCGTGCTCGGTCAGGGCCTGCTCGACAACGACCGGCGCTGCCTGCGCTACGCCTGGCCGCTGGTGGCTGGCGGTGCTTCGCTGGCGGCCTACCACTGCCTCGTGTTCTATGGCTTTGTGGCCGAGGGATTGGTGCCTTGCGGCAAGGGTGCGTCCTGCACGGATGCCGAGCTTCAGCTCGCGGGGGGCGTTCCCATCCCGCTCTTGTCGCTGCTGGCCTTTACCGGAATAGGGGCGCTGCTGGGATTTACCGGACACAGGAGAAAACAGGCATGAACAGGAAGTGGATCGTCCTCTCAACCGCCATCGCGGTCGTGCTGGCCTTTGTCGCCGGCGTGATGGTTTTCAAGAACCGGTCGGGACAGGAACTCGCACGTTCGGCACAGGACCATGGCGAGGCACTGGTCCGTGCCCACGCGCCGGTCTACGGGAATCCGGCCGCAAAGGTCACCATCGTCGAGTTCTTCGATCCGGCTTGCGAAACCTGCCGCGCCTTCTATCCGATCGTCAAGAGCATTGTCGATGCGAGCTTTGGCGAGGTTCGCCTGGTGCTTCGCTACGCCCCCTTGCACCATGGGTCGGACACGGCGGTCAAGATTTTGGAAGCCGCGCGCCTGCAGGGCAAGTATTGGGAGGCCGTCGAGCGGACTCTGGCATCCCAGCACCGATGGGCATCCCATGACAATCCGCAGCCCGAGCTGGTGTGGGAAGTGCTCAGCGACCTCGGCCTCGATGCGGCCAAGGCCAAGACGGACGCGGACAGCGCGACGGTCACCGAGCTGCTGCGCCAGGACGTGGCCGACATGCAGCGCCTGAAGGTGAACCGGACACCGGGCTTCTTCGTGAACGGTACGCCGCTGACGGAGTTCGGCGTCGCGCAATTGAAGTCGCTCGTCGAACGCGAGCTGGGCAAGGTCGGTGGGGCTGGCAGGCCTTGACGATAGTCCCAGAACACAATGCCCTTGTGCAGGCGTCATGATGGCTGACATCGATCTGCGCCAGCGGAAGTAGACCGAGTTGAGATAGGCTATCGGTATGGGCTCCGCCAGAAACATCGACAGGCAATCGGCTCGCTGGATCATCAGCGGGCTTGTTGCGGCGTTGTTGTTCATGCAACTGGCGGTGGCGGCCTATGCCTGTCCGCAGCTCGACAGGCCTTCTCCTGCATCAGCCATGCTGATGGCCGGCATGTCGATGGATGACAGCCTCGATAGGGCTCCCATGCCCGATTGCCAGGCGATGCTGGGCAGCATGGATGACGAAGCCCCGCAGCTCTGCCGCGCCCATTGTGACAGCGACAGCCCGCCTGCGCCGTCTGTGCATGCCCCCGACTTCCAAGCAGTCGCCGCACAGGCCGTGTGGCTGGCGTATGTCCTGCCGGCCGTTCTCGATGCCGCCACGCCTGCTGCGCGCCGAGCAGTTCATGCCGAGCCGACCACCGGTCCGGGCTTTCCACCCCTTTATCTGACGCTTCAGGTCCTCAGGAATTGACGGTCTGCCTGCGGCTGCTGCGGCCTCGCAGCGGCTGACATGCCGTGCGGATTTCGTTACCGAGGACCATCATGCCAATCACTTTTCCGGGTGCGCCTGTGGCGCATCTCCGGGCGCCGCGCCTTGCTGCCCGCCGTCCTACCTCCTCAGCCGCCTTCATGGCTTGCACCCTGGCACTGATCGCCGGGCTCAGTTCCGGCACGGCCCGGGCGCTCGGCTATGCCGAGGCTTTGAGGCTCGCCGAGCAGCAAAGCCCCGGCCTTGCCGCGCAACGCCTGCAGCTCGATGCGGCCGGGGCCGCCCATGGCGCAGCGGCGGCGTTGCCAGCGCCGAAGCTGTCGGTCGGCGTTGAGAACCTGCCCGTCAGCGGCATGGATCGCTGGAGTCTCACGCGGGACTTCATGACGATGCAGCGCCTGGCCCTGATGCAGGACATTCCCAACCAGGCCAAGCGGGAGGCGCGCGTACAGCTCGCTCAGGCGCGCGCCGACCGGGAGCGCGCCCTGGTGGCACTGCAACGGCTGCAGCTCACGCA
>Ga0308000_10001214_pt1 | contig 10375 bp, 9 predicted proteins | sample Neamet3_FD_203877 | JGI IMG/M metagenome (GOLD analysis project Ga0308000, IMG submission 203877) | Marine microbial communities from water near the shore, Antarctic Ocean - #3 | ecosystem: Environmental > Aquatic > Marine > Unclassified | place: Southern Ocean | collected 2014-06-04 | reverse complement strand
TGTCCAGGTGCGCGCCTCACCTACTAGTAACACGCTTGCTAAATATTTTGGACAAAGCTGTTTCACAAGTCACTTGGTATGTGCGCGTGTGCAGGCCGTCCTTAGTGAAGACAGCACCGATCCAGAAATGATCAAGTTGCGCGCGGAGGCGCTGTCCCTATACAAGGCCAATCAAGAAGGCGCAAGCGCCAATGCTGGCAGCCTTGGGCGGCAGCGGAAGGCGGAGAGGGCGGCCGCCGCAGCTGCAACGAAGGTGGTCCCATGCCCTCCCCTCGCTGCACCTGTCCACATCGCAGCTCTCCACGCCCCACCACCGGGGCTGTGCTGACCTCCATGCGGCGCGCAGTCCAGCGATTCCCGCCCCGAGCAGTGGCGCGTGGCGGTGCGGCAACGCGATGAAGCTCGTCGTGTTGTCGCAGCCGAAAGAAAGGACCTCAACAAAATTCCGCCGGTGGTGCGGGATATGATGACAGAAATCGCGATCGTTGTGGCCAAGTTGAATCCGAGCTCATGTTTGATTTGTCGCGATGAATGCGAGTTATCCCAGGGCGTGCTGTGCAATGCTGCGGTACGCGACGACGCGCATTTTGTCTGCGACGAGTGCCTGAGCAGTGACGTACAGCAGCGGCAGAGCACTATCATCACAGCAGACGACCATCAGATTCGATGCTGTATGACTTCCCTGGGCTGTGAGAGCCGTCCTTTTGCCAACCAAGATATTGCGAGCCACTGCACTGCCGAGGCCTTCAAAGCATTTCAGGGCCGCCTGGAGGAGATCCGGGAGGCGGCGCAGGAGCGCCAAGTAGAGGCGCGGCTGAAGGCGTTGCAGGATAAGCTGCTGTCCAAAACTGTACTCGAAATGGAGGTGATGATTGCGCGCAAGCACATCGAGGAGGAGATCATACTGCTGCGCTGCCCCAACGGCGAGTGCCGACAAGTTTTTTTCGACTTTAACGGCTGCGCGGCGCTTTCGTGCCGGGGCGATGGTGGGGAAGCCGGCTGCGGCGCGAACTTCTGCGGGTTTTGCCTGGTCGAGTGCGGCGCAGACGCCCATGGCCACGTGGCGAATTGCAGCCTCAACCCCAGCGGCGATGTCTTCCCACCTCCTGACATGTGGCAGCGTGCGATGCAGCAGCGACGCCGTGTGAAACTTCAGGCATACTGGGACGGTTTGAAGGACAGCGTGCGGCGTCAGCTCGGCCGTGATGCGTCAGTCCGACAAATCTTCACTGATCTCGGGCTGCCCCTTCCACCCGAAGCAGCAGCAGCAGACGCGGCTGCGACGCACTTCCCGGCCGGCGATGTTGCTCTGCAGCAGCCTGGCGGTGCTGACGGGATAATCAACCTAACTGCTGCGGACGATGAAGATATCGATTTGATCGTAGAGATTTGTCAGTGCGCGCCAGCAATAGCAACTCTGGCATTGAACGCCACCACCGATGTAGACGCAGCAGTCAACCTCATCTTCACTGGTTATTTCAATGATCGTCAACATAATGGTTGAGACGAAAGACCTTACACATCCGATGTTGGTGAGCCATCATGTTTTATCTTCAGCGTGTTGAACAAAGCATCGACATATACCAAGCATTCATATATTTATATGTAGCCGTGTGGGAGACATAACATTGTGGATATGATTATTCTGACGTGCCTGACACGGTGTCGGCTGCAGCTGTTTATACGACCATGCACAAGTTTTGGGCTACGAAGTGCGGGCCAATTTCGTGAGACGCTTGTGAAAAATCTATGAGCTGTGGTGAGAATATTGATAAAACACATCATTTTTTGACCTGAAATTTCTGTGATAGATTTTTTCTATGATAGCCCCTTCGCGAATGGTGTGGCAGTCTCGATCGTGGTGCGCATTGGTCTACGTAGGTAAAAATGCTATGCACATTCGCGCAGCTTGTGAAAAATCTACAGCTGTATGACTCTCAATCTCACTCGCTTCGTCGATCTATATCCCGGTCTTTGACTCAGGTCGGCTACTCCGAGTCGTCGTCCGAGTCGTCGTCCGAACCATCGTCCGATTTTTTTCTTTGCCCACTACATCGCGCCCGCCGGCGACGCTTGCATCTTACAATCTGCATGCGCCACCAGCCGCGCGATTTCCCGGCTCTTACTCCTCATAGTCCTGCTAGAATCTATCCACCAGAGGCAGGCGGATGATATAGCACAAACTAGTCAGCGGGCGCCACGCGGCGGTCCTCCAACTTGCCCGATCCCATACTCGCCACCTCGCGGTCCTCCAACACCACCCCGGAGATGGTGCCAATCAGCGCGCGCACGGTCATCATCTTTCTTGTCGTTCTCATAGTCACCCATCGCAAGTCCCTTTCTCAGCCAGTCCGCTTTTTCCAAATTGACCTTCAGGTCGCAGTGGTGAGACAGGTATTGAATCTTCCAGCGAATTAGCGCTTCGGTGTTGAAGTCGTTGAACTTCTTTTCCGCCAGGTGCATCGATAACTGGTTCAACAGCTCCTGCGGGTAGAAGGTCATTGAACCGTTCTTGCTGTGGATTCCACCCTGGTTGACGAACTTTATCGTTTCCAGCTGCTGGTACGAGTGGGTCCATCGGTATGCGAGAACTGGTCCAGGTCCAGGTTTAGGGCAGCAAGGGCAGTCGGGCGGGTTGTCCAAGTAGGCCTGACGTGCTACTGCGTCGGCGTCGCAAACTGCGTGACGTGTTGCTTCTTCATCGCGCAACCACTGCTCTTCTGCGAGTTCGCGTTCTTTCTTACGCGCGTGCCGGTGCGCGGCCTCAACCAGCTCCTGTTCTGTGGCGTTCAGCTGCCATCCCTCCGCGTCGGCGCTCTGCTGCGCCATAAAGCCCAGTTTGAAGTCAGGGCATCCTAGTTCTGCCATGCTAGTTCCTTACGCACCCTTCTACAACCCCGCGCACGGGAACCAGCTCTCTCGCTAATAGCGTCTGAGTCCAGCCCCGACACGGCTTAGCGCGCAATGCGCTCTGTCGTGAGCAAGTGTTAAAATGTGCCCCGATGGGCACATCACACAATACCAGGTACATGTAAACCACCAATTCCAATTCCAATTCCTAGTTCCCTGATGACGTGCTAAATTTAGTTCTGCTGCCTCGACCGGTGGAGTTTTTTTTTAAAAGCCAGCAGAAAAAGTATACTCGCGTACAGCTGTATCGTAAAGAAGATCTGCATGCACGAGTACTATACATGTAATAGTAGATCTAGTAACTAAATTTTTTCAGAAATAGGCGCGTTTATTATTCTAAAAAATAATATCGCATGGCACTCACAAGTACAGCTGTAACTGAGCGAGCCACATCCGGATACGTACTAAATTTAGTACTTTCACACAAAAGTACTAATTTGCACTTACCTAGGTACCGGCATGCTTACCGGGTACCTGCACATAAAGCCAGACAGTACATGGTACAAAATTTGTACCTAAAACAATAACAATTTTCAAATACAAAATGTCATCACGCGAAAATCGCGGGCCGCTTGAGCGGCTCAAGCGGCCAGCGGCCCATCGACGCCTTCAGATAAATTTTGATTATTTGACGGACTCAGAATCGGACATGCAATCTCCCATACAAATTTAAAAATCGGCCATACAAAATCCGGAGGGATCGTACTGCTGGACGAAGCGTAAGCCATACAGCTGTATAATGCATATATAGTCACTCTCGTGTGGGTCATAACCAGTTAAAGAGCCCATGTCCCTTGTTGGCAACGACGACATTGTGGCGGTGGAGGAGGAGGTCTTCGTGGGTGTTGTGCGGTGGTACTACTAAGGGTGATGCCACCCAAGCGCAAGGCCGCTCCATCTACCACGAGTCGCTAGATGAGCTGGAGGAGTAGCAAGCGGCCGATGCCTGTGCTGACCGTGACGGCGCCGGTCAAGACCGTGGCTACGGCGCTGACCGCCAACCTGGCAGCGCTGAAGGAGGGCGGCGCTGAGGGAGGGCGGCGCTGGGCGGCGCTGAGCGCGGCGCTGAAGGAGGGCGGCTGCACGTCGTGCCCGGACGACCTCGGCAGCCTGCAGGACGCCGTGGAGTCGTGGAATAGCCCCTCGGCGGACGCCTTCTGGGGCGAGCTCGTTCCCTTCGCCTGCGAGCAGGCGAACCGCTTCGAGGAGCTCTTCACCGAGCCGATCGCGATCGTGGATGCGGACGCGGGCGGCGTTGGGGGAGTGTCGCGCGTGGTGGAGTGGACGCAGGCGCAATGCCTCTGCATCCAGTGCAACGCCTTCCTGTGCTCCTGGCCAGAGCGGACGAGCTCAAACTGCGGCTGCAAGGAGCGCGACGCCCGCGCGCTCGACCTGCCCTCCACCAACCTCGCCGCGATGCCCGGCGGCGCCGGCAACCGCGTCCCCCCGGTGCCCCCCCCCCCCCCCCCTTCCTCTCTCCCCGCGCTTCCCTTCCCGGGCCGCGCGCGCACGCCGGCGCTCCGTGTCTGACCGGCGCCTTGGCGGGCGGTGTCTTGGTTCAGGCGGCGAAGTGCGAGATGTTTCTGCACTACCTGACAAAGCAAAAGCGGCGCATCGAGGGCGGCGACGCCCTCACACGCAAGGTGCGCTTCGTCCGCCGCAAGATCGAGAAGCCGCGCGGTGGCGGCGGCGGCGGCGGTGGCGCGGCGGGGGGGGGCGCGGTGGCGGACGCGGCCGGGGTGCAGCCGGAGCCGGACTGGGCCAGCTCCGCTGTTCCGCTCAAGCGGTCAGCCCCCCAAGCCTTCCGGTTGATTTTTCGCTAAGAGGCAGTCAAAACCAAGCGGCTGTTGGGGCCGCAGGGTGACGGTTCGTGCGCTCCGTGAGAGCATCGACGAGGCGAAGGACATGCTCCGGGCCGACTTTGCCAACAAATCCATCGGCGGCGGCTCCATCGCCCACGGCTGCGTCCAGGTGCGCCAGCAGCCCAAACGCCGCTCTCGGTTCCGGTCGAGAAAAGTCGCCAGCAAGCGACGAAGGCACTGAGCTCGGTCGATGGGGTGGGTGCAGGAGGAGATTATGTTCGCCTGCAACCCGGAGCTCAACTGCGCCCGGCTAGTCTTCACGCCCATGCAGCCAGACGAGGCCTTCGTCCTCTGCGGGTAAGCCCGGCCCTCGAGTTTCGGCCAGAAAAAGTCGTTCTGATGTTGGTCATAACCCCGGGGCTGGATTGCAGTGCCGAGCAGTTTGCGCAGCCCACGGGCTATGCCTTCGACCTCGGCTGCGCCGGGCCGTACGAAGACACGACGGGGGTAAGCGACGGCGGGGATCTGAAGGCGTTCGTCACGGCGATCGACGCGACGGACTACCGCTCGCAGAAGGTGAGACCAACGCTCAGTCCTGGTTGGGAAAAGACGATGGGAAGCGGTCACAAACCAAGCATGTGTTGGGCTGGGCCGCAGGACACCTCCCGGCAGTACCAGCGGGATTGCGTCGAGCGCGAGCTGCTCAAGGCTTTCGCCGGCTTCGCCCTCCCTCCCGAGGTGACGCAGGTGGTGAACTGCGAACCGCCGACGACGCTCGCGACGGGGAATTGGGGCGCGGGGGCGTTCCGCGGTGACGGCCAGGTCAAGGCGCTCGTGCAGTGGGCGGCTGCCTCCGAGGCGGGGCTGGACATGTGCTACTTTCCGTTCGACGATAAGACCATCGCGGAGGAACTGCAGCCGACCGCGGCGGCCGCGATGGCGAAGGGGCTGACGGTGGGCCATTTGGCGGCTTTCATCCTGCGCGACCTCGGCACGCTGCGGCCGCAGGGGAAGCAGACTGTGGCTGCAGGGCGCAGGGGCGTGGGGGTGCTGCAGCAGTTCCGGCAGTGGGTCGAAAATGGATGCCTGCTGGAAGAGCATAGCTCCGTGCCGGCATACAAACAATGGCAATTTGGCCTGCGTGGCAACGCCATTCACCGATTGCAGCTGGTTGGCTTCAATTTTTACCGTGCGCGGGCTGCACTTGAAGGCATTACGCCAGTCGAGGTGCTCCGCAAAGCTTCGTTCCGATACACGGGTCTAGAAGAGTCCACACTGTCCTGTCCGTTATGGGTTGTGACGGCAAAGGGCGAGGAAGTCGTCGGGCACACCGGCCGCGAAGAGGAGTGGGCCATTCTCGGACGGTTCCAAGACTGTGCAATGACGGAGGCCGGTTTCGACCCCGACAGTTCACCACCACACAATCACCGCCACGCAATCACTTTTGCATGGTCGGTCTTTCCGGCGGCGAATAAAATTGGCCTGCCGTGGAGAGTGAACGAACGACAGCAGTACGTCGACGCGTACCTCGATATTGCCACGCGCACCATGCTGGCGATGGTTGATACCACCGCAGGCTGTGATGGCGCCACGATCGAAGGCGTCGTTATCATTTTCAACCCGGCCGGTGGTGGTGCATTCCTGCGTGGGCTTGGGGAGCCACTCGAGGCAGAAATAAGCACTCTCATCCCGGCGCTACTCACTGCCGCGTTCGCGCGAAGCCGTGGTCTTCGGCCCAACGTGCGCAGCCGTCTGATTTTGGTCGGAATGGCACAGCCGCCGAGTTCTGCGCTGCCAGGCTGGGCGCTCGACCACCGAGGCTTGCGGGGACACGAGGACATTCAAAGCTCCAAGCTAGTTTCAGCAGAGGCCGGCGACATGCTCGCGATTGCCCACCGTGAACTTGCCCGCTCGTCTGGAACCTGGGCGGTGGCTGTTTCGATGGCGGCAGACTCGCGGCGACTCGGAAACATGTACCTGGCCCTAAAGCAATACGACGGATGCCCGGTGAAGGAGGCAGACCCTTTCATCGCCGCATGCCGTGCGAGCGACGAGAACAACACGAGGCGCACCACGATGCTTGACATCGCGCTCGCCTTCAACGCGATCGCGCGGTCCGATGCTCTCACGGTACCGCACGCTAGCGACGCTGGTGATTCAGCGATGAGACTCAGGGCAACCACTCTTGCGCTCCGCGCGGATGAAGTGTCTTGGGCAGACCGAGCCGCGTGCGTCATCGCACATCGTGGCGACCATGACGACAAGACGCCGAACCACCTAGATGTTTGTTTGCACGACATGCTCTCTGTCAAGATGGCCCACGACAACTCGCCAAATGTGCACGATACGCTGAAACTGCTTGCCACAAATGACGCTGTTGGTGAGTTTCGCCTGCAACCCACTACCACCGTCGATTGCACCTTCACCGACACAGGCCACGTTGGGGTCGATCTTAAGAACCGTGTCGACGGAGTGCCCCCACTCCCAGCGGACCTGGTGGAGCCAATGGTGTGGCTGTCGGCGTGGCAGGCAGCCACTGTCGCATCCATGCCGCAATTGGTCGCGCTCCAGTTAGAGCTGCCCTGCTGGGCACCACAGCAATTAGTCGGCGCGGCGTTGGGGTTCGACGCCAGTGGGCTGCAGCACGCGGTGAAGAGCCTCGGTGGCCGCAGCTACGCCTGGGCTACAGAGTTGGAGAACGTGCATGCCTTCTGGGTCTACGATGAGCCTCGGTTTAGCATTGATGTTGGGGAGCACCACGGCCAAAATCCTACATGTACATCGGAGGAGTACTACCAGTCGCAGAAGCCAAAACCGTTTGACAAGCAGCGATGGGAGTCGCTCAAATACGAAGTCATGGAGACGGGTGTTCGGGCGAAGCTAGCCGCCGACCCCAGCCTGCGCGCGCTGCTGCTGGCGACTGGGACGCACCCACTCCTCTCCCTCAAGCGCGACTGCTGCTGGGGATTCGACCCGACCCATGGTGGCCGCAACTTGCTCGCCAAGATCTGGATGAAACTCCGCGACGAGGTGCAGCTTGAGTGTTCGAACAGAAAATGCTTGCCGAGCCGAAAGATCGCGAAGCTGGGCACGCATCGAGACTGTAAGTTGCAAGCGTCGCCCGAGGGAACATCAGAGGAAGATGATGATGCGCAGTCATCGTCAGTAAAGCGACAGCGGTGCGACATGAACGGCGCGGCGGGCGGTGCTGCCGCTGCTCCCGCCGGCGTGGGGCTCGACGAAGGCGCCGCGCTGCACGCCGCGGCAGTCGCACTGGTCGAGGCGCTGCCGAGCGGGACGCACTCGCGGCCGCTGTGCGAGCTCAAGCTCGGGCACCAGCCCGAGCTGCAGCGCCGCGGCCTCTTCGACGCGCCGGAGGGCTCCGCGCTGGCGCTGCGGAAGGCCGAGCTGCTCGCCCTCGGGCGCGCCACGATCGAGGGCGGGCGCGCGCCGGCCCTCGAGCGCGCGGTGGGCTGCATGGTGGGGATGGTGGTCGCCGACGCGCTCGGCCACAACTTCGAGTTCCTCCCCGCGCGCGACGAGCCGCGCGAGGACTACCTCGAGCACCCGGCGCGCGACGGCACGCCCGGCGGTAAGGTCGTTGGCGGGCTGAACGAGTTTCGGCTCCGGCCTGGGCAGTGGACCGACGATGCCTCCATGGGGCTCTGCCTCGCGGACAGCCTGCTGGCGGCGAAGGGCGAGTACGAGGGCGACCGTCTCCGCATCTGGTTCCACAACTGGTGCGCGCGCCCTTCGCCACACACTGCACGCGCACGTTTCACCGTGTGCGGCACGGCCTGCGCAGGTGGTTCAACGGCCTGAACAACGCCTTCCGCTACGACGACTCCCGCCGCAACGACTTCGGCGGCGACTCGCTCTCCGTCGGCCTCGGCGGCAACATCGCGGCTTCACTGCGCGAGCTGCAGCTGCTCGCCCCTAGTGCCGCCGTACCACCACGCTTCGGCGCCGCGGGGCAGGACGCAGGGAATGGCTCGCTGATGCGCCTCGCCGCCGTCCCCGTGCTCCACCACAAGCCGCTCGGCGAGCCGGGGGCGGCGACGGCGCTGCGGAAGGCGCGTGACGTGGCGTACGAGTCGTCGCTGACGACTCACCCCGGCCCCATGGCAGCAGAGGTAATGAAACGCACACCGCTGCAGTTCTCACGAGCACTCTGTTGGATCTTCTTGGAGCACTCTGATTTTGACTATTTGTCTGTCCGCCCGCATTATTTTGCGTCCATCAGGCGTGCGCGTTTCTCGCACACGCGGTGGCGCGCGCGATCCACTGCGCCGACCGTGGGGCGCCCGGCGCCAGCGTGGCCTTCCTCGACGGCGTCGTCGCAGAGTACCTTGAGCTGCTCGGCGCCCAGCCAGCTGAGGACGCGCGCTCTAAGCTGATGCGGCTGCTACTCTCGGAGGAGGGGGACGAGAGCCTGGAGCGCGTATGGCGTTGGCGAGATCCGTGCGCGCACGCCTCGGCCTTTGTCCGCACGCCCCTGACTGCGGCAGCTCCAGCTCCTGCAGCTGCGCCAGCTTATGTGCTCCAGCTGGCTAACTCGGCAGCGCTTGGTGCACTGCAGCGTCCCGGGTATTGAACGCACGCTACGAAACCGTGGGCACCAGTACAACGGCTACCCTGTCTCGGCAGGCTACTTCGGTGCCTTCTCGTTGGACGGCCTCGCCATCGCTCTGCACTGCGTCTACCACACAAGCTCTTTCAACGAGGCCATCGTCAAATGTGCGCCCGCCTTCGCATCCCACTGCCGCGGGCCTTGCGCACCGGCCGCGCCTCTGACCAGTAGTCGGCTGCGACCGCGCGGCAGGTATCAACTTCTGCGGGGACGCGGACACGACCGGCGCGATCTGTGCCCAGCTCGCTGGCGCGTTCTACGGTGCACGCGCCATCGACGGCGCGTGGGTGGCGGCGATGCGCCGGTGGGCGAGGGACGAGGTCGAGCTACGCGCAATCGCGCTTTTTGCGCTCGGCGACCGCTAGGCGTGCGCACTCCAAGCGCGACCTTAAAGGCTTGTGAAAAATCTATGAGCTTTGTTTCTTTGCCGCCCCGTTCGTGGCGCGCGTGGTCCGCCGGCGCTTCCTCGGGGCCACCTTCACCATGAGCGTATAGACACGTTCAATGGTTTTGACGTAACCCCCACCGTTTGTTCGGCCGTATTTGTCGAGATCCAGGTGGTGGGTTGACTCCCAGCTGTTCAGGTTCGCACACCAGAATCTGTCTGTCTCCGGGTTCATCAGCAGCACGTGTAGCCAGTCGGGATCATGTTCGTCGGCTGTTTGGTGCGATTCCGTCACCCAAAGCCCGGCGGCATTCTTTACGGCCGTGTCGTCGTTGTCTTCATTGCTCAGGGTGGGGTCGTTCTTCTTCCCCGTACCAATCGGCGCCCTCTGCAAACCGACCTGCATGAGTAGGCGCGCGCCACGGGGCAGCGGTTTGGCGCCCCGAAGCAGCGCTCTGGAGCTCGTTTTCTTGAAGATGATCAATCGCCCGAACTTTGCTTGCAGAGCGTGGTGGAGCTGTGGCACGAGCGCCTCGTCCTCCGTCATGTTCCCGAGACTGTCCTTGCCAATAAGGTCCTGGAACTGAGCCTCTGTGTGCTCTCGGCGCACGTGGACCATGCTGTCGCGCAGCTCCACGACGTCGAGCC
>Ga0308000_10001211_pt1 | contig 10396 bp, 16 predicted proteins | sample Neamet3_FD_203877 | JGI IMG/M metagenome (GOLD analysis project Ga0308000, IMG submission 203877) | Marine microbial communities from water near the shore, Antarctic Ocean - #3 | ecosystem: Environmental > Aquatic > Marine > Unclassified | place: Southern Ocean | collected 2014-06-04 | reverse complement strand
ATCTGAGACCGTCTGGCGCCAAGCCACGACCTACGACGTTCCACGCATCGTCTTCGTCAATAAGATGGACCGCGTAGGCGCTGACTTCGATGCGGCTGTCAAAGAAGTTCAGGAAAAGCTCGGTGCCCGCACCGTTCGCATTCTCATTCCAATCGGCTCCGAAGAGAATCTTCGTGGCCAGATTGACGTTCTTAATAAGAAGGCGGTCCTCTACAAAGACGACGACATTCTTGGTTCCACCTACGACATTGCTGATCTTGACGATGCACAGCTTGCTCTTGCCGAGGAAGCCTACGCCGAGCTTCTTGAATCCGTCGCTGATGTTGACGAGCAGATCGGAGAAAAGTTCCTCATGGAGGAGCTCATCACTGTCGCTGAACTCAAGGCCGGTCTTCGTCGTGCGACGATCGCCAACGAGCTGGTCCCCATCGCTGGTGGCTCCGCTTTCAAAAATAAAGGAGTTCAGTATCTTCTCGACGCTGTTGTCGATTATCTTCCAAGTCCTCTCGAAATCCCTGCTGCCGAGGGAATCGACCCGAAAGACGAGAGCAAGACCATCAAGGTGAAAACCTCCGATGATGAAAAATTCTGTGCCCTCGCTTTCAAACTCTGGGCCGACAAGTATTTCGGAAAACTCATCTTTTTCCGCGTCTACAGCGGCACCGTCTCCAAGGGAGACATGGTCTATAATCCACGCACTCAGCAAAAAGAGCGCGTGGGTCGTTTGATTCAGGTGCAAGCCGATAAGCACGAGGAAATCGAGACCTGCTTCGCCGGCGACATCGCCGCACTCGTGGGTCTCAAAAATGTCCAAACGGGCGACACTCTTTCTCATCAACAGGCAGGAGTTCTTCTCGAGCCTCCCAGCTTTCCCGAGCCCGTCATCTCGATGGCTGTCGAGCCTCGCACCAAAGCCGACTCTGACAAGATGGTCATTGGCCTCGACCGCCTCTCCGACGAAGATCCCACCTTTGTGGTCAAGACTGACAAAGAGACCGGACAAACAATTATCGCCGGAATGGGTGAGCTTCACCTGGAGGTCATCATTGACCGCCTCAAACGTGAGTTCGGTGTTCAAGCCAATGTCGGGAAGCCCCAGATCGCCTACCGCGAGACCGTAACCGCCGCCGCCAAGGGGGAAGGCAAGTTCATCCGCGACGGTGCCATGGCTGGCAAGGCTGTCTATGGTCATGTGATTCTCGAGATTTCTCCCAATAAACAAGGGGAGGGTGTCACCACTGAAGACAACGTTTCCGCTAGTGCTTTCCCGAAGGAGTATATGCCCGCTGTCATGAAAGGCATCGAGGAAGCCCTCACAAATGGACTCGTCGCAGGATTCCCCGTGGTCGACGTTCACGCCAATGTCCTCGGTGGATCCTTCCACGAAGTCGATTCAAACGACAACTCTTTCAAGATTGCGGCTATCTTCGCGATCAAAGAGGCCATGAAAAAAGCCTCACCCGTTCTTCTCGAGCCTATCATGGATGTCGAAATCGCGACACCCGATGAGTTCCAGGGAGATATCATGGGCGACCTTAACCGCCGGCGTGGTCAGATCCAAGAGATCGTGACCAAAGGCCCAGTCGCCAATGTCTCCGCTAACGTCCCGCTTTCCGAAATGTTCGGATATTCCACGGACGTCCGCACCCTTTCTTCCGGTCGCGCTTCCTACTCCATGGAGCCTCAGTGCTTCGAGGAAGTCCCTCGTAACATCGTAGATAAACTCGTCGCCGAGCGCGGTGGCGGTTACTAAAAACACCAATCATCCCACCAGATACCTTTCCATCATGAATCAGAAAATCCGCATCCGCCTTCGCGCATTTGACCACCGGGCCATCGACCGCTCCACTGTCGAGATCGTTGAGACCGCCAAGCGCACTGGAGCCAAAGTCGCCGGCCCTGTCCCTCTGCCCACTCGGATTGAGAAGTTCTCTGTCAACAGCTCGGTGCACGTGAACAAGAAAGCTGCCGATCAGTTCGAGGTTCGCACACATAAGCGTCTCCTAGACATCGTTGACCCCACCGCCCGCACTGTGGACGAGCTCAAAAAGCTCAACCTCCCCGCTGGTGTTGACATTCAGATCCACATTTAATTTCCCTTTTAACTTAATCTTTCCACTACGGAACCCAGACCCATGTCACTCGGAATCCTCGGTAAAAAAGTCGGTATGACCCGCGTCTTTGACGTAGAGGCAGGCTGTATGATCCCCGTCACTGTCGTCGACGTGAACGGAAACGAATTTCTCCAGGTGAAGACCTCGGAGAAGGACGGCTACTCCGCCATTCAGGTCGCCTATGACGACCAGAAGGAGAAGCGCCTCAATCTCCCTGATCGCACTCACCAAGCCAAGCAAGGTGCCACCGGCGCCAAGAAGCGAGTGCAGGAATTCCGCTTCGCCAGCGATGCCGACCTTCCCAACAAGGAAGAAGGCCATCCCGGCGCTGCTCTTTTCGAAGACGGCCAGTGGGTTGATGTCATCGGCACCACCAAGGGTAAGGGCTTCCAGGGTAACGTGAAGCGCCACGGCCACAACGGTCAGCCAGACGGTCACGGTCACATGATGCACCGCAGAACTGGTGCCATTGGTGCTGGCTCGACTCCCGCCCGCGTCTGGAAAAACCAGAAGATGCCCGGACACGATGGTGTCGTGAAGCGCACCACTCAGAATCTCAAAATCGTCCAAGTCCGCACTGAAGATGGAGTCCTCCTAATCTCCGGCGCAGTTCCAGGACACAATGGTGCTTATGTCACCGTCCGCCCGGCTCTCAAAAAGACAGCCGTCAAGTAAATCCAAGTTTAGAAAGAACCTGATCCATGTCAGCATTCACAATTCAAGACGCCGAAAAAGCCAATATTCAGCTCATCGCTGATGGTTCCAAGGGTAGCCAGGCTGTGCACGACCTCGTCGTTGCCTATCAAGCCAACCGCCGCTCCGGAACTGCCCAGACCAAGACCCGTGGCGAAGTCCGCGGAACTGGTAAGAAGATGTATCGCCAGAAAGGCACCGGTAACGCCCGTCACGGCGATCGCAAAGCCCCGCTTTTCGTCGGTGGGGGCGTCGCCTTCGGACCTCGCAATCGTTCCTACGCCAAGACCGTCCCTAAGAAGGTGCGCACTCTCGCTCTCCAGCGTGTCCTCGGTGAAAAGATCAACGCCGAATTAGTTCTCAATGTGAGTTCCTTTGAAGTCGCCTCCGCGAAGACCAAGGATTTCTCCAAGGCCGTCCGCGACCTGACCGACGCCAGTAAAGTGATCATCATTGGTAAGTCCTTCACCGAAGAAACTTACCGTGCCGAGCGCAACCTGACCTGGGTCCTTCTTCAGACCGCTGAAAACGTCAACATAGAAGAGCTTCTCTTCTGGGACGTCGTCATCATCGTCGATGACGCCCTTGAAACCCTCGCCAAGCGCACCGCCTAAACCTCAGCAAGCCATGAGAGATATTTACACAATCATCGATACCGTCCGCATGTCTGAGAAGGCTGCCCTTCTTCAGGAGAACGAGAACACCTACACATTCAAGGTCGATCGTCGCGCCAACAAAATCGAGATCAAAAACGCGGTCGAGAAGTTCTTTAAAGTGAAAGTTCTTGCTGTCCGCACCCTCAACTACGCCGGTAAGGCCAAGCGCCGTCGCCGCGCTGATGCCGGACGCACCGCCGCCTGGAAGAAAGCAATCGTCCGTCTCAAGGATGGTGATTCCCTCGACCTCCTCTAATTCCATTTTTTCGTAACCTCACTCAGAAAGGATCATTCCAATGCCTCTGAAAAGTTTTAAACCCGTCACTCCCGCGAATCGCTACAAGATGCTTCCGGGTTTCGACGAAATCACCAAGTCCAAGCCTGAAAAAAGCCTCCTCGAAGTTAAAAAACGCTCCGGTGGTCGCAACAATCAGGGCCGTATCACCATGCGCCACATCGGCGGTGGTCATAAGAAGAAGTATCGTCTCATCGACTTTAAAAGGACCAAGCGTGACGAAGTCGCAACCGTTATCGGGATCGAGTATGATCCCAACCGGACCTGCCGCATTGCTCTTCTTGAGTATGCCGATGGAACCAAGTCCTACATCCTTGCCCCGTCCGGTCTCACCGATGGCGCCAAGGTTTCCTCCGGGGAAAATGTCGAGCCTACTGTCGGTAATGCAATGCCGCTGAAAAGCGTTCCTCTCGGAACTGCCATTCACAACATTGAGATTCGCCCAGGCTCAGGAGGTAAGATCGCTCGTGCTGCTGGTCAGCAAGCCATCCTTGCTTCTCGTGACGAAGGATACGCCTTCATCAAGATGCCTTCCGGTGAGATCCGCAAGTTTCACGAGGAGTCCTACGCAACCATCGGAACCGTCGGGAACCGGGACCACATGAAGGAGGTTTCCGGTAAGGCCGGTCGTACTCGCTGGCAGGGCAAGCGTCCTTCCGTTCGTGGAATGTGCATGAACCCCGTCGATCACCCCAACGGTGGTGGTGAGGGTAAGTCCAAGTCCGGTGGTGGTCGTCAACACCTCAAGTCTCCCTGGGGACACACCAAAGGTCAGAAAACCCGTCGCAAGCATAAGAACAACACCTTTATCGTTGAGGACCGTCGTAAGGCCAAGCGTAGGTAAATTCTAATCTACAAGTCACTTCACCAAATTTTATTATGGCACGTTCATTGAAAAAAGGCCCCTACGTTGATCAAAAGCTTCTCGCTAAGATCGACGCGGCGGTCGAGTCTGGCAACAAGAAGCCCATCAAGACTTGGAGCCGTCGCTCCATGATCACTCCTGACTTTGTCGGGCACACCTTCGCCGTTCACAACGGTAAAACCTTCATCCCTGTTTTCGTTTCCGAAAACATGGTGGGCCACAAGTTGGGTGAGTTTTCTCCCACCCGCATCTTCAAGGCTCACGGCGGTATCGGTAAGAAGTAATTTCCTTTCGTAGAATCTTCGTCATGCGTTTTCCATTCACCAAATCCCTCATCACCGGAGTAATACTCTGCGGTGCTGTGATGGCTGGTGCGCAGGAAACGCCAATGGAAAAGCTCGAGCGTGAGAATCGCCAACTGAAACTTCAGTTGGAGAATGTCAACAAGAGCTTGGCCGCTGCTCTCGAAAGGGAGGACATCAAGACGAAGGCTCTCAAGGAAATCAAGGAGCACCTCGCACTCTTCGGAAAAGACTTTTTCGAAGGTGGCGATACCAAGCTCCGCCACGCCGTCACCGATTATCAGATCGCCCGCGAAAGTCTTGTGAATCTTGAGACCGCCGTTGGCAATCTTCTGCCACTTATCCAAAACTACCTCCGCACCGCGGTTGCTTCGGATCCTGAGGCCCGCAAGGCGGTAGAAGTTAAAATCCGAAAACTCGAAGTCGCATTGGGCCAGCGCCAGCAGCCCAAGCGCAAAGTCGAACAGGGGACCGCCCTGGAAGCACGCATTGTTACGATTGACTCCAATACCGGAGCTGTCGTAGTAAACGCCGGCTCCGATGCGGAACTTAATGTCGGCATGCGGTTCCGCATCGAGCGTTCCGGATCCCACATTGGTGACGCTGTCGTCGCCGTCACTAGGCCCAATGTTAGTGGCCTCTTGATGCAATCACTCATAAATCCTGAAGTCCCGGTTCAACCCGGTGACTTCGCCAAAGTCATTACTCTAAATTAACCGACAAACTGATGTTAGTTCGTTCGACCACCAAATACGCTCGGATTTCTCCGAAGAAAGCACGCCACGTTGTTCGTGAAATTCAGGGACTTGCTGTCTCTGATGCCCTCGACGCCTTGACCTATACGCCCAAGAAATCCGCTCACCTCATTGGTAAGACGCTTAAGAGCGCCATCGCCAATGCCGAGAACAACCACGAGCTCTCTGCTGACGAACTGATCGTCAAGGAAGCAACCGTCGGAGAGGGACCCACTCTCAAGCGTTTCAAGCCACGTGCCCGCGGATCTGCAGGTGCCATTCGTAAGCGCACCTGCCACATCTTCATCACCTTGACCGACGAGTTTGAGGCTCCTGAAGAGAAACAGCGTTCCGGAAAGCCCAAGAAACGCGACACCATTAAATCCCTCTTCGGAGGCAAGGCCAAGCCTGCTGCAAAGAAGGAGGAAGAAGCACCCGCTGAAGAGGCACCTGCTGAAGAAGCACCCGCTGAAGAGGCACCTGCTGAAGAAGCACCCGCTGAAGAAGCACCCGCTGAAGAAGCACCCGCTGAAGAAGCACCCGCTGAAGAAGCACCCGCTGAAGAGGCATCTGCTGAAGCTACCGAAGAGTCCGCTAAATAAGCCAAACTGAAAAATCTACCTTTAAAGAATCATGGGACAAAAAGTTAATCCAATCGGCTTCCGCCTCGCCGTCAACAAAGACTGGCGCTCCAAGTGGTATGCCGAAGGCAAAGACTACGCGAGTAAACTTCACGAGGATCTCCGGATCCGGAAATACATTGCAGGACGTCTTCAGGCTGTGGCACTTTCCAAAGTGGTCATTGAGCGGGCCTGGAACAGCGTGCGTGTGACCCTTCACACCTCCCGCCCCGGACTCGTCATCGGCCGCAAAGGTTCCGAGATTGAGCTCATGACCACCCAGATCGGCAAAATAGCCGGTGGTTCCCAGGTGAAAATCGACATCGTTGAGATCCGCAAGCCTGAGCTTGATTCCCAGTGTGTCTGCGAAAATATTTGTATTCAGCTCGAGCGTCGTATTGCTTTCCGCCGTGCTATGAAGCGTGCGATTCAAACGGCAATGGACTTCGGCGCCAATGGCATCAGGGTTCGTTGCGCAGGTCGCCTCGGTGGTGCTGATATCGCACGCGCCGAGTGGTATCGCGAAGGGAAAGTTCCTCTTCAGACTCTCCGTGTTCCCATCGACTATGGATTTGCCGAAGCCAAGACCGTTTATGGAATCATTGGTGTGAAGTGTTGGATCAACAAGAGCGAAGACGCTGACAAGGGTTCCCGCCCTCCAGGACATGATCGTCCACGTCGTCGCGGACCTGGTGGTCCCGGAGGCAACAACCGTGGAGGTGACAACCGTGGAGGTGATCGCCGCGGAGGTGGCGGAGGCCGTCCCGACAATAATAATCAAAACAAGCCCGCTGAGGGTGGAAGCGCACCTGCACCTGCACCCGCAGCTTCCTAAGCCAGCATTCATTTTAAAACCAAAATTTAGGAGGACAGAATTATGCCTTTGATGCCCAAAAGAACCAAGTTCCGGAAATCGCACCGCGGTAGCCGGAGTGGTAACGCCCAGCGAGGCACCGATGTCAGCTTCGGTGACTTCGGACTTCAGGCCCTCGGTCGCGGATGGATGACCAACCGCCAGATCGAAGCCTGCCGTATTTCCATTAACCGCTTCCTCAAGCGTAAAGGTAAGACCTGGATCCGTGTCTTTCCGCACAAACCAGTCACCCGTCGTCCGCCCGAAACTCGTATGGGTAAGGGGAAAGGCTCCGTGGATGCATGGGTTGCTGTGATCCGTCCTGGCGCCATGCTTTTCGAAGTCGGTGGTGTCCCCGAGTCTTTGGCTCGTGAGGCCATGCGCCTTGCTTCCTACAAGCTCGGTTTCGAAACCCGCTTCGTCTCCCGTTCCAACCACTGATCTTTCTCTGTAAGATCAACCAATCAACATTGAACTGTCCGAAAGGAATCACGTCATGCCCAAAGTTAAATTTGTCGAAATCTCCGAGCTGAGCATTGAAGAACTCTCCACACGTCTTCGCGACCTCAAGGAGGAGGCTCTCAATCTCCGTCTGCAGCAGGCCACCGGCCAGCTTGAAAATACATCCCGCCGTCGCATCGTCCGCCGCGAAATCGCACAGGTCATGACGGCTATCACTCAGCGCAAGTCCGCCTAAGGAACCCTGAACAACACAACCTTTTAACCCATTTCCAAAAAGATGTCAGAAAATCAGGAAGCCACTCCCAAGAAGGATTTCGTCCCATCCGAGGGACCCCCAAAAAACAAGAAGACCCGCGTTGGAATCGTGAAGTCCACCGGCATGGAAAAGACCATCGTCGTGGAATACACCAACCGTGTTCCTCACCCTAAGTTCAAGAAAATCATCAAGCAGTCGAAGAAATTCTACGCTCACGATGAGGCAGGCGAAGCCGCTGTCGGCGACAAAGTCCGCATCGAAGAAACGACTCCGATCTCCAAGCTCAAGCGCTGGAAACTCGTCAAGGTTCTCAGCCACTAAACAAGCCCGGCCTTACCCGCCACTTAAACAAACTCTCTAACGATACTTATTTCGCCATGCTTCAAATGGAATCAAAAGTCGTGGTCGCCGATAACACCGGTGCCCGCCAAGCCAAAATGATTGGTGTCATCGGCAAGCGGACCAAGTCTGCTCGCGTCGGCGACATCATCACTGCTCACATCCGCGAGTCCATCCCCACTGCTGCCGTGAAAAAAGGCTCTGTGGTCAAGGCTGTGGTCGTTCGCACCAAATACCCAATTCGTCGTCCCGACGGTTCCGTTCTCCGATTCGACGAAAATGCTATCGTCATCATCGACAAGGACGGAAATCCCAAGGGGTCCCGTATCTTCGGGCCCGTCGCTCGTGAACTTCGTGAAAAGAACTTCATGAAGATCGTTTCCCTCGCTCCCGAGGTTCTCTAACCCCCATTTTTAACGGACCATGAAAATTAACACCCATGTGAAGCCCGGTGACGAAGTCATCGTCATCGCTGGAAACCACAAAGGCAAACAAGGCGCTGTCCTTTCCGTCAACGTCGCCAAAGAGCAGGTTGTCGTGAAAGGTGCCCGCAAGATGAAGAAATCTATTCGCCGATCCGAAGCCAACCCTGATGGTGGCATTGAAGAGGTTGACGGTCCAATTCACATCTCCAACGTAAAAAAAGTCTAGCCCGGAACCCCTGACTGTGTCAGGAATCCGGCCCGCTCCAACCACTCGAACAAATCGGGAAGGGGAGCACCCCGTGCGCTTAAGCAATTAATCATCAAGCTGACCCGCCAAGATACCATGAAACCAACACTCCAGCGCCTCTACGAGGAGAAGCTTGTCAAAGCTCTCCAAGAAGAATTAGGCCTCACAAACGTCAACGAGGTTCCCCGCCTCGAAAAAATTTCCATCAACTCCCATGTCGGTCACTACTCGAACGAGCGTAAAGCCGCCGTCGAGGACGCCGTTGATGAGATTGGTAAAATTACCGGTCAAAAAGCTTCTGTCGTTTATGCCAAGAAGTCCGTTGCAAACTTTAAAGTTCGCGAAGGTGAAGCCGTCGGTGCCCGTGTCACTCTCCGTGGTGATCGCATGTGGGAATTCTTCGAGCGCTTCGTCTCCATCACCTGCCCAAACATCCGTGACTTCCGCGGTCTCTCTTTTAAGTCCTTTGACGGCCGTGGCAACTACGCTGTGGGATTCTCCGATCAGGCCATCTTCCCTGAGATCGAGCTTGATAAGATCAAGCGCCAGATTGGTTTCGATTTCATCTTCGTGACTTCTGCCAAGACCGACGCTCAAGCAAAAGCGATGCTCAAAGCCCTCGGCATGCCCTTCCGCGACAATCGCAAGGAAGAGGACGCCGCCTAATTTAACGACCTGGAAAAACTAATACCATGGCAACTCTCACTGACCCTATCGCTGACTTCCTCATTCGTTTGAAGAATGCCTCACGCGCCGGTAATGACTCCTTCCGTGCTCCACATTCGAAAATGAAAGTGGAGATCGCCCGAATCCTCAAAGAAGAGGGATACATCTGGAACTACGAGGTCGACACCTCCGGGAAATTCCCCGAGGTCGTCGTTAAGACCAAGTATGTTGACGGAGTCCCCGCTCTCACCGATCTTAAGCGGGTCTCCAAGTGCGGACGTCGTAAATACTCCGGTTCACAGGAAATTCCCCGTGTCCTCAACGGCATGGGCATTTCTATTATGTCGACCCCCAAGGGGCTCATGACCGGCCACCAGGCCAAGAAAGACAAAGTCGGCGGAGAAATCATCGCCTTCGTTTGGTAGTAAACCTCCAACTCAAAAAACAGAACCATGTCAAGAGTAGGACTCAAGCCCATCCAGGCCGTTGATAAAATCACCGTCAAAGTCGACGGTAACCAAGTCAACGTCGAAGGACCCAAAGGCAAACTTTCCCTCGATCTTCCCGAAGGTCTCACCGTTGAGGTGGGCGATGGACAGATCACCGTCGTTCGTGCTTCAGAGCAGCGCCACGTGCGTGCGCTTCACGGCACTTTCCGTAGCCTCATATACAATCTTATGGTCGGCGTTAGCGAAGGCTTCGTCAAAGAACTCGAGATTCAAGGTGTTGGTTTCCGTGCCGCTGTCAAGGGCAAGGCCCTCGACCTTAGCCTCGGAAAATCCCACCCCATTCTTCACCCCATTCCCGAAGGTCTCACTGTGACTGTCACCGAAAACACGAAGATCAAGGTGGAAGGAATCGACAAGCAA
>Ga0308000_10001207_pt1 | contig 10415 bp, 9 predicted proteins | sample Neamet3_FD_203877 | JGI IMG/M metagenome (GOLD analysis project Ga0308000, IMG submission 203877) | Marine microbial communities from water near the shore, Antarctic Ocean - #3 | ecosystem: Environmental > Aquatic > Marine > Unclassified | place: Southern Ocean | collected 2014-06-04 | reverse complement strand
GTTTTTTCAGAGACGATTTGAGCAAGATTTTGCTGCTGCGATGGATGGGTTAATTTCACCGCCCGCTGCGCTGCTGAGCGCGTCAATTGGTCGCGTAAGTCGCCGTCAGGAGGCACAAACGAAGCACCTGGCAAATGCAGGCCCATGACTTCCATCAATAATTGATTACTGTTAGCTGTGCCATAAAAGGTGCACGTACCTGCGCTATGGTAAGAGTCAGATTCGCAAGCTAGCAATTCATCCCGACCCACTTTACCTTCAGCATAAAGCTGGCGAATACGTGCTTTTTCTGTATTTGGTAAGCCTGAAGACATGGGCCCTGCAGGCACAAATACAATAGGCAGGTGGCCAAAACTTAAGGACCCTATTAATAGACCAGGGATGATTTTATCACACACCCCCAAACACAAGACAGCATCAAACATGTTATGGGATAGGGCTACTGCTGTAGACATAGCAATAATATCTCGACTAAACAAGCTCAGTTCCATGCCCGGCTGACCTTGGGTAACGCCATCACACATGGCTGGGACACCACCTGCAAATTGCGCCACACTGCCCATCTCCCTCACCGCCTGTTTAATAATTTGAGGATAACGTTCAAAAGGTTGGTGCGCTGAGAGCATGTCATTGTAAGCTGATACGATGGCGACATTCGCCTCATCCATCATAGTTAAGCGGTCTTTATCGGTCTGGGAACACGCTGCAAAACCATGAGCTAAGTTGCCACATGACAGATTAGAGCGACTAACTACACTCCCTTTAGCTGCCTCAATGCGCTGTAAATAGTCGCCCCGAGACGCACGGCTACGCTCGATAATTGCTTGGGTGACTTGTGCCACCTTACTGTGCATGATCCCACTCATAGTAATTCTCTTTTCACTTTACGCTATGACTTAGCCTGTTGACTGAGCCCTATAGCCATACGCTGATGCTTGGCTTTGATACTCATAATTATTACGTAATGTTAACAAAAATACATTGAATCTGGAATCCTTATCAGTCGATTTAATTGATTTTATGCTAAAATGTTAGTAATATTACTACAAATGGATAAAAAGAGAATAGACATGAGTATCCGCATTGCTATCAATGGATTTGGCCGTATTGGCCGCAACATCGTACGCGCCATTTACGAAAGTAGTCCTGATCATTATCAGCAAGCATTTGAGATTGTTGCCATCAATGACCTGGGTAGCCCACAAACTAATGCTCATCTTCTACAATTTGACAGTGTGCATGGCCGCTTTAACGGCAACATCGAATACGATGACAAGCATCTGTTCGTCAACCAAGACAAAATCCAACTCTTTCAGCAAAGAGACCCGAGTAAGCTACCATGGCAAGCACTCAATATAGACTTAGTCTTAGAGTGCACTGGTCTATTTACCCAGCGCAACCATGCCCAAGCTCATATTGATGCAGGTGCGCACAAAGTTTTAATTTCTGCCCCTGGGCAAGATTTAGATGCCACTATTGTGTATGGTGTTAATCACCATACACTGACAGGCAATGAGCGCATTATCTCTAACGCCTCATGCACCACTAACTGCCTAGCCCCCTTAGCTAAGATACTCGACCAAGCTGTGGGCATAAAACAAGGCCAGATGACCACCATCCACGCTTACACCAACGATCAACTGCTCACAGATGGTCAACATAGTGATTTATATCGCGCTCGCTCTGCTACCAGCTCAATGATTCCGACTAAAACAGGTGCCGCAGCGGCCGTTGGTTTGGTATTACCCCAACTTAATGGCCGTTTAGACGGTATGGCAATTCGTGTACCAACGATTAACGTGTCATTGGTTGACCTAACTTTCGTTGCTGGCCAAGAAACGAGCACTAGCGACATTAACCAGTACGTAAAAAATGCCATCATTAATGACCCTGAACTGGCTCACGTGATGGACTACGTAGACCAACCTCTGGTCTCTATAGACTTTAATCACAGCGCCAAATCTTCAAGCTTTGATGCTAATCACACCCGAGCACAAGGCACTTTAGTTAAGGTTATGGCTTGGTATGATAATGAATGGGGCTTTAGCAACAGAATGCTGGACACTAGCCTAGCCCTAATGCAACATTAACCTTCAGGTGTCCCTGTGCTAATTTGGCACCACCTTACTATCAAGGATAGACCTTTATATTATGCAATTACGACGTACTAAGATTGTTGCTACCTTAGGCCCTGCTACAAGTAGCCCAGAAGTTCTCAAGAGTATTATTGCAGCGGGTGCCGACGTAGTAAGGCTTAACTTTTCTCATGGTAGTCCAGCCGACCATCAACAACGTGCAGCCATGGTGCTTCAAGCTGCCAAGGAAGTCGGACGCCACGTTGCCTTGCTGGCAGACTTGCAGGGACCCAAGGTTCGGGTGGCTAGATTCACTAACAACAAAGTGCAACTGCAAGAAGGTCAAGACTTTCTATTAGACCCCTCTATGGATCTTGAGGCGGGCACAGAGGAAGCGGTCGGTTTAGACTTTCCTGAATTAGGCAAAGACCTGCATAAAAATGACATTCTACTGCTAGATGATGGCCGCATCGTGCTTAAAGTGGTGCGTGTAAGCGAAGAAAAAGTGTATACCCAAGTAGAAATTGGTGGCCCACTTTCCAATAATAAAGGCATTAACTTACAAGGCGGAGGTTTATCTGCAGCCGCATTAACACCCAAAGATCGTGCCGACTTAATTACAGCTGCAAAGATTGGCGTAGACTACATCGCTATTTCTTTCGTACGCAATGCAGAAGACATGCATGAAGCAAGGGCTTTGCTTGAAAAAGCCAATAGCAATGCCAGTTTAATTGCTAAAATAGAGCGTGCAGAGGCCATAGACCCGGTGGTCCTTGAAGGCATCATTGAAGCTTCTGAAGGGGTGATGGTGGCTCGTGGGGATCTGGCTGTAGAAATTGGCGATGCTTTGTTAGTGGGTGTTCAAAAAGACATCATCAAACACACCCGGCGCCTCAACCGTATTGTCATTACAGCCACACAAATGATGGAATCTATGATCACCAGCCCCATGCCTACTCGGGCAGAAGTGTCTGACGTTGCTAACGCAGTCATGGATGGTACAGACGCAGTCATGCTGTCTGCTGAAACTGCGGTCGGCGACTTTCCTGCTCAAACTGTAGAAGCCATGGCGCGGGTCTGTTTAGGCGCTGAGCAACATCGGAATGCCTACAAATCATCTCATCGGGTTGATATTTCTGTGCATAGCATCGACGAAAGTGTGGCTTTGAGTGCCATGTATGCCGCCAACCACCTCGATGGTGTCAAAGCCATTATCTGCATGACCCAGAGCGGGCAAACCCCACTACTCATGTCACGCATTCGCTCTGGCATCCCTATCTTTGCCTTTACCCCAGAAGCAGAAACCCAGCGACGTGTATGCCTATATCGCGGAGTAATTACTCACCCATTCGATTCTGATGTACTGGAAAATTCTGAGGTAAACCACATCGCAGTAGAACAACTTAAGGCCTTAGGTGTGGTCAAAGATGGTGACATCGTACTTATAACCAAAGGGGATTACGTGAAGGCCCACGGCGGCACTAACACTTTAAAAGTGGTTCGCGTGGGCAATCAAATTCAATAATACGATTCTTTCCTATTATTGATTCAGCCGGAAGGCCACAAACAGTGGTCTTCCCTCTCGCACAATACGCAGGGAAATTGAACGTTGGATCGGCAATGCTGCTGCTAATTCAACAAACTGCTGAACACTAGAAATGGGCTGGTTTGCCATACTCGTAATAACATCCCCAGGCTTCAGACCCAATTCTTGAGCTACACCCGCGTCCACTTCCAAAATATCGATACCATTGCGGATACGCATAGCCTTTGCTTTCTCTGGCTTCAAAGCCACCACCCGCAAACCGATACGTTCCACATACTCACCAGGTTCAGCGGCACTTAGAGTCTCAGCAATGTTTTTAGGCAGATGTCCAATAACCACGTCCACCTCTATACTTTTTCCATCTCTGACCAACTGGATCACCACCGATTGATCAGGCGCTATAGCCCCTATAAAGTGTGCTACTTGAGCCGACATAATAATTTCATTGCCATTGATTTGAGTGATGACATCTCCTGCCTGCAGACCTGCCTCGAGGGCTGGACTATTGTCAAACACTTGAGCAATCAAAGCCCCTGCAGCCTTATCCAAGCCAAATGACTCTGCTAAATCTTGACTCACTTCTTGAATTTGCACACCCAACCATCCACGAGCAACCTCACCAGTCGCCCTTAACTGAGCAACTACTGAGATGGCTGTATTGCTGGGGATGGCGAAGCTAAGCCCCATAAAGCCGCCTGAGCGGGTATATATTTGCGAATTGATACCAACAACTTCGCCGTCTAGGTTAAACAAGGGGCCACCAGAATTACCCGGGTTAATGGCCACGTCCGTTTGAATAAAAGGCACGTAGGTTTCTGAGCGAAGACTGCGACCTATGGCACTTACTATGCCGGCGGTGACCGAATAATCAAAGCCAAATGGTGAGCCAATGGCCAACACCCACTCCCCCACTTTCAACTTATCCGAGTCTGCCATTTTTAGATAAGGTAGATCTTTTCCATCAATTTTCAACAAGGCTAAATCAGAACGAGGATCTGAGCCAATCAATTCCGCTTCCATTTCACGGCGGTCATTTAAAGCGACGATAATTTTATCGGCATCTTTGACTACATGGTGATTGGTTAAAAGGTAACCATCGTCACTAATCAAGAAACCTGAGCCTGATGAACGCGCTTCAGGCACCTGACCTTGCCTTGGCGATTTTTGCTGCGGAAACTGACGTTCAAAGAAGTGTTTAAATATATCGGGCAACTGCTCTTGACCGGGCATTTCAAACTGGTTACCTGTCGGCCTTTGAGCAGCAACACGAGAGGTGCTGATATTAACAACAGCTGGAGATGCCTGTTCAACTAATTGTGTAAAGTCGGGCAGCCTTGCAGACCAACTTAAACTCGCGTAAAGCAATGACCCCAGCAAAATAGTAATGATTTTATAGTTTATGGAGACTCGTTGCGTCATAGCGCTGTTCCTTTAAAATCTAAATATTTGTCAAGTAGCATACGCCAGTTTGATAACACAGGTAGCTTCGAAGGTTATCCTTTACAAAGTTTTTCAGTTAGCGATGGCCTGTGCTCAATCTGAGGTGAACTACTGCAAAATTAGTCTGTCATCAATTGCAGTGCTTGCACATATTCTGAGGGCTGCTGGCGCAGTATAACGGGCTGCCATTGGTTAGAGGCGAGGACTGCCTCACTTTGGCTGTACCAGCGCAAGAACAATAAACCAAGGCCTAAACCTAACAAAGCGGCGACCACAGTTGCCGGCTCAGACAATGTCAACCATTGCGCTAACAAAGCACAGGCCAACATCCATACCAATGGCATAGCAAAGGTCAACACACTGGCTTTGATAAAGGCTTTTTGGGGAATACCAAGCACCACTTCATCACCCACATTAAGGGTCATATATTGCGGTATAGGCAATTCAATACGCGAACGCTTACAGTCGGTCGCTTGATTCATGAGTCGTTGACCACAGCCACTCTTCATGCTGCATGAATTACAGGTGCTAAGGCGCAGAGTATCTAACCAGACTGAGGTCTGGTCAATTGCTTGCACATGAGCAACTTGCTCAATCATAGAATTTTGAATATCAGAACTTGGGGTGTTAGCCATGGGTAAAGCCCTTCGCTCTTTCGAGATGTTTATTTAGGCTTAAAGGATACCACAGAGCCTGCGACTTGCTCACCCTGCTGTAAGCTTAATTGGCCTACTATGGTGACAAACATGGGCTCGCCAGCATGCATCATGGATTGACCCAAAACAAGATTTGACCCAGCAAAAGCATATCCTTCTGCGATGGTACGGCCATTTAATGCTTCAATATAAAGCGTAAAGCTGGCATCTCCATTACTGTAGGTTAATACTTCTCTAGGGGCCTGATCTGCTGATTCTAGATTGCGCTGGGTTAACACAAACCCGGCCGGTAAACCTGCCACTGACCAACGTGCTTGAGACGCATTAACGGCTTCTATAGGTGCAGGAAGACGGATGATGTCATTCGTATTTTCAACTACAGTGCGAGTCTTTCCAACACTAGATAAGGCAATACTAGTGTTGCTATTTCTAGGCTCTAGCAAAACCACCCCAGGTTGCACTGGAATCATTTGAGGCTGCATTGCAACTCCCAAGCGTTGGCCGCCCAACACCATCACTACCGTCACACTTGCAGCAACTGCCAATCCAGCAACGGGATGCCAGAAACGGTCAAACTTACTCATTTTTGTCTTGGTGTCAGCACCTAATTGAGTGTAGGTTGTCTCGTTGTCAATGGCATGACGCACCCTATGCGCTAAATCTAAGTTTAATGATGCATGATTAGCTTCACGCTTTAAAGCCGCACTCGCCAATTGATAACGCGCCCATTTAAGGCGCACTTGCTCGTCGGTCTGACTCGCTTTTAACACACGCTGAAGTTCCAGTGGCTGGGCTGCATCATCCATTACTGCAGATAATGAGTCACTGATTGAATCGGCGTTGGTATGAGTAGATGTCAAAATGTAGCTTCCTAAATTTAACTTACCCAAGTTGGACGTCAACTAGGCTGTTTGGTTCAACTTTATTTTTAAAGCGTCTAAATCCCTGACTAATCACGGTCCATTAACTTAGCCACTTCTTTGTCTATAGCGTCTCTCGCCCGAAATATACGCGAACGAACAGTGCCAACAGGGCAGTCCATCACTTCCGCAATTTGTTCATAGCTCATGCCTTCAAACTCTCTCAAAGTTAGTGCTGTCCTCAAATCATCAGGCAATTTTTCTAGGGTAGCAAAAACTTTGTCTTGCAATTGGTCACGGGCCATTAGGTTTTCTGGCGTATCAACATCAGCCATAACATCTGCACTGCCGTAGTCACCGTAGTCGTTAACATCGACATCCACATCAGGTGGTCTCCGATTACGTGCCACCAAATAGTTTTTTGCGGTATTAATCGCAATCCGATAGAGCCATGTATAAAACTGACTATCCCCGCGAAAGTTAGCCAGTGCACGGTAAGCCTTAATAAAGGCCTCTTGGCTTACATCCATCGACTCATGATGATCTTTGACATAGCGGCCCACTAAGCTAATAATTTTATGCTGATACTTAAGTACCAGTAAATCGAAGGCGCGCTTATCTCCAGCTTGAACTCGTTCGACAAGCTGCTGGTCAGTCTGTGTGGGTGAGGTTAACGCCTTGGCATCAGGCACTTAATTTCCTTATCCTGAAAACTATGGATATACAATTAACAAAACATGTTCATCTAAATAATGGAACAAGAGTACAGTAGATTGACTCAGCTGGCACGAATTTATGCCACAATTAGCTTTTAACATTGCCAATCTCCAAGCTATAATAAGGCATCTGGATTATACCTTGATTTCCCTTATGCAACACGATATTCAATACGATGTACTGATCATTGGATCGGGCGCCGCTGGCCTGAGCTTAGGTTTACAGCTATCTACCACGCGGAAAGTAGCTATTATCAGTAAAGACGAATTAGATGCTGGCGCCTCAGCCAAGGCTCAGGGCGGCATTGCGGCAGTATTAGATAAACAAGACCGCATTGATAATCATATTCAAGATACCCTAATTGCTGGAGCTAACCTAGGTGACCCAGAGGCCATTCAATTTACTGTTGAACAAGCCAAGGCCAGCATAGATTGGCTTATTGAACAACGAGTACCTTTTACCGAGGACCAAGATGATGCCTCTGGTTACCATCTAACTCAAGAAGGAGGCCACAGTCATCGGCGCATAATTCATGCCGCCGACTGGACTGGACTGGCCGTCACCAGCACCCTAATTGAACGAGCTACAGAAGCAGAGAATCTAGATTTGTTAAGCCATCAGGTAGCGATCGACCTGATTACCCGTGCGAAACTAGGATTACCCGGCAACCGCTGCTTGGGCGCCTATGTGCTGGATCAAAAAACTGGCCATGTGAATACCTTTAAAGCCCCCTGTGTGATTTTGGCAACAGGAGGTGCGAGTAAGGTATACCTTTACACAAGTAACTTAGACGGTTCATCCGGTGATGGCATTGCCATGGCTTGGCGGGCCGGTTGTCGATTGGCTAACATGGAATTTAATCAATTCCACCCGACCTGCCTGTATCATTCTCAAGCAAAGTCATTTTTAATTTCAGAGGCCATTCGTGGTGAAGGGGGCAAACTAGTGCTCGCCGATGGTGAGCCTTTTATGCATCGCTTTGATGACCGCTTAGAGTTAGCGCCAAGGGATATTGTTGCCCGAGCCATAGACCATGAAATGAAACGTCTAGGCGATGACTGTGTTTATCTCGACATCAGTCACCGAGGACGAGATTTTGTGCAATCCCACTTTCCCAACATATACCAACGCTGCATGGACCTTGGTATAGACATCGCTAAGGATCCCATTCCCGTGGTTCCTGCAGCCCATTATACCTGCGGTGGCATTATTACTAACCAAGATGGTATGACCGATATTGATGGACTATATGCCGTGGGTGAAACAGCATTTACTGGTTTGCATGGCGCCAATCGTTTGGCGAGTAATTCATTGTTGGAATGTTTTGTCTATGGCCACGCTGCGGCTCGGCACATCGAAACCAACTGGAGCCAAGCGACATTAGATGAGCTTATTCCAGCCTGGGATGAAAGCCAAGTGAAGGACTCCGATGAGGACGTGATCATCTCCCATAATTGGGACGAATTACGGCGTTTTATGTGGGATTATGTGGGTATAGTGCGAACGGACAAACGTTTGACGAGGGCCCAGCACCGCGTCGAAATGTTATTAAGTGAAATAGATGAGTTTTACAGTAACTATCGTATCAGTGGTGACCTGATTGAACTTCGTAATTTAGCATTAGTGGCCTCAATCATTATCCATAGCGCCCAGCAACGCAAAGAAAGTCGAGGATTACACTTCACCTTAGACTACCCAAATTCCTTGCCCGTAGCACGTAACACCATTTTGACGCCAACTAACTTCGATTGGCAATAGGGATTTGCTGATACCAGCGACCAAATACTCTGAGTTTACGCAGCTCATTGACTGGACCACTATCAATCATTAAGGGCCACCAAAACTGACCGCCTCCAGCCACTGCGATATGCAGGGTGATGAAGTAAGGGTTAAAACCAGACTTTGCCATTAACTGACCCTGTGCCTGCTGACCATTTTTTAAATAACAACAAAATTCATCAGGCGTCCATCTCATTGCCACCACACTAGTGTTGGCATTAAGCCAAGCGTAGCGCCAGACCCAGCCACCAATGACTGACCCCGTCCATAAAAAATACGCCAGTATCAGCCAAAACTCACGCAAAATTCCTATACTGCAAAGACTTAACCCAATCCAAACTATGATCGCGTAGTAAGTTAGATGGATTGAAGCCTTAAGCTGGAATTTGGCTCGACTGAGCATAGTCTTTCACTTGCTGAACCATCGCCGCTAACTCTTTATCATCACTATGGGCATGACCCATAAACCAAGTAAATAAATCAGGATCTTGCTGACTCAGCAAACGCACATAGACTTGCTGCTGATCAGCACTGATTAAAGGTAGTGCATGAGCCGCAAACGGTCCCAGCAAAACATCTAATTCCAACATGCCACGGCGACTGTGCCAAACTTGTCGCTTTAATTCTGTCTCATTCAACATTGAATTCCTCCGTTGTAACCCATACCATAGGGGGCAGAGTGCTATGTTAGCGCAAAGCGCAAAAACATGCCTGCTAGGCATCCCTATTTAGATCATTAAAGACCATGAAACAAACCTATTTTTGCCCATTAGATCATTTTGGTAGTGTCAGTTTAACTGGCCAAGATGCCCAGACGTTTTTGCAAGGCCAGATCACATGTGACGTCAATAAAGTTACTCCATCACAGGGGCAAGCAGGCGCTTACTGTACCCCTAAAGGTAACGTTATTGCCAACTTCGATTTGGTAGCCCATGCCGACACCTTGTTACTCCATATGCCCTTGAGCATAGTGCCCAGTGTACAACAAGCTTTAGCTAAGTATATTGTATTCTCTAAAGCCGAACTGCACGACAGTAGCGCAACTTGGTGTCGTTTCGCCATCTGGGGGGACGCTGCAACCGAATGTATAACAGAGGCCTTTGGTTCAGCGCCAAACAGTCACCTTGGTAGCATTCAAAATGAAAGCAGCTTAGCTTGGGGCATGCAATCAGAGACTAGTGAATTTATTGCTTATTGTCGCCCAGAAGATAAAGCACAGGTCATAGGGTTATTGGAACAACGCGCAAGCTTAGCTGAAGTCAATGCATGGGAAACGCTACAAATTGATCAAGGGCTGATGTATGTCACGCCAGATATCAGTGACAGCTACGTTCCACAAATG
>Ga0308000_10001204_pt1 | contig 10428 bp, 9 predicted proteins | sample Neamet3_FD_203877 | JGI IMG/M metagenome (GOLD analysis project Ga0308000, IMG submission 203877) | Marine microbial communities from water near the shore, Antarctic Ocean - #3 | ecosystem: Environmental > Aquatic > Marine > Unclassified | place: Southern Ocean | collected 2014-06-04 | reverse complement strand
TTAGAAAAAACGATTACATTTGCATCGCTATCAATAAGGAGAAATGGCAGAGTGGTCGAATGCACTGGTCTTGAAAACCAGCGTACAGCAATGTACCGGGGGTTCGAATCCCTCTTTCTCCGCTGAATGAGATTTCAAACATCTCTATTTTTTTCAAATCACTGGAAAGCAGCGGTTTACAAAAGGGTCGGTTTTCAAAACCGACCCTTTTTTGCATATGCCAGTGTCCATATGGTGTCCAAGCTTTTTCACTTCCACTCTTTTTTTGGCTGATAAACACTTTTTTTGTTTACCGACACTTCCATCAATAGTTTCCAAATTTGTTTAAATCAACACAAATTATGGGCTATATTAAAATCTATTTTTTCTTAAAAAAGTCAAGAACCGTTTCTGGTATATCTCCTGTTTATTGTAGGGTACAATTTAATGGACGTCGAAAAGACTTCTCACTAAAGCGTTCACTAGATGAAAGTAAGTGGGATACAAAAAAGAACTTCCCCAAAGATAATACTAAAGAAGGGAAATTAATGTTCGACTACCTTAAGGGAGTTGAACAATCTATTTTCGAAGCAGAACTCACTTGTATTAAAAAGCGTATTGACTATACCGTAGAAGATATACTTGACATTCATAACGGATTAGACAACGAATTTAAAGGTGTAGTAGAATTGTTCAGCTACCACCAAGAACAATTCAATGAACTGGTAAAGGTAAATCAGAGGTCTAAGGACTCTCTACGCAAGTACCAGAATTGCTTGAATCATCTAGCTAAGTTCCTAGTCTTTAAACTCGGTAAATCTGATATTGATGTGCGTCAACTCAATCTAGATTTTATTACTGAATTTGACCACTATTTAAGAACCAAAGGAAAGTGTTGCAATAATACCACAGTAAAATACTTACAAGCCTTTAAGAAGGTAATAAAGATTGCCATACTTAAAGGATATATAGAAAGAGACCCTTTTATGGAGTATAAGGCAAAACTATACGAAGTGGATAGAGAATATTTAACAGATGAGGATTTAGCCTTACTACACAATACAGTACTCCCTAGAGAATCGTTGAACCTCGCAAGAGATGGATTTCTATTAGCCTGTTATACTGGACTTGCATATATAGATTTAAAGAAACTGAAAAGTTCTCAGATTGTTAATGAACATGGTGAAAAGTGGATAAAAACCTTTAGAACAAAATCTAAGGTTAAAGCAGAGATTATGCTCTTACCTCCTGCACTAGCATTAATTGAAAAGTACAGCACTAATCCTCTAGCTCATATAAATGGACTAGTGATGCCTATTGTCTCAAACCAGAAAGTAAATCAGCATCTAAAGGATATTGCTAAACTGTGTGGCATAAACAAGTATTTAGTGTTCCATATGGCTCGTCATACATTTGCCACCACAGTAACCCTAAACAAAGGAGTTTCTATTGAGGTTGTTAGTAAAATGTTAGGACATAAAAATGTGAAACAAACACAGCACTATGCAAAAATGAGTAATACTAGAATTCAAGACGAAATGATGGGATTGAAAAAATTATATACTTAGCGGTAACATCCCATTCAATAGATAATTTAACTGTAAAAATATCAATTATATACCCTTTTCCTGATTCGTAAACTAACGCTTGACTTACTGTTATGGGAACTTCTGAGCATCTAGATACTATAACTAAGGTGTTTTATAGACCTAAATCGAAAATAGACTATTCCTATTTTGGAGGATCGCACCAAAATGTATCACGTAACCTACTCAATCGAAAATTGACCAACTACTAAATAGGAATTAGAATCTACTTGAATTCCAGATAAAAAAGGTGAATTAGGTGATGATGCGACTCCATTAATTAAATAAGTGTTATCATCAGTTATATATTTTAATATAATTGAGTCACCAATAAGATTTAAAGAAAATGATGTACCAGACCATTGAGAAGAAGAAATAGCTATCTCTTCTCCTAAATCATTTATATCGTATGCAACTAACCATCCGTAGAGCATTAAGCCGGCATCTTCAAAAGCTTGATTCAAAAAAATCACATCCATACCATTATTAGGTACAGAATCACTAACATAAGGTGACATAATACATGAGCCATCATCTATTGTAGCCAAAGGATTAAAATTATCTGCAAAAGAGATAATACATCCTTCACACAAATCACACGAATAGGCGCTTACAGGGGAATAACTATAATCAGTAGTTACATCATTGGTTACAACCATATAACCTTCACCAGGCAGTAAAAGCCCAATTTCATTTATACCACCAAGTCCAGGGGAATAAAAATTCCCACCAGGGCCGATTACATATATCAAGCTAGGTAAATTCGAAAATGATTCGTCAATTTTTGTAGGATAGGTTTTATTATATGCGATCCAATTTTCGCCTTCATTCAATGTCCCAATCACTTGGTATTGTTCGCCTTCTAAGCAAACAACTGCAGCAGAATCCATATAAATTTCATACGCTTGACCAGGTATAAGCTCTCCAATACCGTTATAACCAATTTCAGGCCAATAAATAAAACCTAAGGAGTTTTTCATGATGGTAATGTATTCTTGAATCTCTGAAAAAGCATCAACAAAAGAGCCATTAACATCTAAATATGTAGACCAAACTTGCACACCTTCCTTAAAATGAATACACTGAGAAGTTGTATGTTCTGGATACACACATGAATAATCAAATATTGATACATTACTATTATAATTTAAAGCAATTGAATCTCCACAGCCTACTATCTCAAGTAATATATTACAAGAACCATCGTCAATAGTGGCAAGATTATCAAAGTTAGATGATTCACAATCGGTACATCCTTCAATAGAAGGGAAATAAATACTTTCGCAAAATGAAAAATTATATACTGTTGAGTTCATCTTAATCTGATACCCTTCACCGCCCTCAAGTAGTCCTATACCATTAAACCCAAATTCAGGCATATATACAGAACCATTATTATCTTTTACGATGTCAATTTCATCTTCAATAGAAATAAATGCAACAATCACATCTATATTTTCTGAGCAAGGGTATCCGAACATATTCCATCCTTGAACAAAATCCTTAGTGATTAGTGGGTTAGCTTCTTGAGTAAGAAGATTATAATCATTAATCGAATAACAAGGGTCTTCATTCTGCCCAAACAAAGCAAGAGGAACAAAGAGTAATATGTAAAGTAGGTTTTTCATTTTCTTAGTCTTTCACACATCTGACTTGATATTCAGACCATGTAACATTGGCATAATGTCTAGTAATTTTATTACAATACTGTATTTCAAACCCAATTAAACTCGTATTCCCATAATACTCGTAATTAATCTCGTTTACCGCTACCCAATATCTACTATTTTCTATGTTTAAACCAGAAGCATTATTCCCTGGTATCTCACAAGTAGAACCCCAACTTGGATAATTTTCACTTCTAACTTCTTTTGAATTATCCCATTCATATAATAAACAGGGGCCTCCACAATCTAGTTGAGTTATAGTTGAATCTGCAAAAAGTGAGAAAATATTATTCCAGTCAATTTCAGTAGCGATATGCCAACCTGATGGACATAACTCTCTTTCATCTATTATAGTATAACCTCCATAACTAATCCCATAATCATTTACTCTATATATAACACTGTAAAAGTTATCACCATTCCACTCAGTAATATCATCTCCGTTAGTAAAGGATGTTGTCCTCAAATCTTCAGCCATCCACTCCATTCCTTGTATAATAACAGTTGAGTAAATATTCCCATCTATATCTTCAACAGTACTATATTGAATTGGATCAGCATTAGCAAAACTAATTCCTGGAACTATGATGCTTTCTCCATTCATATTTAATGTATCTCCAAAAGTAGAAACAGATACTTCAGTATTAGCTTTTTCAGCATATAAAGCATAAGGAACAGCATTAAAGGAGGACACTCCAATAATGTTATATTCACCATCTAAATCTTCATCTACCTCAACCTGTAAATAAGCTCCATCCTCCCAACTAATAGAGGAGAAAGTATCTGAAGTCACCCCTTCAGAGATAACCAAGGAGAATAAGCCAAAATTATCTGTTATAACAGAATGAACCTCTGTATATGAAGCCACTGCATCAACTCCTCCTAAAAGGATTCCTAACCGAACAGAGATGTCTTGATTGGAGATTTCAAAGCCCTCACTATCATAAGCAACAGCTTGATAACTGATCCCTTGAGAGAATCCAATCATTGGGATAAGGAGGAAGAATATGTGGAGGAGGGTTTTCATTATTAAAATTCTCTAAATAAAAGTACATTATGATTATTGTTACCCCCATCATTACTACAAGAGGATGGATCTAACTCATTATAGCTTCCACTTACATTTGACACTAAATATGTATCACCAGTAGGACCAATATTAAACAATCCAAAAATATCTTCAAATTCATCAGGCTGAGGGTCAAACGAAGAAAAATTGACACCATTATAACTATAATTAACATTGGTATTCATCCATGTATTTGGACTAAACGAACCATTGGTTTTCCCTAAATTACATAAATAATAAAGTTCTCCATATGAAGGGATAAACCAATCAACATAAGTCTCATGAAAATCATTTAATACATTTTGAACATTACCACAACCAATATCAATAAGCGTTTGTGTATTTGAAATACCTGCTCCAAAATCAGATGAGAGTTCATTACTATAACAATCTAGGTCTATGTCATTAAATAGCACTTCATTAGCAATAATATAACCATGTTGATTTGTATTATCAATATAACATATATGCCCTCCTTGGTATGGTTTACCTACGTATAAATTGGGTGTTGTAAATTCATAAGTATTACTATACGTAATACCTGCATCATTACTTGCAAATGCTCTTATGTAATATGTAGTATCAGGTAATAAATCAAAGCCAACAGCTAAATTATTTTTGAAACTACTACCAACTGAACCTTCACCTTGAAAAACACTATCATCATTTAAGTCAGGTGAAGAGTTATTTAATGAAAAACAAAAACCTTTATGATTTGCTGCTGAACCTCCTCCTGGCAATATCTCAGCATACAAAAAAACGCTGGAGATAAAACTAATTAAGTCAGGCTCATAAAACTTTAAATGAAGCCCTGTTTGATGAATTGATTGATACTCTCCATTATTAATTACATTTGGGTCATTATTTTCCTCATAATTAAACCCCTGATTCTCCATCAAGATCGACTCCACCTTCCAGGTCTTCCCCTCAGGAACAGTTTGCCCCTCTGTTACAGAGATCACCTGATTAAAGACCATATCATTCCCATTGTTGTTTGGGACAATATTAAACTCCAATACAGAGATGGAGGATACAGGAACCTCTGGACTTATACTTGACCCACTCTCCAACCAAAAAGGGAAAGAGATGTCATCAGAGACCAGCATAGGGGTTCCATTAACTGTAATAGTCTGTGCTATTGTCGTAGCTCCTATTAGTAGGACTATAATATAAATTACCTTCTTCATATTAGTCTGTGTTGAATTCAATTATATTTAAAAAATCCAAATTATATGGATCAGTAATTGACGTACCAGATGGTAACCAAAGTGGAATCGTAGTTGGATCTGGAATCACATCTACAGATATATAAAATGCAGCTCCATTTATATAAAACATGCGGTCGGCGTAGGGTGTAGAAGTCCTTCGTTGACATGAAACAACTTTCCAAATCTTCCCCTCTGGAACTATTTGTTCTGTTGATATATCAAGAAGTAAAACCTGACTAAAAGTCAATCCATTCTCCTCTTGAGAAAATGCCACACTACTACAAAGCAGTGCTATCGATATAATTATTCTAGAAACCATTAGACAGGTACATTAGGGTTTTTAATCGGTCTGTATCAGCTGACTTTTGAGAGTAGTAAGAGTAAGGAACAGATAGGAACTGGGACACACCAAGGGTAGTCATCTCTTCCCCATCTAGCATTTCTACTTTTAGAAACTTAGTAGACTTCCAGTTTATTGCTGTCATGTTTCCCTCTGTAACCCCTGAACCAATTACTAAGGAGAATAGACCAAAGTTATCAGTGGTTACTGTATGGCTCTCCACATACTCTGCAGAGCCATTTATAGAATCTCCAAGGATACTCAGTTGAAGTTGAATCTCTTGATTAGACATCTCAAAGCCATTGTTATCGTAAGCAATAGCTTGATAGGATATGCCCTCTTGAGCGAAGGATACCGTTGTCACTAGTGTGATTAAGTAAAGTAGTTTTTTCATTGTGTTGTTAGTTTAAATTCGAGACCATATAAAGTAATTGAAAAATCATTTTCATAATGATCTACAGAATGATATCCAGCATCTAAATAAAAAGGTGTTGGTGATTGAAAAGTATAGGGATCAGAAGTATATTGGTAGTAAATATAATTATTGTTTAATTTAATGTATCTGTTTGAACCATTTGATGGAAGATAGTTAACAGACCAGCTTTGAACTTTATATATTGTTCCTGAGTCAATTGTGAAAAAAGGTAATTCATCACTAAGTTCAATATTCCTAACCCCAACAAGTTCCATATTCTTTGTCTCTTGAGAGAAAAGGAGGCTTGGGAGGAAAATTAATATGTAGATTAAGTTTTTCATATTAGTACTTTATTATATAGTTAGTTACTAGGTATGGCTGCATGTTGTTGTGAGGTTGATTACCTCCAGCATTTCCAGTTTGACCATAATAATGAGCGTAGTTTGTACTTGAGTTAGGATTTGAATATTGATAACCTGGTTGAACGTCCCATGAATTTGATTGAGAAGTATACCCAGCTATAGAATGGCTATGTTCTGGTAATTCGTCTTCAGATAACATATGAGTCTCTTCTCCTCCGTATTTACCAATTGAATCAGTATTTGAAACAATGTCTCCAGTGGTATCAACTCCAATAATTGTTCTTCCTCTTAGGTTAGGTAAATTGAATGTCGATGAAATATTTATCATTTCTTCAGGATCCATTATTTCATCATCATTAACATCAACCCATTGTAAAGTATATGAACCATCACCTTCACCATATAAATTAGTAATTACAGAAAATAAGTCCGAATAAGTGGATGAAGAAATAACAGTCCCATCGCATATTAAATATCCTTCAGGAGCACTATTTCCTGCAAAGGATAAAATAGTACCAACTGGTACACCACTTCCTTGTAGATTGCTATTCAAATCATCAGAATTTTCTTCTAAAACTGATGATGTATCGCTTTCATTATTAAAATTTAAGTCAAGCTTCAATACTGATTCCACTTTCCAAACCTTACCTTCAGGTACTGAACTTTCAGAGCTTAATGATAAAACTTGATTAAATATCATGTCGTTACCATCTGAATTAGATTTAAGGTTAAACTCAAGAACTGAAATTACTGAAACTAAAGACTCTGGACTAATACTGGAACCACTCTCCAACCAAAATGGAAAAGATGTTTGATCGTCAACTAACATTGGAGACCCATTAACCATAATGGTCTGCCCAAAAGAATACGACCCTATCAAAAGGGTTATAAATAATATAAATCTCTTCATAATTTCTTATTCTACTAAGGTTAATTGTTTTGTTAAAGTCTTTGCAGAGGTTGTAAGACTGTAGAAATACATTCCAGGAGAAAGGTTTTCCCTTTCTAAGTTCACACTGTGATACCCTCTCTCGTAATCCATCTCTGTTATCGTCACTACCTGTTGTCCTATACTATTTGTTAGAGTTATAGTCGCTCTTGTATCTTCTGGTAAGAAGAAACCTATTTCTGTATTTGATCTTACAGGATTAGGAACATTTTGGAACAGTTCCATCTCTTGAGTGATGACCTCATCCATATCGAAACCTGCAATCACTGTCATTCCATCCTTACTAAAGGAATTAGTACCTCGCTCAAATTCAGCGATTTTTAAAGTAACAAGCTCATCAGAACCTTTCTTAAAAAGTACTAAAGAGAAAATCTCTCCAGCTTCTAATCCTTCTTTCTCCTCTGTAAATTCATCATCTCCCCAAATGGCTATAGCATTATGTCCTTCTTGTAAAGCTACACTCCCTACCATATTACCATCCTTGTCGTATGCTGCTAATTCGTCTCCCGCTTGCGGAGTTTCTTCCCAAGCAGACTCTAGTACCAATACGGTATGGTTGCTTCCAGTATTAACAGGGCGAGAGAAACGTTTTGTGTTTTGAGCTATTGCACTGTGATTGTTTTGTTCTAACCTTAACTCTTGATTGTTTGCTGCAAAGGTGAAAGTAGTTTCGGTAGTGGTTTTTATTTGGTATCCTTTTCCTTGAGTAAAATTCCCAATACCGTTAAATCCAAACTCTGGCATATATACCTGTCCATCTTCATCTTTAAGTATCATGATATCATCAACTATATCCTCCATGGAAGTAGCAACATCAGACGGATTCATTCTTAAGTAAGACATCATATTCCAACCAGATACTAAGTCCACAGAATTCAATTCTGGAATAACTCTACTACCTCTAACTGTTAGAATATTAGATTCTGACATCTTGTACTGGTAACCATCGAAAAAGTCCCAATCTCCAATACCATTAAAACCAAATTCTGGCATATAAACATTCCCATTATTGTCTTTTGCTATCAATAAGCCATCGACCACATCGGAGTAAACCTCTACCATTTCGTTGGCATAAGGACGAACTCTAGCAGAGACCATTCCCCAACCTTCTCTAAGGTCTATATCCTGATAGGCAACCGTATTCTGCTGGAAGCCTTGAGATAGTTTGTTGGACTCTCCAATAAAGCCAGATATAGGTTGTCCTACGGTGTAGCTAAGTGTGATGTTTCCGTTAGTTTGTGTGTCCCCCATAGAGGCAACAACCTCCCTTTGAAGGGTCTGCGCAGTAGCACCAATCGATAGTGCTAGGATGCTGTATGTTATTAGTTTTTTCATCGTTTTGTATATGTTTTTTCTTGTTGTCTCAAATTCGGCCGCTTACGCGGTGTTTGTAAATAGGTAAAGGGGTAAATTGTTAAAAAGCCCGGATACAACGAACTCTAAGAGGACTGTTCTTATAGTAGTCGTACGAGATACCATAAAGGAAGTAGACGGACCACGCGATGTTATTATTGCTCTCCGAGGAAGACCAATAATCACTATTGAAGAAACCGCCTATATTGCCTTGTGAGCCACCATTTCCTATGGTGTAATACATATCTAACAATTCATTTTTTGATGGCAAGTACCAGTCTGTATAGCTTTCTACGGTAGCGTTTAAAGCATTAAAAGCAGCTCTATTTGTTTGTGAACAGCCTGCTACTATATCTAAGGTATTCTGATAACCTGTTCCTATAGCTTGTCCATCGGCTCCAAGTAGGTCTTCTCCATAGCACCCCCACTCATAAGTACCTTGTAAATCTTCCATAGCCGCAACCAAACCGTGCTGTCCTGTTTCGTCTATGTAGAAGACTAATCCGCCTTGAATTGTGTCGCCAATTTGCAGCTCCATAGAACATGAACCATCATCAATGGTTGCTATATGATCATAATTAGGATAAACATCTAACATACACCCATATCTATAACATGAACCATCATCAACGTTTGCTGTTGACCAATAATTATCTGAATCAAAATCAGTACATCCAGAATACAAACAGTTGCCGTCTTCCTGGTTAGCTTGGGAATCAAAATTATCTGCAATAGTATCCATACAACCATAATAGAGACAGCTACCATCTTCTAAGTTTGCATCTTCAATAAAAGAAACAGAGCTTGTATCGATACATCCTTCTATTATATATGTTAAACACATCTCAATACTATAATTAGGTGCATCTTCTGCGTATTCAAAATACTCTTGATAAGGGCATGCTATATTATAATAACAGGAACCATTATCTATTTGAGCTAATACATCATGGTTTTCTGCAGTTTCTGCAGTACACCCCTCTTCTAACTCATCACAAGTTCCATTTTCATCTTGGTCGTATTCACAGGTTCCCTGACAATCGTAATACTGTTGGGCATATTCACAAGACCCATCTTCATCCGAAGCACCTACTATATAGTTACAGGCTAGTTCGTCCGTACAACCGTCTACTTCATCTAAATCACAAATATCATCTCCATCAGTATCAATGCAATCGTCATTACAATCATATCCATAATCAGGATAATCACAATTATCGTATATCATAATTGCCTCCAAATTATAATTACAGGCATTGTCATCATTACATCCAAGAAATAAAGAAACATAGCTTACTATATCTTGTAAACTGTCTATTTCAGACACTAGATATTCAATTTCATCAGAATAATAAGTAGGTATATTCTCTGCAAATAAAGAATAAGGAACCGAGCTAAAAGAGTTTATTCCCATTAGGGTATAATTCCCATCTAAATTGGCATCTAATTCCACTTTTAGAAAGGCACCGTTTTCCCAGTTTAAAGTTGAGAAGTCGTCTG
>Ga0308000_10001193_pt1 | contig 10474 bp, 2 predicted proteins | sample Neamet3_FD_203877 | JGI IMG/M metagenome (GOLD analysis project Ga0308000, IMG submission 203877) | Marine microbial communities from water near the shore, Antarctic Ocean - #3 | ecosystem: Environmental > Aquatic > Marine > Unclassified | place: Southern Ocean | collected 2014-06-04 | reverse complement strand
GACCATTCCATGACCATGACGAGACATTAGAAGGTTGATGAGCTCCAAGAAATAAATTATCATTACCAATATTAATTGTATTGAAATTTGTTGCTACACTATCTGATAATATTCCATTCAAATAAAAGTAGACTTGTTGATTCGTAGCATTAAAAACACTTACTAGATGTATCCAAGAATGTGTATTTAAAGAGGTATTTGTATGTTGCCCTAAAAACCTTAGCTTGCTATTCCCTTCAATTACAGTAGATATCAAATCATATGTAGTAGGTCCACTATTCATCTTACTAACTATACCTGCTTCTGACGAGAAACTATCAGCATAAATCCAAGCTTGAATACTCATTGAAGATGATATGTCTAAAATAGAGTTGTTGCCACAATCTATAAAGTCTCCAGAACCATCAAAACTCATAGAGTAATTATTGTTTGTAGAAGAACCGGTATAAGAATACAATCCGCTTTCTGAATAAGTTGTACCATTCCATACGACACTATCGCAAGCCGAAATATTAGTGTAGGATGTATCTGCTTGATTAATGGTTAAATTAAGTACCGCGGAACTATCACAACCATTTTCGTTGATTAAAGCACAAGTTTGATCTGGAACATTAGTATTATAAGTTGCTCCATTAATTATTCCATTATTTCCATTGGCGGTTTGGTCAAACACGATTGTTCCATCTCCCTCTTCGAAATTCCAATAACCTACTAAGCCTTCCTCATTAACTGTTGGGGAGCAGTTCATGTATTGTTGAATCTCGACTTGGGATAGTTCTTTATCCCATTGAGCAATTTGAGATAGGTTACCATTCATATGCTCATAAAAAACATAAGGAGATGGGGTGTAATTTAAGGATACCCTTCCAATGGATAGATTACTATTAAAAGCTGAAAAACTTCTAGTTGTAGGAACTGAATCTTTCAGAATTCCATTAACATAAATTTTAATATAAGAATTGTTCTTAAAAACACCCGTTACATATACCCACTCATTTATACTATATGAGTTGGTCGCAATAGCATTTTCATTACTATTGTAATTTCCAAAACTAGCCCAAATCTCACCAGTATTTCTTAAAGAAATACGATATCCTTCAGTAGTACTTGCCTCCATTCTACCTGCAATTTCACTTAGCTCTAGGCTGTTACTTTTTACCCATGAGGATATTGTAATGGCATCATTTACGTCTAATGAATTGTTAGAAGGGATATCTATATAATCAATCACTCCATCAAAACTCAATGAATAATTATTACTATTTATTCCACTATACGAATACGTTCCAGTTTGCGTATAAGTACTATCATTCCAAGAGTAGCTATCGCAAGCCGAAATATTAGTGTAGGAAGTATTTGCTTGGTTAATGGTTAAATTAAGTATTGCTGTACTATCACAACCATTTTCGTTGGTTAATGCACAAGATTGTGAAGGCACATTTGTATCATAAGTAGCTCCATTTATTGTTCCATTATTTCCATTTGAAGTCAGGTCGTATGCAGTTGTATCTGTTCCTTCTTCAAAATTCCAATAACCAACTAATTCTGACTCATTACCTGCTGGAGGGCAAGATATGTAATTTTGTATTTCGCTTTGATTAAGGGCTGTATTCCAAATTTGTAAATTATCTGCTAGACCATCCAGATAACTACTATTCCATAAACTCATATAACCAATAGATAGAGGTACCCCTAAATCTACATCACCAAAAGCACTTGATATTGGTTGTGTGCCGACTAAAGCACCATCTACGTAAAATTGAAATAAATTATTAATTCGGTCTACTACCATTGTTAGGCTATACCATTTATTTAATATTACATTATTTTGAATAGTATTATTGAAAGTAATAACATTAAAATTTGTAGTTCCTGCATCATTAATGTGCACTTCAAATCCTCCATTATTAGCTAAACTGGAAGTTTGAATCTTAAAGCCATGATCATTAGTACCTCCAGAAAGAGGAACACCAACAATATATGAATAAGGCTCACTATCTGTGCCTTCAAAAGCATTCAAATAACAATCAATACTAACAGAAAAGGAATTAGTTCCAAAAGATATAGGGTTAGACAACTGTATATTATCTCCATTTCCATCAAAATAAAGTGAGGAATTATTACTTGTACTACTGTAAGAATATGTTCCACTACTATCATATGTAGTACCATTCCACACTACACTATCACATTCGGCTATTGTTGTTAAACTTGAAGATGGATAGACACAACTACTATCATCTTCAGTTGCAGAAATATCAAAATTACATGCTAAGGAATCAGTACAACCAATTATTAATATAGGAGTGTTTTCTGAATAAGAAGTTCCGACGTGTGTACCGTGGTTATTGTTTCCACTATAATCATTAAAATCATTATTAAAATGCCATAATCCTGCTGTAAACTCATCGGGAACAAACTCTTGAGTAGGTGGAATAAAATCATCAGAATATCTAGAAATATTCGAAATTCTTAATTCATCAATTTGTCCTGTCAGTCTTGAAGAGGAAGAAGAACCAGAACCCCAAGTATGCCTATTAATTACCAAATCTTCACTTATAGAACCGAAAATACCAATTTCGCCATCCTCAGAATATACAAGCTCTCCATTAATAAAAAATCTAAATGTTTGAGTATCATACGACATTGCAAGATGACTCCATATATTAGCAAAATATTGATTTGGTAAAGAGTTTGAAAAATAATCTGCAGGCCCAAGCCCATTATTAGCATCATGAATACTTGGCCATAATTTACCAACATATGACCACATTGTATATCTACTTCCACTAAAAAATTCTGTTCCAACAATATTTTCGTCATCATAATTAACGCCGGTGTGGTAATACCAAAACTCCATAGTGAAAGTTTCAAAATTTGATAAGGTTTCACTGGTAGGTATTCTTCCATAGTTCCCATAACTAAAATCGAAAGAATAATTTTCCTGCCCAAACAAAGCAAGAGGAACAAATAGTAGTATGTATAGTATCTTCTTCATCATTCACAAATATTTTCAGGAACATCTATTGAAAAGATTGCTCCTCCATTTATAGCCCCATGGTTTCCGTTGCCACTTATGTCATAAACAGTATTACCTTCTCCTTCATTAAAATTCCAATACCCAACCAAACCTTCTTCAACTCCTGTTAGAGGGCAGTTCATGCAATCATTAATCTCTTGTTGGGTTAATGGTATGTCCCACAAAGAGACATCTTCCAAATTGCCATTAATATAATTCCCTACAGGAAATGTTGGATAGTTCCCTGCTGCTCCAATGAGAAAATCTGCTGTACTTGACAAAGCACCAATTGAAGTAAGAGATGTAGGGGCATTATCAACAAGTTCTCCATTGATATATAATTTGATGCTTGACCCAGAATCAAATACACCAACTACATAATTCCATTGATTAAAATTAAGTGGCGCAATAGCTTTATTGATATCACCTTGTGAATTATTGTGCAAAACAAATCTTAATCCATCATCACCAGAACCTAACTCATCATTTTCCAATGTAAGATGAAATCCATTATAGTAATCCCCACCATTTTGATGCATTTCTCTTTTACTTGCAATAGTATAATTAGCCATATTAGGAAGTGCATAAACCCATGCTGCTATAGAAAAACTACTTGAAATGTCTATAGTAGACCCACAACTAACCATATCATCCACTTCATCAAAACTCAATGAATATTCTATTTCTTCATTACCTTCACAATCGAATCCTTCATTTGGATTAAAACAGTTACTAAATATTACATCATAACCACAATACCCATCCTCTACACAATTTGTATTATGCATATTAATAATACTGTCCTGCAGAGAAAGAATATTGTCCTCAGGAATATCATTCACATACCAATCACATAAACTAAAACCTTCTATTGCCTCTGTAAGTTTAATCTGATAACCAAAGCCTGGTGTGAAGTCGCCAATGCCATTAAATCCGAATTCTGGCATGTATACAGAGCCATTATTATCTTTTACTATAGCTATACTTTCTGTATGATTAGAGAGTCCTTCATACACGTCTATAGGGTTTGGACAACCATAACCAAATATGTTCCAGCCTTCATCTAAGTCTATTATTGTGTTCCAAGTATCTAAAGCTTGTTGGAGGGATGAAATCATGATTACTCCTTGATTTAGCAGAGTATCGATCGTAAGTAATGCTTGTTGTACTGCAAGAATCGGATTACTATTTTCAAATAAGTAGCATACTTCTTGAGTTAATAACGTTATATATATAGTATCAGTATATACGATGTCATTGTCTTGAATCTCAATAATAATGTTTTGATTTTCAAAAATAGGTAATGATATTTCAGAAACTGTATCTCCTGTACTCCAAATGATATTATTAAATTGATTATTCATTTCAATTATTGGTCTTGCAATATAACACCCGCAGTCACCATCAGAGTCAAAACCTTCTGCATCATTCCACTGTGCGCCAATCCCTCCCCACTCAAATTGAACAACATGTTCATCACCACCACCATTACTTGGTTCAGAAATTGCCCAATTATAATAATTAGGCACAGAACCATCAGATAGGACCCACCCTCCATTAGGTTCTGTGTAGTTTGAGGCGTTTATATCTTGATACATTCCTATCCAATAGGAAATTCCATCATTTCCGGTATTAGCCAACTGATTATATAAATTTAAGTGTTCTTCTTGTGTATTTGGGCTATACAGATACCCGCCTGCTTGTTGAGCAAATTCATTTGCTTCTTCCCATGTAACATCTTGATCAAGTAACCAATATGTTGACTGACCGATCGAATAAATTTGACTCCAACCATTATTTACAAGATAATCTGTGTTTACCTCACTTAATACACTAATATTAAGCATATCACCTTCGCAAATAGAAGTGTCATTTGGTAATAAATCTGCTGCTATATATTCTATAAAAGTACAAGAACCATCATCTACTGTAGCTTCTGTATTGTAGTTTGTTGCTGTGGAATCCATGCAGCCAGCATTGATACAACTTCCATCATCTATTAATGCAATACTATCATAATTAGAGGAACCAATATTTGTACATCCATACTCATACTCTATTACATGAAATGCACTAGTCAAGTTTGTTGATATGTTGTCATCATTCCATGTTCCACATTGAATATAATTTTGACCTCCATTTAACGGGCAGTTTCCGTCTGAAATATGGGCAAAATATCCTCCATCATTATTATCTGGCTCGGATGGGTCCCAGTTAGAATATAAAAACTCTTCTCCATTAACCCATTGCCAACCTCCTTCAGGCTCTTGATAACTAATAGATTCAGTATTTTGATAAAGACCAATCCAAGCTTGATAATTATTTGAGCCACCGGGGTTATATCCTTGGTTATATACTGCATTCCAAATAAATTCATTTTCCTCCTCAGATGTAATTGTAACAAGATGGCCTCCTAAATTTGTAGCAATTTCATTTGCATCTTCCCATGTAGAAATATCGTTAGAAATATAATATATACTATTTTCTTGACTTCCTATAAAAGTGTAACCATCTAGTAATGGTATGTCAGTAATTTCAGTGTCTAATTCTCCTTCGTTACAGTAATTTTGAGGAACATCTTCACTATAGGTTGCACCATAAATAGTTCCATCATTTCCGTTACCACTTAAATCGTATACAGTATCTCCTGAGCCTTCATTGAAATTCCAATAACCTATTAATCCTTCTTCTAAACCAACAACAGGACAAGAGATTATGGCTAGTAGTTCATTTTGAGTAAATGATTTATCCCAAATACTGATATCATCTATTTTCCCATTCCACCACTCATTAAATCCATTATTTTGATTGTTACCTATCATGAAATTACTGTTGATTGGATTGGTAAAAACATTACTTGAATCAAGTAACTCACCATTCAAATAAAATCTTGTAATACTAGAATCTTTTACAACACATATTGAAACCCATTCATTAAATAACATTGGAATTTCAGTCTCAAAAGTCCAATCAGAACCACCTCCAACTCTTACATTTCCAATATCATTTAAACCTATATACAAACTATTTTGTAGAGTACCACCTTGAGATATCGCTTGCCTATGTCCATAACTTTCATTACAAAATAATTTCAAACCAACTGTAAAATTTCCAGATTCTGGAATTACTGAATTTATAACTTCAACATAATCATCAACCCCATCAAAACTTAAGGAATAATTCTCCTGCCCAAACAAAGCAATAGGAACAAATAGTAGTATGTATAGTAGGTTTTTCATAATCGTTGAGTTATTTAATAAATCACTGCATCTTAATACTTAAAATCTAGTAATTACATGTAAATATAGTTTTTTCAATATAAAATGATAAGATACAATCTAGGATAAAAAGGGTTAAATAACCTTCTTTACATAGCTCAATATATTGGTTATCATTCGAACCACATTTGAAGTATTTAAAGAAGTTTAGAAAATGGTAAACCAATTAACAAGACTATAATTCTGTGGAAGACCTTTTCAAAATCTAGTCATCATTAGGTAAATATGTTAACTCGTCATCAGCACTTACTTTAAGCTTATATCCTTGACCAGGGACCATATCTCCAATTCCATTGTAATCAAATTCAGGTAAATATGCATTCCCCTCGAAGTCCTTTGCAATAATCAAGTTGTCAGCAGAAACAATATCAATTAATACTGAATCTGAATTAGATCCTTCCAGTCTGAGGTAACCTATTAGATTCCATCCTGCAGTTAATGCAATAGGGTTCTCTTCAGGAAGTAAATATGTACCTTCAACAGTAATAGAAGCTGAATTCGAAAGTTTTATTTGATATCCTTGGCCTAAAATGATATCGCCAATTCCGTTAAAGTTCCATAGGGGAAGATAAGCTTGTCCTAAATTATCCTTGACAATAATAAGGTCATCAATAATTGGATCTAATACAGATTCAATACCAATATTATCGGGATTCATATAGGTGGAAAAAGTAAACCAACCCACAGGAAAATCAATCAATTGATTTATAATTACAGAAGGAATATACACAAACCCACCACCTTGAGCAATAACATTATCAAGTTCAACACCAGGAGATATGACACCACAAAATGCTACATCATTTTGATAAGCTACTAAATCATTTAAGACATCTTGTTGCGATGAACCGTAATAATTAGTTTCAATTTCATCGCCCATATCATTCATTTCAAAAAGAAATATATCTTCTTCACCTTCTGAATTTACTTCGTTCATAATTTCAGAAAAGGTTCCACCTATGTAGATATTATTCATTGAATTCACTCCCATTGAGTTTGGTGACTGATCGCCATCTCCTCCCCATCCAGTTACCCAAGATACAACTCCTTCGCTTTTATATTTAGCTATAAACCCATCTTTGCTTGTAGCCTCTGGCAATGTTAAGTTGTTTCCGTTTGTACCATAAAATGTAGAGATTCCATTGCTATAAAACCCACAAACAATAGGGTCTCCACTATTTGTGAGCATTAAGTCTGTAATTGTTGTGGTTCCAGCTACGCCATCTCCTTGGTTTCCAATTGATACATTCCAATTATATACTCCATCTGTACTATATTGAGCTAAAAAAGAAAGACCAATACCCGGATTAAAGATATCATTGCTTGTCCCATTTACATCATTAATAAGACCAGAGGAACCTGAATTCCAAGTTCTAAAATCTCCTGACAAATATAGGTGCTCATTATAAATTTCAATATTTGTTATTGCGATGTCTCTAGCCCATGCTTCAAATGCCCATAATGGATTTCCTTGTACATCAAGCTTACTAACGAAACCTGATCCATAATAACCTCCAGGGGCATTTATAGTAATACTTGCTCCCTCAGAAGAAGAAATTGTCGCAGTAAAAAACGAAGGACAACAGCCGTTATAATACCCTGATATATATACGTTATCCTGATTATCAATTGCAATGTCTTGAATCCCTTCATTAGAGCCCCCAACAACTTTTGTATGCCACAAGTATTCTCCATTAGAATTTAATTTTAGAACATAGCCATCCCCGCCTCCAACATGTTGAATATACTGAACAGTTGAGTCTTCGAAAAAGGAAATATCAGAACCATAATTCCCTCCAATTAAAACATATTCGTGAGTCGCTAAAAGGGAACTATTACTTAGAGAGGAACCTGTTAATTGTCGTGCCCATAAAACTTCACAGTTTAATACTTTAACAATAAATACATCTTGAGTTGATTGAGCTTCCAATGTAAAAGAACCGAAATCTAAGATACCACTGAATGTACCAGAATAATAGATTGTATCTTCAACAGAGGTGATATTAGTTACATTCGTATTTTCATATTCTTGTAAGGGTGATAATTCTAAACAATAACCGTCTGCTTGAGTTATAAATTCACATAATCCATCATCTACATTGGCCTCTGGATTATAATTATCAGCTAAATCATTAATACATCCAGTAATTTCTTGAATTTCAATATTGCAGGATCCATCATCAAGATCTGCATCTAGATTATAATTATCAGAAATAGGGTTTGTACAGCCAAAAACAAAAAACTCACTTATCCAGTCTGAAACACTGTTTACACTAATATATGTACTAGGGTTATCTATTTGTGCACAAGGTAAATAAGTTTTACTAAAAACCCCTGCTAGTAGCCATTCGGTATCGGAATTATTTCGAACAATCAAAGGTCCACCTGAATCTCCCATACATGGCCCCTGATAATTTTGATTTTGAACAGATATCATCGACTCATCAAAAGAGAAAGAGGAAAAACCTAAATTAATAATTGATTGATTAGAAATGATGGGTAATTCAATTGTCTGAAGGACTGAAGGGCTTGAACCATTATTGTCTATATTTCCCCAACCAGTCAATGTAGCCATTACGCCTTCATCTTGAGATCCTAATAAAACCTCCTCTGGGTTAATTAGGTTAATTTTTTGAATCTGATTATTAAAATTAAAATTGCCTTGAATTTTAACCAAGGCAATGTCATGAGACATATATGCAAGTTCAGGCTCTAAATTAGCATCAGAATAACTTGGATGAACATAATATTCATCAACTGTGTATTGACCCCCATTTTGAGAAAAGAAAGAAGAGTTTTCTGTTAATATAAAAGTTGAGCTAGGGTCATTTCCATAAACACAATGTGCAGCAGTAATTATCCATTGATCAGAAATAACAGAGCCGCCACAAGTTTCATACGAACCATTACCTAATGATCCCCAAATTGCAATCTGCCATGGATAATCAGAGATGTTTGCATCACTTCCATTAATAATTTGATTTTGCCCAAAAACAAACAGTGGAACAATAAGTAGCATGTAAAGTAACTTTCTCATAGCACTAGAGGGTTAGGTTACAAGGTTTTAAATCCTTGAATAGAAAAAAATATGGTGTTTTTAATTTTCAATTTCTAAAATAGCTCTATTAGCATCTTGGGCATTATTACTCCTAATGTCATTCCAGAATCCACTCCAATAAAGTTGACCATAATGTTCACCACCCACCCACGAATTTGATGGTTCAGACTCCTTCCAATTAGAAAAAATAGACACTTCATTATTTATCCAAAACCAATTCCCCTCTGAATTTTCATCAGAAAACCCAATATGAAAAAATGCCTGATTTTCTTCAAAGCTATCCTGAATAAGTTGAGTTATAAAAATATTTTCCTGCTCACTGGTTATAACAGCCAAATGACCACCTTCTTCGTCGCAGATAATTTTGTTAGAGAGCCATGAAGAATTCTCCTCAGATATATAATATGAACTTCCATTCAAATAACCTAAATAAGTAAATCCATCAATCTCAATAATTAAATTACCATCACAATCATAACCTTCACTAGTATATTCACAACTCCCATTAGACTTATTTGCATCAGGGTTATAGTTACAAGCTAATGAATCCATACAGCCTTCTGTCCAATCTCCAAAAGATCTTATTGGGCGTACTTTTGAAAAACTATATTTCCATTCTCCATTATCCGAGCCATCTAGAACATTTATCTGTATAGCAAGGGTAGATTCGTAAACTGTAGTTTCACTGTATTCTGAGGAAGACCAATAATATAAATCAGAAAACCCTTCGATTAAACCCATCTCTATGAGCTCTTCTTTGGATGGTAAATACCAATCTGAGTATCCATCATTCTCAAATTCAATTGCAGCAAGAGCTGAAGTAATAGATCCATTTACTGTTTGACAATTCTCGCTTATAATATCTAATGTATTCTGATAACCAGAACCTATAATTATATCATTAGCTCCTGCTAGTGATATATCACTACAACCCCATTCATAAGTACCTTCTAGATCTTCTTGGGCAGCAACCAAACCGTACTTTCCTTCTGCTCCTTCTGCTACATAAAATACGATTCCGCCATAACAGTAATCTCCTATTTGAGGATTTCCAGTTAAACAATTGACATCATTCTGCATTTGAGCATTGTCATTCTCTATTTCCGTAATTTGAGTGTT
>Ga0308000_10001180_pt1 | contig 10551 bp, 21 predicted proteins | sample Neamet3_FD_203877 | JGI IMG/M metagenome (GOLD analysis project Ga0308000, IMG submission 203877) | Marine microbial communities from water near the shore, Antarctic Ocean - #3 | ecosystem: Environmental > Aquatic > Marine > Unclassified | place: Southern Ocean | collected 2014-06-04 | reverse complement strand
GCTCAAGTGTTAAAGGTAAAGCTATGAAGATTAGAAAAAATAATCCAAAAGCTCGTAAGAGTTTTCGTGCTAGACACAACTGTGATAATCCAGGACCAAGACATAAGGCAAGATACTGGAGCTGTCGTAAGTGGTAGACAGACATTATAATGTTCCAAAGTATGATATACCTATAGAACATTATGTTGAGAAGATAAAGGAACACGAAGAAAAAAGATTAAGTACTAATGACCGTCAAGCGTATTGGGAAGAGTATAGAAGATTAATGTTTTGGAAGAATAGAGAATGAAAATATATAACATAACAGAAAAAAAATCCTTAGACGACTTTGGTCCCGGGGGTTCTATTAGTTTTGATAGTGATACGACTACTAAACGTAATACTACTACTAACAAGTTTGGAACATTTACAACAGGATCAACTACAGATAACAAAGCTAAAGGCAAAGCTAAAGGCCTTGCTGCTTTTAAAGCAGATCAAGATAATTGGTACCTCAAAGCAGGTCCACCATATCTAAAACAAGACGTACCAATGGTTAAACAAATACAGAAATCCTTAGATGATTTTGGATATGACCTTGGTAGCACAGGTGTTGATGGCAAGTACGGTCCAAGGACAACTAGAGCTGTTCGTGCTTTTAAAGCAGATTACGATGTTCCAGGTGATGCATTAGACTTTGGAACTGCGGCTGTTACTAAAATAGCATCTATTAAAAAAGGAACCACACCAAAGGTTGAACCAAAGCCAGTAGACAAAAGTTATGCAGGTGGCGGCGAGATAGGACCAAGTCAAGATCAGTCTGGACCTCCAGGAGAAACTTCTGGCAAGATTGGTGACTTATTAGATATGATAGCAAAGCCTGAGTCAGGTGGAAGATACGATATGGTTTATCCGGGACGGAGAAGACCACAGATACTTGATATGACAATAGCAGACTTAATTCAAGACATGAAACAACGTACAAGACTTACTAAATCAAGTGCAAGTGGGCGATATCAATATATAAGAAAAACACTACAAGGTGTTACAAAGTCAATGGGTATTAATATTAATAAAACTAAGTTTACTCCAAAGATACAAGATGAAATAGTAATATATCACTTAAGAAGAGACCACGGTTTAGATAGGTGGCTATCAGGAAGAACTACCGACGAAGACTTTCTTCGACGTCTATCTAAAACATGGGCAGGCTTACCTGATCCAAAAACAGGCAAAAGTTATTATGCAGGCGACGGACTGAATAAGTCAGGCGTAGGCGCACAAGCATCGTTAAACACATTAAAAGGTATTAGGACTGGCGTGGCTTAGTATGACCCAAAGTCTTTTAGAGAACTATCAGGGTAAGTTATTAATTGCCCATCCAAACCTTCCGCGAGGTAATCCTTTTAAAGACACTGTAATTTATATTACACAAGATCAAGGTAATGCTACAATTGGCGTTGTCTTAAATATTAACACACCTCAATCAATACAACAACTATGTAACGATAAAGGAATACTTTTTACAGACGGCACTCAAACTGTATTTAAAGGTGGCCCAATTAATTCATCAGCAATGTTAATGCTTCATACAAATGAATGGGCATCACAACATACTCTTGATGCAGGGCATAGTTACTCTGTTAGCAGTGACACGTTTATGTTTGAGAAGTTAGGAACTGGCAATGCTCCTTTGTACTACAGAATGTTCGCAGGAATAACAGCATGGCAACCAGGACAGCTAACAGCAGAAATTAAAGGCCAAGGTCCATTCTCAGGCGAGCTTGGTTGGTTAGTAGCAAACCCGGACGATAATATTATATTTGGCTCTCATGGATCCGAACAATATCAAAATGCATTAAACCTATGCAGTCAACAAACCTTCGATCAGTACATTTAAGCACTAAATATAAGGGTATTGTTAATAATACTGTATATAGGAGATGCAACATTATGTATCATAAAATAGTTATAGGCATGATTGTAGGGGCATTACTGTCTTTGTCCTCAACATTAGTAATGTCTCAAGAGAAAGAAAAGGAAGTAGTACCAGGACCAAAGGCAAAAAAAGTAGTGGTGCTTTATGTAGCTGCACAATGCGGACCTGTAAATCAAATAGCTAACATGCTAACGCAGAAGTACGGCGAAGTACCGTTTGCAGTTGGTCAAGGTCTAGTAACACTAGCACAAAGTGGACAAATAACTCCAACTAGTCTAGTGCTAACAGTTAACCCAGAGACTAAGACGTTTACAGTTAATGCGTTGATGCCTGATTTGACTACTTGTTTATTAATGAATGGACAAGGCTTTGCACCAGCAAAAACAAAAAACATTAAAAAGAAAACAAAGATACTTTTTAGCCCACAAGTAGCTACTAGATATAATTTTCCCAAGTTGGATGTTTCAAATTAGTAAACTCTAACTGTTTTCTTTTACTGACCAATTCATAGTAATCTGGTTGCCTTGGACGTCGATTAGGTTTCATTATTGTTTTATTTCCCTTGGATACATTGCAAGGGCCGCATGCCGCTACGATATTAGTCCAGGCAGTTCTTCCACCTAGGCTTAATGGAACTACATGATCTAATGTTAGCTTAGATTTAATAAACCTATGGTCGCAATACTGACAAGTAAACAAGTCCCTAATATAAAGATTGTTTTTACCAAACCTAGGATTAGTTCTACGTTTCATCATTTGCTTCATCATGATAACAGCAGGAACTTTAGTTTCCCAGCTAGGAGAACTTACAATCCAATCGTCATACCAATCTAGTACTATAACCTTATCCATCCATAGGTAAGTAATTGCTTCCTTCCATTGGATTGCTGACAGTGGTAAGTAGCTAACGGGCTGAGCGTCAGCATTCAAAACTAATACATCGGACATTACGTGTCTTTCACCATACTCTTTATCTCTATTACATTATAATTAGGATCTTCAACAAAGAATGTTTCTTGTTGATAATCAGTATTTTCAAATCTAGTATATGGTGTGTCTAAAAACCCTACTGTTGATTCAACACTAGCTTTAACTTTTAGATATTCGTCTAATGGTAAATGGATACCTAAGTGTGGAACACACACTGCTCCCATATCAACATTGTGTCTGTGTCTATCAGGGCCTTTGCCTTGCCTAGGAGTAGATGCATGTAAAGTAAGTTCGTTACCCCAGAAGTCAATATCTTGCCATTTGCCTTCTTCGGCCATATCTAATTTGCACCCTAAGATATCTGTATAAAATAAAATTGTATCTTGTAAGTTGCCGCCTTCGACAGCTAAATGAAATCGATTACTCAACTGATTGCTCCTTTATGCTATACAGTAAGTCAACTACGCTATAGCATAACTCTATAACTAACATGTGTGTATTAGTTACGCATAGTATCTTATAGTAACTAACATTACTGTATTAGTTATGCAGTATTTATTTTTAAAACATTAAGCAGGGTTAAGTGTGATAATTTTCTTCCAAATATCTTTATTAATTTTAATACTTGGAACTATAATTAAAGTATCAGGAATATATCCTGACTCTTCTAAGATTTCATATTGTACCTGAGAGTAAACATATATCTTTTGAGGACATATCTTTAAAACATCGTGAATGTTTTCTTTTAAAGGAGAAGTAGAATAAGTTTTACAGGCTACAACATTTTCTCTAAATGCTCTATCGCCTTTACTAAAGTTAACTTTAACCTTATCGCCGTGCAACCAAAGATGATAATACCTATCTTCTACTGTAATATTAACTGCACTATCATGATGTGTTACATTGTTGTATCCAAGACTTTTTAAATATGATTGGGTACGTTGACCAACACATAGTATAGGTATATCTTTAGAAATAGGATGCTTGTAATGCTCAAACGCTCGTAAATGAGTTACAATAACTTTCCAATTGTTTGAATTAATTGATGTATGTTTTTGATTATCTATAGGATGTGTTTCTTCTAAAGGAATCCAAAGATGGTCGCTGTGCAAATATAATGGTTCAACAATCTGAGTACTAACTATGTGTGACATATATGTATCCTTTCTATGCTACATATTTTCCTGCAATGCGGTCAGTTAAATAATCAACTACATGCAATAATCTAACTATTTCTGATGTGTTTTCGGTTTGATCTTTGCCAAGGACTTCAAGATGTGCTACTAACGCTTCGCGTTCATCTGTAAGGAAGTCCTTAACTGTGTGTATTTGCGGATCGTCAAATTCCATTTTATTTTAACCAAGCAACTCGCTTGCCTTCTGTTATACGGTTTGTGTGTTCTTCTACTGATCCAGGATATCTCCAAGCCCATATTGCACAAAGCACCATGAAGCCCCCAGTCCAAATTACAGCTTTAATATTACCTGTTGTAAACCACATCACTGCAACACTTGAACTCATTGTTGCAAGCATAAAGTATTTGAACTTAGTAGGGAATACTCTCTTCTCTGCCCACCCTGTAAGGAAAGGTCCAAACAGTTTGTGATTCATAATCCAATTGTGCATACGATCGCTTGACTTTGCAAAACAATATGCTGCTCCAACAGCAGGTGTACTCCAAGGTAGTCCAGGTAGGTAAACTCCTACAAAGGCAACCGCTAATAAAATACAGCCTAAGCTGAACCATAACATTTTCTTAATATTCATACATTTTCCTTTTATTTGTTATCAATTGTGTCTAAGTTTTTTTAGTAAATCGTTGTGTATCTTTTTTGCAAGTACTTTGTGAGCAGCTTTACCCGGGTGTCCTAAATCTAACGCAACAGGGTAGTTCTTAATAGTATTTTTATCAACATTAGTATCACCAATGTTTACACCTGTAACCCATTTTGGCATCACTCCTGGATCTTGCATGAAGTAATGCATATTGGTTAGTCCTAAGTTATTTAAAACTTTAGCAGCGTGATCAACTCTTACCCATATATCTTTCCACCTATCGAAAGATGAGTAAAAGTGCTTATAATATATCGTATTTCTGTTGAGTCTTTCAGTTCCTTTATGATGACTACCGTCCCCTAAACTAGGCATATAATCGTGTCCACATACGTGTAAATCCTTTGGATTATAATCTGTATCCGGTTGTGGGAAATAGCTATCAAGTGCTAACTCTTCTTGAAACATACAATCCCGGTCTTTAAAAGTCCAAAGAACAACTACTATGTCTTTTTCTTCATAATTAAAGTTTACTATATTATTCCATATTCTCTTATTACTAGCACCAACCCAGCCATTATTAACTACAGTATTAACAGGGTTACCGCTGGATTCTAATTGATTCTGTAAACGAATAGGCCAGGCAAATTTGCTACCTACTCCGCCATAATAATCGTGATTATTCTTATGGCCCCCGGTGGCGCTTGCTCGCCTGCTAGGATTGTCTGACGGCTCAAAAATATCATTCAAACCTGCACCGTGTGTTATACTGCAACCAAATGCTATTAGTCTTGACATTTTTTAAATACCTCAAGAAGTGCTTCAACTAACTGGCTAATCATAGCATCAGTATGAAACGGTGTTGGTGCAATCCTTAAACGTTCTGTCCCTTTAGGAACTGTAGGGTAGTTAATTGGTTGAATATATATTCCATGCTCGTTTAAAAGTTCATCACTCATTTTTTTACAAAGTTTTGCATCGCGAACCATAACCGGAACAATGTGTGTACATGCATCTTCTAGTACTTCAATCCCAACTTTGTTTAGTTTATGTTTTAATTTTTTTACTTGTAATTGTTGCTGTTCACGAAGCTCTCCGTGATCAGATAGATATTTAATCGAAGCAAGAGCACCTGCACATATCACGGGTGACATGGAGGTGGTGAATATAAATCCACTAGCTACACTGCGGATTGCGTCTATGACGACCTTATCTCCCACAATGTAACCACCTTGAACTCCAAACGCCTTGCCAAGGGTTCCGTTGATTATATCAACACGAGTCTCCCCTAAAGTTTGTAAATAGCCAGCCCCTGTGTCTCCGTAGAGGCCTACGGCGTGTACCTCATCAATATAGGTCATAGCATCGTATTGCTCGGCAAGGTCGCAGACACTGGAAATTGGAGAGATGTCGCCATCCATGCTATACACGGACTCGAATACTATACATGATGTACGTCCCTGACGACTGTTTTCTTTCAACTTCTCTTCTAAATCGCTCATATCATTGTGCTTCCATATCATCTTGTCAGCACCACTGTGTCTTATACCTTCAATGATAGAAGCGTGATTATTAGAATCACTCAAGAATACAATGTCGGGAATGATCTTGCTTAAAGCAATCAGTGTCCACTCATTAGCTACATACGCACTTGTAAATAGTAACCCACCTGGCTTGCTATGCAATTTCGCAAGTTCAGTTTCTAATGCTACATGATAATGCGAAGTGCCACTAATGTTTCGCGTTCCGCCTGATCCACTTCCTGTTTGGTCTAGGGCAGTATGCATTGCATCAATGACAACCTTATGTTGTCCCATTCCAAGATAATCATTACTACACCAATTAACAATATTTTTAATGTTATAGGGTCCATACCAAATAGATTTAGGGAATTCTCCTCGTTGTCTAACAATGTCGTTAAACACACGATAGTTTCCGTCTTGGACTAAGGAAGCAATAGTTTGCTGAAATGGAGCAAGGTTAATCATTATACTGTATTTAACATAAATATAGTACGCAGGGCAACTTCGTGACTAGGGGCAATACAAGACAGAAAGAAGGGCAAATGATCGATCCAATCTCAGCCGTGGCCATGGCTTCAGCGGCATTCAAAACTATTAAATCAGCAATAAGCACAGGTAAAGATATACAAAGCATGGCAAGCCAACTTGGCAAGTGGGGGAAAGCTATGAGCGACTTAGACTATGCTCATGCTAAAGCAGAAAAACCCCCAATGTTTAAAAAGTTGTTTGGTGCAACAGCCGTAGAACAAAATGCATTAGAAATATGGGGACATAAACAAAAAGCCCAAGAAATGCGTGAAGAACTGCGTTCACACATTAGTTTATTTTATGGACCAAGTGCATGGGACGAAATTGTGCATATGGAAGTCCAAATGCGTAAAGAGCAAAAAGAAGCAGTATATGCTGCCCAAGAACTAAAAGAAAAAATAATCAACATAGTAGTTGGTACTGTACTAACTATAGCCGGAGTTGCTCTTATGGGAACAATTATATATTTTATTGGCAAGGGTCAAGGCAAGTGGTAAATAACTAAACGATCATACAAAAAGGATAGATATACTATGAGTGAAAAAGAAGATAACACTGGAAAAATGGAAGTTGCTGTACGAGTATTAGGTAACGAACTAATTGCACTCAAAATGGTAGTTGATGATTTTAAGATCAAATGGTTAATTTACGGTGTAGTAACTATTGTAGTACTTGGCTGGGCCGCAAGTATGTTTGGACCAATGTTGTTTGATATGGTAGCTCCGAGTGTCTAAAGAAACTACTGATTATTGTAAGTGTGAGAAATGCGGATGCACTCATCATTGCAATAAGGAATGTCAGACGTGTCCAAATGATGTGTGTACAGGATGTAGTTGTAAACATTGTAAAGATTAACCCCTAAAACATTTCTGCTTCAGGGGCTTTTTACTTTTAGGTTAACCGATTACTATAAGCCTATAAGCAGTATAGAAGCATAAGCAAATTATTGCAATTACTCCAAACACTGCTTTACCTTCCGCATGCTCTTCTTCACTCATATTCGTATTCTTCGCTAGTCCACATATTATTCGCTCAACCAATCGTTTTCTTCTTCAGTGTAAGGCCACATTTTATAGTCCCTTCATTCGTAAGTGCATATAGAAGATAGTACCTGTAATATCTCTGTAATGATGTATCATACTATAAAGAAGCATCTTTAATGTCAACCTTTCCGCCTCGGGACACATACATAATGTCTCCACGAGTCAATCCAATATCTTTTAATTGATAGTCACTTAATGACGATAATTCTTTATGACATTCACGATCAAATTTTACATAGTCAGAAGTTATTAATCCTAACCTTTTAATAAAATTTTCTACTACATCACAAAATGCACAATATGTTGCTGTTAATGTATGCATGGTTAAAGTACTCCTGCTGCACGAAATGCACTAAGAGCCATAACTCCGCCTACAATTCCAAATAATGCTGACATAATTGCAAATTGGTATAAGACTTCTTTTAGTTTATCTTGCATTTTTTGAGCCCTCCAACTTATCTTTTTCCATCATAATGTATTGTGCTTCTTTATAATAGCCTTGCTTTGCTAATTCAGATGCTGCTCTTGCGTACCCAACTACTGTTAATGTTTTTGAACAATAGTTATACAGTCTTGTTGCAACGTTTGCGATAGTCTCGCAAACGTTACAGGTATATGCGTAAAGTGTTTGTGTGGTCATTTAATAAATAGTTCCTCTAATGTATGTTGTATGAAGTTTGTGATGAGTTTGAAAAGGAGCACCTCTCCTAGTCAACTGTCGTTGACGATGCTCTAAGTCAGCTAGATCAGTTGCCCGTTCTAAATATTTTAAATCATCTGACTTTTTTAATTCGTTCCACCATTTTTTAATTATGTTAAACAATTTATACCCATCCTTTTAAGTTGTTGTTTGTCATATGCTTGGTAGCATTTGGGGGTGGCTGTCCATTATTGTCAAGCATATGTTCATATGCAAAGCGCCAATCTTTACCGTACTCTGTTTTTGCCCACACAAGAAAGTCATTGTCTTTAGGCGAACTAAATCCAAATATTTTCCGTAGGACGCTACTTACTTTTTTCATAGTAATTCTCCTCGAATCTAAGTTTTGGATGCTTAAGGAAAGCAATACCCCATGTCTTTGCACGGCGTCAGTGGTCTTTTTCCACCGTCATCTACTTTTATGGCATGAGCATGCCCAAGTCTTTCCTTGCGTCATTCATTTTTACTGAGCTGAAGCCGCTCTAACTTGTCAAATCCGCCGTCTAATGCTTCTCTAACACTGTTATTTATATAATAGTACACTATAACTTACATAAAATCAACTGTTATATGGTAAAGACTGCCATGCGTAACACGCATGACTGCCTATTCTTATCATTTGTTAAACTAATAGTACTATAGATAGTAGATAGACTATTGAATAAATAATCATACCCATAAGATACACAGGGAGAAGGGATAACATTGTTATGGAAGGTGTAGACTCCGTAGCCTTGCTTAGTCAAATATGGCCTATAGCAATAGGAATTATAGGCCTAATCATAGTATTGGCTAAGATGCACTATTCTGTTGAAGTGTTGAAGGAAAAGGTAAAAACGTTATTTGATTTACATAACGACAGGACTAAAAAGTAAATCAGCTGTGCAGGAAAGTGTTTTAAATAAAGCTAACTATAGTTAGACAACAGTGACTTATAAATTATATAAAATTCTCGCCCCCTTAATTCTATCGCTCCTTCTAACTGGATGTGGAGGAGGAATTGCGGCAATTATAGGTTTAGGTCCAACTGCAACAACTGTAGTCAAAGGAATTAGCGGAGTAAAACTTGGTGTTGATGCAGGCTTAGCAATAGCAGGAGAAAAGTCAACTAATGAAATGATGCTAAGTGCAGTTACTGAAAAGGATTGCGAGTTCATAAGAGTCCTTAGTGACAAAGACATCTGTATAGAGCATGTAAAGAAAAAACAACAAAAACTTGAATGGGATTACGGAACTACTCCCTGGCGCACCCAACCAAAATAATAAACTCTTCTCTTGACAGCATCTAGCAGCTGTGTTAGTATAAGTAAATTGGAACCAACTTTTCAAACAAGGAGAAGACATTGGATAACAAGTTAATTAAAAAGGTAAAGAAAATGGAAATGAATTCTCCAATCCTAACGGTCTTAATTGGACTAGTAATTTTTTATATAGGATTAAAAATGTTTTCCGGAGGGATGAAGTCAATGGGTAACATGGATCACTTACAGTGGTTCGTAGCAAACCCAATTTATATGTTCCTTGGAGGAATTGTAATGACACTACTATGGCAAAGCTCAAGTCTAAGTACAACGGCAATTATTGCATTAGTAGCAAGCGGAGCAGTTCCGTTGCCTGCGGCAATAGCGTGTGTGCTTGGAGCCAACTTAGGAACAACAGGAACTATTTGGTTAGCTGGATTCTTAGTTAGTGACGGCATGCCCAAAGGCGATACACTACGGATAGCAATGATACATAGCGGAGCCAACTTGTTTATGGCAGCAACCCTATTACCATTCGTTCATCACATATCACGTATAGTAACAAAATTTACGTAATTTACTTGACTTCTGTTGTAATTGATTGTATAATGTAAACAACAATAAGGAATATTATGAAGATTACAATAGCAGGGTACGGATTTGTTGGACAAGCACATCACGCAATACTCCGCGAATCACATGATGTAACAATAGTTGACCCGGGCTTTCCGGAACACAATACCTCTATTCCATTAGATACAGAAGCTATTATTATTTGTGTGTCAACTCCACAAGACGATGCTGGCGCATGTGATATGTCAAATGTTTTTGATGTCTTAGAATCTGCACCTAATGTTCCTATCCTTATTAAAAGTACAATATCACTAGGCGGCT
>Ga0308000_10001178_pt1 | contig 10571 bp, 8 predicted proteins | sample Neamet3_FD_203877 | JGI IMG/M metagenome (GOLD analysis project Ga0308000, IMG submission 203877) | Marine microbial communities from water near the shore, Antarctic Ocean - #3 | ecosystem: Environmental > Aquatic > Marine > Unclassified | place: Southern Ocean | collected 2014-06-04 | reverse complement strand
TAGTAAACACTATGCGTTCTTCGAGATCACTTACTGTAAGCGTGTGTGTACCTACGTGCTTAACTGCTTCTCTAGATCCTTTAATAGCAAGTTCTAAACAATGCTTGTAATTATAATTTTTAGTTAACCCATATACAAACGCTGCTAAGAAACAATCTCCTGCACCTGTAACGTCTGATACTTCTACAGATTCAACTGGAATATTGTATTCTGTATTATCTACTGTAGCAGTTACATTATCGCCTGCGTTTGTTGTAATAATATTACCCTGCCAATCATTAAATCCAAACTTAGTAAATTCGCTGTTGTTAGGCTTTACTAGCCATGCGCCTTTATAATGTTTTGCATGTTCTTTAGGATCTACAATAATTTTGCAATTAAATTTATTAATATGTTCTATTATATCAAGTGACTCGTCTAACACACCTTTGTTATAATCACTTAATATAACATACTCGTATTCTGTAAAGTTGTGTAACTCTATAGTTTCTAATACTGACGTACTATCTGCATGTTTATCATCGTCGATACGTGTAACATAATGTCCGTCAGAAATTACTCTAGTCTTAATACTACTAGGCTGTCCAGTTTCGAATAATGTAACATCGACACCTAAACTTTTTAAATTAGTGTATACAAGTCCTGCTCCGCCTAACGTTTCGATTGTGCGGTTGTACTTAACAATAGGTACAGGAGCTTCCGGACTTAACCGTTCAGAAGTTCCGTATACATATTTGTCGACGATAACATCGCCTATCACTAAGACTTTTGACATAGCTATATTATACTATCTTTCGAGTTAGTTGTCAAGTAGATTAATTGTTTTAAACACAGTATCTAATTTAGTTAAGTTAACTTTACTTTGAAGTGTATTACGTAGTCCGTGATGCAACGGCTTAGGCCATTTAGTAAAGCTACACCAAGCATATCCATCATGTTCGTCATTAAGTTTAGGAATAAATTCTTCGTCAATGACACAAAGATATGTATGGAAGTGAAATCTACTATCAGGGGAGATAAAGCTTTCTAAAGGAAGAGTTTTCTTAATGTCTGGAATAAATCCAATTTCTTCCTCTATTTCTCTTTTAAGACCTTCCCATGGAGTTTCAGCACCTTCGTTAGTACCACCTACTAATCCCCATAGGTTATTACGGCGCCCTTGAGCCCGGTGTAAGAATAAAAATCTATTTGTATGTAATGTGTAAAACAGTGCGCCACTGCAAGTAATCATATCGTTCATATATATAATTAGCCGCCGAGTTCAATTCTCCATGTGCCAACTGGATAGTCGCCATCAACACTTAACAGCCATTCGTTGTTATTAAACCTATATTGAACACTTGTATTTAGATTAGTTGTATAAGTAATTTCAGTTGCAGCACTTGCGTCGAACACTATATTCCACTTAGAACCATTCCATTCGACAATGTCATTAGCACTTGCAACTAGCGCACTTGCATCTGCATTTTGCCAAGCAACTGGTGACTGTGTAGCTGTTATATCGCCAACATTATCTAATAGTAATAGTCTAACACCACTTACTTTAATATCAGTCGGATTATAGTTAGTTGGATCGATGATATAATCAATACTAGTACGAGCTGATATTACAGTATCGCTTGGAAAGCTATCTACGTCCCAATTCATTAGTATCTTACCTTCATCAAACGGACTTAGTGTAAATGTTCCTGTTATTGTTTTGTTATTATCAAAGTTTGTAAAGTACACCCGACTTACATCAGCAGCATACATACCAGGAAGTGCTTCGAATATTTCTCTCCAGTTCTTATTACCGACCATACCATTTGAAAATAATTGTGCTTCGTTGCCGTTTACAAATGTACCCCATGTAGCATAGTTAACATTTGCCATGTCTGCCGCAGTTTGAGATACTGCCTTCCTGCCAAATTTAGTTTCTGTTACGCCTGGGCGTGGAACGTCGTCGTATGCATTTAATATAGGCTTACTTACGCCATCTTCAATAGTACCTAATGTTTCATCAAACATACTTGTAATAATGTTTGTAATAACTCCCATCTTACGTACTTTAGTAGGTGGACTAATATATATAGGAATACTAAATGTAAGTGTGCAAATATCTATTTCACTATCAATACCAACAGGAACACTTCTATTAGACCAAGTTACATTCTCTAAATTAACAACACTAATGCTAGTCCAGTCAATAAAGTTATCAGTAGTTTGCATTTCTAAACTAGGATTAAACAATACAAGTATTTGCTCTAATAGCTGTAATTTTTGATCTGTGTTTGTTGTCCAAATATCTGCATTTAGTCGCATCATATAAGGTGTGGGTATTAATCGTTCAACTGTATAGTTCTTACCTTGAGTGTTTAAGTATTCTTTAGCTGATGTATCGTATTCGCGCTCTCGAATAGTTGTTTTGCGTGTATATGTTGAATCAGTTAACCGGTCCTTGTCTAACTCTAATCCTGTTAAGTAAACAGCAATGCGCGGAGCACTTGGTAATTTGTTCTCTGAGTTTTCTCTAATAATGTTTGCTACTTGTCGGCTTAAATCGCCGTAGGTAACAGGAACTTCTTTCTGCACACCTTTGCCGTCTTGTACAGGAAAGTTTGCAAGTATACGCATCATTTGTGTAAGGTATCTCCTTACTTGACCATCATAAAAATGTTGCATTATGTATTATCCGCCTTAGGTTTAAGTGCTTTGGACAAACTTTGTCTCTCTTGGACTACTTCACCATCAATAGTGGCAGTCTTAGTATTATTAATAAACGATGACTTTTGCGTCTGTCGTTCAAGTGTATTACTTAGTGACATTCTGATATCATCTTGCACTTTAACCCAACGTGCGCCATCATACCGGAACATTCTATTTGGTAAAAAGTCTGTACGTAAAAAGTAATCACCGTCTTCGTTATTAGTTGGGAACTGTATGCCAAAGCCGAATGGTGCACCATTCGGAGCAACATCGCCTGTGCCAACAAGGTATCCTGAATAACCTTCTCTGTCAGGTCTGCCAGTAATAGCGTCAGCATTAAAGTTAGAATTACTTGCATCTATATCTGTATCATCTGCTGATTGAATAGCAACACTACCGTCATCATTTGTAGCAATAGAGTAGTAATGACTTATATCGTAGCCACTCTTAGGAGCGTCAGCAGTTGCTTGCGCAACAACTGCATTAGAAATTTGCATCTCTTTATCGTATGTAGATAATAGATCTCTAAGTGTATCAGCAGAACCTTCTTCCATAGGAAGATCCATTATTTCTGCGTATTCTTGACCATCGTATATCTGCTTTAGTTTTAAACGATATAAGTGTGGATACCAAGTATGGCTAAATCCTTCTGCTGCTCGGTTAACATCTTCTACAACGTAAAAGCGTTTAAGTGCAACTCTATGATCATTAAGAGCATGTTCGTCTTTTAAATGTGGTAACTCAATTACGTCACCTGACATAATTTTTCTACCTAAGGTTTTAACACTACTATTAATATGTATAGTAAGCATTAATGTATCATTACTTAGAAATAATCCAAATTGACTTAAATCAAAATCAATGTCTTGAATATTGTAGATACCTCGCATACTATAAACATCAGGATCATATTTTCTGTCTCTGTTTTCAAGAAATAATAAGTCTTGTATATTAGTTTCTTTAACAGCATCGTATGTTGGCTGATCTGCGGTACCTTCACCCACAGCAGGATTTTCAGCTCCTAAGAACTTGTGAATGTTAAGGTCGGTGCCACCGATGGTGAACATTTCTTGGATTTGTTTGTCCAAGAAATAGTAATCGTTGCCACGTTCTGGTTTATATAATGATAAGCGAGGGATAGCTCTTCTCCTATTCGTTATACATATTTATCGTTAAGATAAATACTAATGGAGAACTTCACATGACAACAGCAACACAAAAGCAAGAAGTATTTGATTATGTACATACATTCCTCGGTGGAGGCATGGTTGATGTCGAACTTGATCCAATACATTACCAAGCAGCTTTAACAAAAGCACTAACACGTTTTAGACAACGTTCAGATAATTCAGTGGAAGAGAGCTACTTATTCTTAACCACTGTCACAGATCAAAACGAATATGTATTACCTAATGTAGTAATGGAAGTTCGTAAATTGCATCGCCGAAGCATTGGCTCTCGCGGCAATAGTGGCGGAGGCGGAAGCTCATTTGAACCGTTTAACGCAGCTTACACAAATACATATTTGTTAACAGGTTCTAAACTAGGCGGACTAGCAACATACGATATGTTTTCGCAGCACCAAGAATTAGTTGGACGCATGTTCGGCTCAGAAATTGAGTTTGTATGGAATAATACTAATAAGAAACTAACATTGTTACAACGTCCGAGAGCAGAAGAAGAATTATTACTATTTGCTTATAACTATCGTCCAGACAGTGAATTATTAGCAGACTATCTAGCAATACAATGGCTGAAGGATTATACACTAGCAGCATGCAAATATATGCTAGGCGAAGCACGTAGTAAGTTTGCTACTATTGCAGGACCACAAGGCGGATCGACGCTAAATGGCGACACACTTAAAGCAGAAGCACAGCAAGAAATGGACAAACTCGAATCAGAAGTTTCCATGGCAGTTGCTGGTGGCACAGGATACGGCTTCTTAATAGGATAAAAATACTTGACAGCTCCTAACTTTTAATGTATAATATATATAATTAGTTAGGAGATTCATATGAGCAACCCCAAGTTATTAGTAATCGGACACGGCAGACATGGTAAAGACACAGTTTGTGAGATGCTACGTGACAGTTACGGGTACACTTTTGAAAGCAGTTCGAAATTTTGCAGTTTACAATTTATATATAATGACCTAAAGGAAAAGTATGGATACGCTAATGAGGAAGAGTGTTATGCTGACAGGCATAATCACAGAGCAGAATGGTATAATGCTATTTGTGATTATAATGTTCCTGATGCAGCAACTTTAGGTAGAGAGATGTTTGAAGCTTACGATATCTATTGTGGGTTACGCAACAAACGTGAATTCTTTGCAATGCAAAACACTGGCGTATTTGATTACTGTATTTGGGTTGATCGCAGTATACATCTAGAAGCTGAATCTACTGACTCAATGAGCTTAGAGCAATGGATGTCTGATTTTACAATTGATAACAACGGCACATTAGAAGATTTAAAGTTTAATTTGGATCAGTTAATGAACTACTTAGAAGTCAGGACGTAAGTCTCCTTGCTTCCAGCGCATTCCTTCTTTTTGTAAAGTGCGCTGGCAATTAGCACATATAGTTTTAAGATTAGTGTGTCTGCAATTCTTTAAATCTCCATCAATATGAAATACATTGAACACTTCAGGAGCCTTACTTTTAAATCCGCACTTTTCACAAGACTCTTTTTTAACATACCCTCGTTGTTTCCATAACGGTATTCCGTGATTATCGCCGTTGCGTAAACATTTCTCACATCTCTTCCTATAATAAATTTTTCCATCTTTTTTATAGTTAATCGCCGCTGGACGGTGCTTGCATATACATAGTGGTCTCATATTGTATTTACCTTACCTTTTCGGTACCTTTTCCGGCTTAGTTTGCTAGGTGTTTTATTCCGAATGTAATAAATACTGTATAGAGAATACAACACTTTAATATCCAACAGGAGAGATAACATGGCATTAGTATCACCAGGTGTAGAAGTCAAAGTAATTGACGAATCATTCTACACACCAGCAGCGGCTGGAACGGTACCTATGATCTTTGTGGCTACAGCTAGTAATAAAACTAAAAGTAGCGGCACAGGAACAGCACCGGGTACCATCAAAGTAAATGCAGGGAAACCTTATTTAATCACTAGTCAGCGAGAGCTTGGCGAGACATTTGGCGATCCACTATTTTATAGTGACAATAACGGCAACATGATTCACGGTGGTGAGCTTAATGAATACGGCTTACAAGCTGCTTATTCTACATTAGGTGTTAGCAACCGTGCATACGTTGTACGTGCAGATTTAGACGCATCTGAACTTGCAGCAGCAGCAGTAGCACCAGGCGGCGCACCAGCAAATGGCGCATATTGGAATGATACTAGCACTAGTAACTACGGCATCTTACAATGGAATGGCGCAGCTATAACAGTAGTGGGCGGCCAAAGCTTTACAGCAAAAAAGCCAATTGTACTTACAGTAATAACTGATTTAGTTGGAAATGCACTAGCAGGTATACCTAAAGCTTCAATTGGAGCAATTGGTGATTTTGCAATAGATGCAAACGATAATATGAACAGGTTGTATCAAAAGTCAGCAGGCTTTGGCACAACTGCTCAACGAGCAGGCAACACAGGTACTTGGGTAGAAGTAGGAAGCAATTCATGGAAATCAAGCTTTGCAGCAACACGCGGCACAGCAAGTAATCCTGTATTAACAACTAGTCATTCAATTGCACTTAATGGCACTGATATTCCATTAGCAACAGGAACAACAATTGCAGCTTTTGTAACTATTGTTAACGCAGCAGGAATTGCTGGTGTTACAGCAGCATTAGTTGATGGATCAATTGAAATTTATGCAAATGCTCTTAGTGCTAGTGATGGCGCAACAGCAGATGGTAAAGTATTAATTGCAGCTGGAACTGGAACATTATTAGCTAACTTAGGTTTAGTAGCAGCTACCTATAGTGGACCACGTTTAGAAGCAGCACCACACACAGCAGTACCTGCTTACAAAACAGCAGACGCAAATTCTGCACCAACTGGAAGTATTTGGATTAAAACAACTACTCCAAATGGCGGAGCAAACATTAGTGTAAAGCAGTACAGCACAGCTACACAGCTTTGGACAACTGTTACAGCACCATTGTATACTACAGCACAAGGAGCTATATACGGGCTTGATAAGACAGGTGGCGGCGCAAATCTTTTAGCTGGCGCATTGTATATTAAGACTAACGTAGGCGAACTTGCTAACCCAATTGGTAACTACAAGATATATTCTAGGGTAGCAGCCGGAGCAACTAGTGTAACTGGTACAGTAATTGCAGCACAAATGACAGGAGCTACATATACATTTACACTCCAAGAAACTAAAGCTAATAGTGCAGCACTAACAACAGCAGTAACAGTAAGTGTTACAACTACAGCAGCATCTACTGATGCAGAATTAGTTGCAGCAGCTATTAACGCTAGAGGATTAGTTAATGTTATCGCACTAGTTGATTCACAAAATAGAGTTGTAATCCAGCATAAATTAGGCGGCGAAATTAGAATAGTTGATACTGATGGCGGACTAGCACTAGCTGGTTTTTCAGCAGCAAATACAGCTAATCTTTACGCAGGTGTAAACGCTCTTGTAGCTTCTAACTGGAAGCCGCTAGTTTATACAGCATCAAGCACAGAGCCGTTAAGCTTATCTACACAAGGACAGTTATGGTATAGTAGTGTAGTTGACGAAGTTGATTTGCTTGTACACAATGGCGAGGCGTGGGTTGGATTAAACTACGTAGGCGGAGCTGGCTTATCAGCAGTTTCAAGTCCATACACAGGAACAGATGCAACTGGTCCACAAGTTGCAGCTAAAGCACCAACTACACAGGCAGATTTAACTGCACTAGTTGAAGGTGATATTTGGGTTAGCACAGCTAGTGTTGAAAACTATCCAGCAATTTACAGATGGAACGCAACGTTGGTGAAGTGGATCTTACTTGATAAAGCAGATCAAACTACTGAAAACGGCGTATTATTTGCAGATGCACGTGAAGGTGATACAGGCGGCACAGCAACAGACGCGCCAAGCGCAACTATTGCAGAACTACTTATAAGTGACTTTGTAGACACAGATTGTCCAGATCCTGCACTATACCCAACTGGTATGTTGTTATGGAACTTACGCAAGAGTGGCTTTAACGTTAAGCGTTTTGAGCGTACTTATGTAGACGTAGCAGCTAAAAACATCCGTCAGCAAACAGCTGGTGTTGGTGCTTCAATGGCAGCTTACTATCCACATCGTTGGGTTACTGATTCAGGCAACCAAGCAGATGGTTCAGGAAGCTTTGGACGTCACGCACAACGTAAGAGTGTTGTACAAGCGTTACAATCATTAGTTAATAGTAACCAAGATATACGCGACGAAGAAAGTCGTCAGTTTAACTTGTTAGCAGCACCTGGTTATCCAGAGCTAATTGGTGAAATGATTACATTAAACTATGACAGACGCTTAACTGCTTTTGTTGTTGGTGATACACCATTACGTTTATCACCTGATGCAACTTCATTAAATGAATGGGGTACTAATATTAAACTAGCACTTGAAGATAATGACAAAGGTGCAGTAAGCTTTGACGAGTACATGGCTATGTATTACGGTGCTGGCTTTACAAGTGATAACGCTGGTAACAACATTGTTGTTCCTGCAAGTCACATGGCATTACGTACTATTATACTTAATGATCAAGTTGCTTTCCCTTGGTTTGCTCCAGCAGGAACGCGACGCGGTGGTGTAAGTAACGCTACTAGTTCAGGTTTCCTTACTAGTACAGGCGAATTTAAGTCAGTAGCATTAAACACTGGACAGCGCGATACACTTTATTCAAATGCAATTAACCCAATAACGTTCCTAGCAGGAGCAGGGCTTGTAGTATTTGGTCAAAAGACTCGTGCAAGAAATGCAAGTGCGTTGGATCGTGTTAACGTAGCACGTTTAACTGTTTACTTGCGTGGACAGCTAGAGCTATTAGCGAAACCTTACTTGTTTGAGCCAAATGACAAGATCACAAGAGATCAAGTTAAAGCAGCCGCTGATGCGCTATTACTAGAATTAGTAGCACTAAGAGCACTTTACGACTTCTTAGTTGTGTGTGATGAAAGTAACAACACACCAGCAAGAATAGACCGTAACGAGCTATACTTAGATATTGCTATTGAACCAGTAAAAGCTATTGAGTTTATATACATACCGCTTAGAATTAAGAACACAGGCGAAATTGCAGCACTAGGTTAATATGCGCATATAATGAGTGGGGAAAGTTCCTCGCTCATTTAAGCATAAATACTGTATAGGAGATAAGAATGCCAATTACAACATTACAAAACATTAGTGTACCTACAGAAGGTGCTGGATCTAACTCATCATTATTGATGCCGAAGTTACAGTATCGCTTCCGGGTATTACTAGACGGCTTTGGTACAACTGGAGGCCCAGATGGTACTAGAGAAATTTCAAGACAGGTGCAAGACGTAACTCGTCCAAACCTAAGTTTTGAGCAAATGACAATCGATTCATATAACTCAAGAACTTACCTAGCTGGTAAGCACACTTGGGAACCAATTACACTTACATTGCGCGAAGATGCAAACAATAACGTACAAAAAGTTATTGGACAACAGCTACAGAAGCAGTTCGATTTCTTCGAACAGTCGAGTGCAGTATCTAGTGGTACTTACAAGTTCCAAACTAGTATTGAAATTTTAGACGGTGGTAACGGAGCAAACGGCGCCAACGTTATTGATAAATTCCAATTAGTAGGTTGCTACATTGAATCAGCTAACTATAACTCACTAGCATATGCTACTAACGAAGCTGTAACAACTTCACTAACTATACGTTATGACAACGCTATACAGTTTGGTGCAGACGAAAGCTTTAGCGGTATCGGCGAAGCGGTCACACGAGCAATTAATGCTGGCGTCGGCGGCACTACTGTTACTGGCTAATACACTTAGTTAAGGTTGGTATTTCACATTGGAGGCGGAAATTGTTAATTCAATTTTCGCTTTTCAATGTATGTACACTTAATTCATAAGGATAAATATTAGTATGAGCTTTAAAGATTTATTCCTAAACAATCTCACTTCTGAGACACATTTGCGTGACGCACGTCATGCTCAACAAATTTACAATCAAAATAATTTTGCATTCTCACCTAAAACGAAACATATGTATCATGTTCGTTTTGAGTTTGATCCAGAGATAGGCAATAGTGCAACCTCCAATGCATTTAAGTTTCAAAAAGAGTTAAGCTTACTTGTTAAGAGTGCTGACCTGCCTTCCTTTAGAGCAAGCGTAGAAAACAAGCAACAATACAATCGTAAAAAGAATGTTCAAACTAGAGTCGACTATCAGGATTGTAGGATTGGATTCCACGATGATAATACTGGAGTTGCCAGGGCATTACTAGAAGAATATTATAGATATTATTTTGTTGACGGGAATAAAGTATTAGACTCTCCTACTGAAATCCGTGCAGGCTCGGCATTTAATCCACGCGACAAATACTTTGGAAGTGTACCTGTCTACGGTCTTAATAATGATAAAAGAAATCCTTTTTTCAAATACATTACAATTTACCAACTATCACGCAGAGAATGGTTTGCATACACATTAGTTAACCCATTATTAACTTCTTGGGATCACGGCAGCGTACAAAGCGAAGGTAGCGAATTTAACGAAAATACAATTAGTGTTGCTTATGAAGCTGTACAATATACTACTGGCAGTTCAACTTTTGAAACTCCAGCAGGTTTTGCAGATGCAAGTGTAGGATATGATGTAACTCCGAGTCCTCTAGGTTACATTGACAACACAATGAATGGAGACTTTG
>Ga0308000_10001176_pt1 | contig 10579 bp, 8 predicted proteins | sample Neamet3_FD_203877 | JGI IMG/M metagenome (GOLD analysis project Ga0308000, IMG submission 203877) | Marine microbial communities from water near the shore, Antarctic Ocean - #3 | ecosystem: Environmental > Aquatic > Marine > Unclassified | place: Southern Ocean | collected 2014-06-04 | reverse complement strand
TTGCTTCGTCTAAACTTGCTGTTACTAATACTTTAAGTATTTCTTTATTACTCTTATCGTAATCAACTGAAATAGTATATTCAGCTGACGAAAAGTCACCTACATGAAACCTATCTAATAGAGTATCTGTATATACTTGCTTCCAAGGGCCGTTATGTGACATAGCACCGTTTGATTGAAACAGTACGCTATCTTTTAGTCCTTTATTAAAAAAATTTGATAAATTAAACATTGTACAATATTTATTCGTTTTTCAAAGTAAACAGTGTATTATATTCGGGCAAATACAAATATTCTATTCTACTTTGTTGTAACGTCCAAAGAGCATCTTGAAGTGTTTCAACTAGCGGCTCCCCACCTAAGTTAAAGCTGGTATTAAAGATAATTGGGCATCCGGTTTTTTCTTTAAATGCTTTAATAATATCATAGTAATGCGGATTCTGTTCTCTGTTTACAGTTTGAATACGACATGTACCATCTACGTGAATAATAGCTGGAATTTTTCCTTCAATGCCTGGCTGGCAGTTGACAGCATACATCATTGTAGGAGAACTTTCCATACCACGTAGGTCAAACCATTCGTGTACATCTTCTTCTAGTATACTACCTGCAAACGGTCTAAAGTATTCACGGTGTTTAATTTCATTAACATGATCTTTACCATGCGGATCAGTTGGATCATACAATAAAGATCTATTACCTAAAGCTCTTGGTCCGTTTTCACTTTGTCCTTGAAAGATTGCAACAATATTTTTTGAAGTAATTAACTCTATCACATCTTCATTAGAACAATCGCTTACTTCTGCACTAAACTCTTTAGAAATTGTTTTAAGTTGTTGTGCATTATAATTATATTTTGGTCCTAAGTATAATGAATCAGTTCTTGGCAACGTTGTAGTAGAATTAGTAATCTGATGATGCATCATCATTGCTGCACCCATAGCAGTGCCGGCATCATTAGATACTGGCTCGACATAAATTTCTATATCTAAATCTTCTAAATCTTTTAAGTAATAATAGTTTGCTACACAGTTTAATCCGTATCCGCCACTAATTACTACATTCTTTTTACCACTTCTTTCAACAGCTTCTCTAATTAAATTAGATGCTACTTGCTGTGTTTCAATTTGGCAAGCATATGCTAGATCTCTTCTATTCTGTAGAAGAGTTAAGTCAACTTGTTCTCCGTCCGGTGACCCATCGTAAACATTGCCTTCAGCTAATTCAGTATACAAGTGTTGGTTTACTAATGCAGCATTAGGATATGTAGGAGCAATTAAATTTCTATTTGATAGTGGAACTCTGCCCATGTTATCAAACAACTGAGGAATTTTATCATTCTTCTCTCCGTATGGGAACAATCCCATAGTTTTTCCAGCTTCAATAGCTTGAAATCCACAGTACTGTGTAACTGCTTCATATACTTTAACTATTCCTGCACGATCAGATATTGTTACCTCAGTCTTAGATTCATCATTTAATGTAGTAAATTGTATATCGTGCGGGCCTCTAGTACCAATATGCTTGCCTATTGTATTAAATGTTGCAGGGTATGCACAATCAAATAATGTCTCAGTTTCAAATCCGTACATGTCTTCGTTATTAACACTCATTTGAATAAATGTTCCAGCACCATCAATTACTACGCCTACAGCATCATCAAATCCACTTCTATAAAATGCACAAGCTGCATGTAACTCGTGATGTTTATGAGACACATCAATTACTTGAGGATGTTTGTTAGATGAACGGTTTGATTCTATTAACCCTAATTTTCTACATAGTCCTGTATAAACGTCGTCGCCGCAGAATTCTAGTTTAGGAGATGATTCATCTAATGGTTGAGTATGTGCTACTACTAAGTAATCTAACTTATCTGTGTATTCTAAAATTTTAACAATAGATGCTAATGGTCCTCCGTCATACTTTACTCGGCTTAGGCGTTCTTCTTCCATTGAAAAAATAACTTCGCCGTCTTTTAATAAACAAACTCCTGCGTTATGGCCTCTGGCAATTCCTGCAATCCACATTGTTTTATTTTTACTCATTATTATCCTCGTCCATTGGTAGTCCTAATACTCTGTCAATTACATAACTTATAATATCTTTACCCATTGACATTAAATTTTCATTGTGTCTTGATATAGTTTCGTCTGGCATTATTCTAATTGGATCATATACCCTACCATGCTGTCCTAGATCTACAATATTAAAATAATCACAGTCAGGATAAGAAACGTTTATAGGATATGTAGGACCCATAATAATTGTTGAAGGAGTGTCCATGATATACGATAAGTGTTGTCCTACACTATCGCACCCAATAAAATGGTTAGCAAATTTAATTGCAGAAGCCCAATGTCTTAATCCAACACTTTCTGGCATTGCAACATCGTCTTTCATTTTGTCTTTACTAAAGTCAAATCCCATTTCTGCCATTGTAATAACAGCAAAGTCATTTTCTTGTAATTTTTTAATTAATTCTTTAAGATCTTTAAATTCTATACTACGTGCAGTGTAGTCAATAAACGTGCCGTCTTTATGTTCTATACCTCTGCCAAACGGTTGAATAATTACTACTTTTTCTTTCTTTAGTTTTTCTTTTACTTGATTAATCATTGAACGACCGGTTACTAATTCTTCTTTTGAAAGAAACATTCTCGGTTTTGATAAATCTCTAAGACCTTTGTTATTAATTGCTATATCATAACCTTGGGCTAAACTACATTTTTGATTGTAATATTCCCATATACGATATGGCTCTGGAGACATAATATCTTTATCTTTTAATTTTTCTTTAAATAAATTTTTATGCCAGTTGTCGTAAGCACGATGGTCTAACTCAGGATGACCTTTAAATGCATCGGTACCACCTTCGCACACAATAATAAAGTCTTCGTCTCCTGATTCTTTAGCATATAGTTCAAAGCCGGGAATAGAACTAACCACTCTGCCGTATCCACCGTTGACAAAAAAAGCCTTTGATCTCATCTATAAATTTCCTTTTGGATTGTAGTAAACATTATACTACTACTTATAGAGTGAGACCAAAGGCCCTACTTAATTATGAAATGATTTTCTTATGTCTTTAGTAAGGAATGCCTAACGTTGGACATGGTATTTTCCAATGATCAATTGATCCATATCTTGCTCGTACACCTTTAAGCCATACTGAGTGAGCTTGTAATGCTGTTATTTCAGCAGCAGTAAACTCAGCTGCATCGTCAACAACAGCCGTATCAATTTTTGCTGCTTCAGCTTCGTAGCCGTCAAATAGCTCAGTCCTTTTAGCTGGATGCGTCATAAAAGGTGGCATTGTAAACACACCAGTGTCTACATTATACTTTAATGGCTTTGATCCGTCATATATACTTAGAACAAAATTTTGTGTGTTATACGAGTAAACATAATCATCATCGTCATTAGGTGTATTAAATACATAATCTGGAATACCACCTGATGCATCTTTTGCAGGAATCGTATCGTCACCTATTAAATAAGCTGCTGCTTGTGTATTAGTTAATGCATCTAGTAAATGAAAAGTATGTCCTTCATGTACCATTTCTAATATATCTGCTTCTATCTGAGCTTTATTATCGCCTTCATCTTCAATACAGTTAACGGCTCCGGTTGCAGTAACTACGCTAAAGGCGTAGTATCTGGTCATGTTTGTTACAGTAACAGTAACTTCGTTGTCTTCAGTTACAGCTAGGCTCCATGGCTCGTCGCTGTACTTTTGTGTAAAACTTTTTGTAATCATTTCATTTTTCCTTAATTAAAGTATCTATTCTATATATTATTTATGCAGATTAACAGTTGCATAAATTAATCAGGATAAACATCTATGTCCCCTTTGTAAGTAATTCTAATTGCACCATCACCAGCTGAAGTTCCGTGTGTCCTAACACCCGAACAACTAGGTATTGACGGACTAGGCATTGCAACTGGCCAAAATGGAATACAGCCAGTACTCTCATAGCAAGTACAAAAATTATCGCCGTTCCAACAACGATGGCTTCTTGAACCTTTAGACGGTGATCTACTTAATCCGTTCATAGACATTTCCATGGATGAGAATGTATCTCCGCTGTATGTGTAACCATCCATGAAACCGTGTTCTAACTCTACCATGCCGCCCTCTGTTGAATATCTCATTGCAGGAGTATGTATTTGCTGTCTATGGAAATTCCAACAACACATATTACAATGTCCAAAGAATGTCTTTGCAACTTGAGACGCTTTAGAATTACAGCGAGTTACTAGTGAAATATTTGTCCCTGCATCGTTCGTGAAATATGCAGCTGGTAAACCAGCGTCTGTAGGCCAGTTGTTACCGTTACCATAATTACACACTATTCCGCAGCCGCTGCCAACAGCTTCGCCAGCAAAGTTAACTTGTGAAATACAAGCGCCGTTAGTACCTAAACAACAATAGTGCGAAACACTGCCATCAGTACACATATTGCGACCGCCACATCCACCTTGAGCACATGCACAACTGCAACATCCTGCCGCCATCGCCGAACATACTCGCATACATGCAGCGCACCCCGGACCACCACACATACAGTGAGATCCACTTCGGCATGCTAATAGCCCTGTAGTACAGATCCAACCACATTTGGTCATATTTACGTTCATTTTTATATATGAACCAGGATTGCCTCCGACTCCGTGGTTGCAGCAGCAACTACAGCCACTGCCTCGTCCGCCTGGACCCCAAAGTTCAACTTGAACTGTAAAGGTTTTGCTTGCGTCACTAGTGATTTGGCAACCAAACCATCTTGCGCCGGTGTTAAAGCCGCTATGGTTTTGTGGGCTATATCCCCAAATTCTTCCAGTTTCTAAATTGGTTTCTTTACCAGAGACTGCTAGTATAGACTTTGTAGTTAATAATGATTTTAAGGTTGCCATGTTTATTCTTTCCTATTATGTAGCTTTAAATAATATTCTTACGTAGCCGAGGCCACCTCGGTTGCCAACATGTCGTACATTCGGACAACCTATTGAATATGGAGCTCCCTGTCCTGCTGGATTCCAGGCTAAGCATGCAAATGTTTCGTAACAGGCACACATTGACGAAGAAGCCCAACAGCCGCCAAACCCGCCAAACCCTGAGTTAGAATTTGGATTAACAGCTCCAGTTCCAGCTCGTAAATTCATATTACCTTGACCTGATTGCTGGTTACCCATGGTATAGCCTTCGTTGCCAGCTACCATGTTTGTTACTTGTTTAGTAGCATTTTGACCATGTGGTATAGCATTTGAGTGTTGAACGTAGCTAGTATTAGCACTACCGTCACAAGTCCAATGTGCTGTACAAGCATAAGTGCCTGGGCAGTTTACATCTCCGCCAGATGCTATCGAAACATGATATGTATTTCTACAACCGCAGCTATAGCCACAACCAGACCCAATACTGTTTGGATTTGCCACTGTGCCAAAGCAACATTTTTGTAAACAACACATATTTGATTGTCCTGTGTGACATCCTGTAAATCCACCGTTGCCGCCTTGAGCACACATACACGAACATTGTCCTGCACTTAGTCCTAAACATATTGAAACACAAGTTGCTTCTGAACAGTTTGGATAACAAAATCCTGCGTTTGGCATACACGGAGTACCTACATTCCCGCAAACATATCCGTTTTGTGCGAATGTAACTTCTTTTTTAGCATAAGCACCTGATTGTCCGCCTATACTATAGTGACAACAACACATACATCCTGTACTGCCGCCTGCTCCCCAAATTTCAATTTTAGCTGTTCCGGCAGCTGGGGCACACCAAGCAAAACAGTTAGTAAAGCATCCATATACTCTACCTGAGCAAAATGTATATATTAAACCATCTTCTAAATTTTCTTCGTCAGCAGCAAAATTACTAGCAATTCTGTTTTGTACTAACGTTTTAAGTGATGTTGCCATTAGATTAACTTCCTATTGTTTATATTCATTATGTTCATGCCTTCCATCTTATTCTAATAGCACCCATGCCACCACGTTGACCTTGATCTCTAACACTGTTACATACTTGAGAGCCTGCTCCGCCATGCCCGTGTGGTAAAGTTGGTTGACAGCCGTTAGCTTCATAACAGCCGCACATTCTACCAAAATAACACATTGCTAGATCATTTCCTTGTGTCGGAGATCGTTTAGTAGCATCTAATGCATATAAATGAGATTGCTGATATTGTGCTGTGCCTCCTATTGAAGCTGCACTGTCGTTGTCTCCGCTAAATGTTACATATGCTCCGCATGTGCTGTGAACTCCTGCTGGGGTTCTAATATGATTTTGATGATAGCAGTGATTTGGACTATCACAGGTATAAGATGATGCACAACTAATTCCACCGTGACAATTTACATCGCCGCCGTATGCCAATGCTTTTGTTCCGTCGACTGTGCCGTCTGTTCGTGTATTACAGTAACTTCCGCATCCTGATCCCCAGCCGCTACCGTTGGGTAAAACTCCTAATGTTGTACAAAAAACACTATCAGCAACAAAGCAACAATAGTTGCTCGAACTCGATGTACAATAAGATGTACCACCTTCGCCGCCCTGGGCACACAAACACCCACACGACGATGACTCACTTGCTGCTCCAAACCAACATACGCATGTACTTGTACTTCTTCCTCGGTAACACATGACGTCTGCATTTCCACAAGATATTCCAATACATCCGCAAACTCTACTTGCCGCATCTACTGCAAAGCATTTAACTACATAAGCACCTGGATTTCCTGGTAGCGAGCCGCCACAGCAACACATTTTGGCGCCCGATCCGCCTGCGCCCCAAATCTCTACTCGAACACATCCAACACCTGGAGGTACATACTTAAAGACTCCGCAATGATTTGTTGTAACATTTGGTGAATAATAGAAAATCTTGCCAGTTTCCAGGTTCGCCTCTTCGCCTTCGTAGTCTGGGTTCTTTGCTAGTATGATTGATGATAGCGTAGCCATTTAAACTTCTCCATTAGTTATTTGTAATAACCCATCCATATGTTACATTTGTATATGTTAGTGTTACAATTGCAGCATTGACGTTTATTGTTAGGTCTGCAGCTGTGCTATTTACGTTTGAGCCGTTTCTTCCAACAGTAAGGTTATTAGTTCCGCTATTGTTAGCAATATCGTAAATTTGTACAACATCTCCTGCTAATACAGTGGCTGCAGCCGGTAACGTAATTGTAAACGCACTGCCTGAACAGTCTGCTAGTATTCGATCGTTTGGCAATGCCTGGTATGTTGTACTAATAGTACGCACTGTCGAAGCGACCCCAGGAGTTGTATTAATATATCTTCCCATGTTATAATTCCTTTGTCATTGTATTTATGCCGCTGTCTCAATTCCAAACGCAACTGCACTTATGTTTGCATTGTTTGAATAGACAACTAATAATTGGCCTGCACTTAGTACAAGGCCAGTCCTTTCTAACACCGCCTTTTGAGTGAGTTCAGTATCATATTCAATAAACTCTCCTGCTGTTGGTGTAGCCGCATCTGCTACTGCTAATCTTACATAACACGATGCATTTCCTCTATTTAAAAAGTTAATGCTTACAACAGCAAATGTACTGGCTGGACAGGTATATACAGTTGTATATGCTCCTGCTCCAACATCACTTGCTCCTAATCTTCCACTTGCCATTTTATTTCTCCATATCTATTGATTTAAGTAGTAATTCATTGCTAACGGATGGCCGTCAACACCTTTAGTAAAGTTTACCTTCTGTAGTGTATTTATTGCAACATTAGTAGTTGTAGTGATTGTTGATCCACTAATTTGAACTACTCCTGCTGTTAGACTGTTTACATTAAGTTCACCAGCTCCGCCACCAATTTGACTAGTAATATAAGTTTTAATTGCTTTTTGTGTTGGAACAATATTATCGCTATTTGCAGTAAACGTTCCATCTGTGGAGAATTCTGTAATTGTTGCACCAGTTCCGCCTAGGGCAACTGCACCAAGTTGTAATTGATTTAGTCCTGATATATTAAATGCATCTGCATTTAATGTTGCAATACCAGTTGACTGTTCAATACTAAACAACTCTCCAACTCTAAAGTTACCGTCTTGGTCTGTTGAAGTATAAAATACTCGTCCTCCACCAAAGTCGTTTGTTTCTTTTGTTTGATTAGGATTATTACTTGGTGATCCAGGATAATTAGTTTCAGCAAAATCACCAGTAGCAATATCTAAGAAGTCGTGTCCAGTTAATCGTACTTGACTGTATCTAATAGTTATTGTGGTTGCTTCGCCGTGTTCTGGGGCATCAGTTACGCTAAGTGCCGGGCTAACTTGAAATAGTCCAGCAAACGGTCCAGATCCAGTTAAGTTAGTAACTGCTACTAGCTTATACCAAGTTCCTGAAACTCCAGCAAATGCTACGTTAGCTCCTGGTTGTGGGCTTGACGCTAATCCCGAAACTTGTACATAGCTACCTGCTTGATACCTATCAGCATATCCGTCACCTGCTACTGTTGCTGCTGCTGTAGTAAATGATGTTCCTCTATTAGTCCATGTTGGTTGTTTAAGAACTCCGTTACCGTATCTAACTGTATGTGGAACATCGTCTGTATTATTTGGGTCTGTTAATGTAAATGTTGGTGCTGAGCCATAACCTGTGCCCGGATCCCATAGTCTAACTTCTGATATTTTACCATCAGTAACTTTAACACGACCTTTTGCAATATCAGCATAAGCACTTACGCCGCCGCCACTAAATGTTACTCTAGGTTCAATTATATAAGTTGTTGTATCATTTAGTGTTGATAATATTGCAACACCCGTAACATGATCCCATCCAGCACTAGCATCACTATGCTTTTTAATTGTTGCTGTTTTAGTTCCTGAATTATATGTATCGATATAACCGTATTGTCCTGCTCCTGCACCTGCGGTAATATAAATGCTCATACCAATATAGGTACTGTTAGTACCAGTGTCAGTATTTGAAATTACTAGCTGAGTTGTTGTTCCGGATTGTGCTTTGCCGCCAGCAGTTACATATCCTGCTCCGCCTAAGTCATTTGATGGATCAGTTAGTCTAACTTCGTATACTCCGCCTGTTGCTGTAACAACTGGACTGTTAATTACTGATCCGTACCCTTCGCCAGTAATAGTAAATGTCGTTCCGCCTGCTGTATAACCTACTCCTGCGTTAATATATTCAAGTATTAAAATATCGTCACCGTCGGTTAGTACATTTGTAATTTGTGCTTCTGTATTTCTGTTATTAACTGTACCGGTTATTGCTACTTCAGTTGAATCTTGTCCTTCAGCAACTGAACCAAAGTCTCCATAGGAGTTATTACCATTAGTAGCACGAATCTTACCACCGTTCTCTGCTAGATATCCTACATGATTATAATAAGTAAACACCGAAACAAGTTCTGCTCTACCTAAGTTAGTAACCCATGCACCAATACCGTCACTTAAAATTTGTGTAAAGTCGTTAGCAACAATCGAATCGTAACCTGCGTTGTGCAACGACCCGTCAATTTTTAATCCAATACATGCTGTACCAAACGTTGATACATTTTGTACGTACGGCGACTTACTAACAATATGAGCTCTTGTATCTGATACACCAAACCCTGGGTCAAGACTTACAAACGCTCCTGCTGTTGGTCTCTTAGTTCCGTATGCATTAGCACTACCTAATGCTCCTGCAAGTCCGCTAATACTACAATTTCTTAATCCAGTTCCGTTTCTCATGTAGAACATATCTTCAGTTAAACTTCCGCTAACTGAATTACTGTAATAACGTCCATGTAATAATGTTTTATAATTTCCAGTATAAATCATATCATGTTTGATTGCATCTAAGTATCTATCAACATCTCTATTGCATGATGCTTCATTATAAGAATAACTTGGGTAAGTTGCATTAATAAATGCAATTGCTTCTGCTTTAAGGAATGTTCTATTAGCTTCAATACATTCTACTGCAAATAAATATCCTGTATCATAGTTAGGAGTATTTGTTCCTGTAGTTACTGGAACTGTAGAGTCACCGCTTACACCGTTAACACGATAATCAATGTAATCATTTAATTGTTGTAGTAATCCGTTTGCAGCAGTACCTGCTGCACTCGAACCTGCAACTTTTGACGTTACTTGACTTTGTGCGTTGCCTGATGTTTTTGTAACTGCTGTGTTAGTACAAATATTACTAATTAATGCTTTAAGTCTAACAATTGCAGCTAGACTCTTTGGAGTATCAGCGGCTGCTGTTAACACACCAGCTGCAACAATTTTAGTACTACGTAATTCGTCACCAATAATTGCAGTTTCTCTAGGAACAATTATTGGTAGCACTTCGTTAAGTTGTCCGGTTTTTACAAATATACTATTGTTTGCTATTGTTTCTTTAGGAACATTAGTATTCACACCAGCTGTAAGTGCGTCTGTAGTAATTTTTATATTTGCAAGAATTAATGCACTTGTATCTGCTTCTGTTGTATAAGTTGTATCAATAACCTGTGAATGTGCTGGTGTAAAACTCATAGATGTTTGATAGTTAGTAGCTGGAGCAGTATTAGCTAAAATACTGTTAACCATAAGAT
>Ga0308000_10001152_pt1 | contig 10710 bp, 20 predicted proteins | sample Neamet3_FD_203877 | JGI IMG/M metagenome (GOLD analysis project Ga0308000, IMG submission 203877) | Marine microbial communities from water near the shore, Antarctic Ocean - #3 | ecosystem: Environmental > Aquatic > Marine > Unclassified | place: Southern Ocean | collected 2014-06-04 | reverse complement strand
CAGAAATCGAATTAAAAGCTAACATACAATTATACGACAATATACCTGCGTATGATCTTCATGAACTTCTGATCAAATCAGCATCAGAACTAATTAACGAACACACTCCAAACTATCAGTTTGTTGCAGCTAGACTTATTAACTATAAGCTACGTAAAGAAGTGTATGGCGGTTATGAACCGTGGTCTTTGGTTGATTTAATCAAAAGGAATGTTAAGCTTAAGATATACGATGAAGCAGTATTGTTAAGGTATAACGAAAAAGAATTAGAAGAAGCAAATAACTATATAAAACACGATAGAGATTTTACATTCACGTTTGCTGGAATGGAGCAATTTAGAGGTAAATATTTAGTACAAGACAGATCTACTAAAGAAGTATACGAAACACCTCAAATACTTTATATGATGGTTGCACTAACGCTATTTGAATCTTCAGGTACAAGATCAACATCATTGCCTGATGACGAAATAGATCATTCTAGAATGAAATGGGTTAAGGAGTTTTACGATGCAATATCTCAATTCTATATTAGTTTACCTACACCAATTATGGCAGGGGTTAGAACTCCAACCAGACAATTTAGTTCATGCGTACTTATTGAATCAGGCGATTCCCTTGATTCTATTAATAGTACTGCTACTTCCATCGTAAAATATATCTCGAAGAAAGCAGGTATAGGAATTGGCGCTGGTGGAATCAGAGCTCAAGGAGCAAAAATCGGAGATGGTTCAGTAGTTCATACTGGTTTAATTCCATTCCTCAAATATTTTCAAGCTGCAGTAAAATCATGTTCCCAAGGTGGAGTCAGAGGTGGAGCTGCAACCGTATATCTACCAATTTGGCATTATGAATTTGAAGATCTTATTGTTTTAAAGAATAATAAAGGTATAGATGAAACTCGTGTTAGACACATGGATTATGCATTTCAATTCAATAAATTAATGTATGAAAGATTACTCTCAGGCGGTAATATAACATTCTTCGATCCAGGTGATGTACCTGATTTATACGAAGCATTTTATTCTGACCAAGATAAATTCCAAGAACTATACGAAAAATACGAAAGAGCATATTCGATAAGAAAGAAAACTCTTCCAGCACTCGAAGTATTTCAATCATTTTTAACAGAAAGAAAGGATACAGGTAGAATATACCTTATGAATGTCGATCATGCTAATGAGCATGGAGCATTTAATGCAGACGAAGCACCAATCAGAATGAGTAATTTATGTTGCGAAATTGATTTACCTACAACACCTCTAAACAATGGGGAAGATGGGGAAATCTCTTTATGTACATTAAGTGCTATTAATTGGGGAATGATTAACGATCCGAAAGATTTCGAAAAGTATTGCACTTTAGCTGTAAGAGCTTTAGACAATTTACTTCAATATCAAAGTTATCCAGTAGAAGAAGCACGTAATGGAACTATGGGAAGAAGGCCTCTCGGTGTTGGTATTATCAATTTAGCATATTTCCTTGCAAAACGAGGACTTAAATATGATGAGACCGCATTTGATGTAGTAGATGAATATGCAGAAGCATGGTCGTATTACCTAATTAAAGCATCAGCAGATCTAGCAATAGAAAAAGCACCATGTACGTGGAATAAACAAACAAAATATGCACGTGGGGTTCTTCCTATTGATACATATAAGAGTGCAGTAGATAACTTGACAACGCATAAAGAACGTATGCCGTGGAGCTCGCTTAGAGAGCAGCTAAAACAAACAGGTATACGAAATTCGACGTTAATGGCATTAATGCCTGCTGAAACATCTGCGCAGATTAGTAATAGTACAAATGGTATTGAACCTCCTAGAGCTTTAGTATCATATAAACAATCGAAAGATGGTGTAATGGCGCAAGTCGTTCCAGGTATCGCTCAATTGAAAAACAAATACGATCTCCTTTGGGACCAAAAAAGTCCTGATGGTTATCTTAAAATTTGTGCTATTCTACAAAAATATATTGACCAAGGAATTAGCGTCAATACATCATATAATCCAGAACACTTTGAAGATCAAAAGGTGCCGATGTCAATAATGATAGGTGACTTAGTTACCGCCTATAAATTCGGACTTAAACAACTATACTATTTTAACACTTTCGATGGGGCAGGTGAAATGCATGATGAAGAACTAGAAGAAAACGAGCTACAACAAATAATTGATGATGAAGATTGTGAGAGCTGTGTAATATGATATTAAAGAAAAACACAAAATCGCATTTAGCCAAAAACATGTTTTTTGATGAACCAGTTGATATCGCAAGATATGACCAATTAAAATATCCACAACTTGATAAGATTACAGAGAAACAATTAGGATTCTTTTGGAGACCAGAAGAAGTTGATGTATCTAAAGATAAGAAAGATTTCGATTCACTTACTGATCATGAAAAACATATTTTTACATCAAATTTAAAAAGACAAATACTATTAGACAGCGTTCAAGGACGAGCACCAAATATGGCATTCTTACCAATAGCTTCATTACCTGAAGTTGAGAATTGGATAGAGACATGGTCATTCTTTGAAACAATTCATTCAAGATCTTATACACATATTATAAGAAATATATATCCAAATCCATCAGAAGTATTTGATGGTTTATTAGACGTAAAAGAAATCTTAGAATGCGGAAATGATATCGCTCACTATTATGATGATTTAATTACATCTAATAATGGTCCAACTAATAAAATGGACCACAAACGATCATTGTGGATGTGTCTACTAAGTGCTAATGCACTCGAAGGAATTCGCTTTTATGTTTCATTTGCATGCTCATGGGCATTTGCAGAACTTAAGAGAATGGAAGGAAACGCTAAGATTATTAAGTTTATTGCAAGAGACGAGAACACTCACCTTGCTGGAACAACAGTAATGATTAAAAAACTATTACAGGAAGATCCTGACTTTGTTAAAATCCAAAAAGAAATGGAACCAGAAGCAATTAAATTATTTGTTAAAGTAATCGAACAAGAAAAACAATGGGCACACTATCTATTTAAAGATGGATCCATGATCGGATTAAATGAAAAGCTTTTAAGTGATTACGTTGAATGGATTGGATGTAAGAGAATGCGTGCTTTAAGTATGCCATGTCCATATCATGTTGGCAAATTAAACCCACTACCATGGACAGAGAAATGGATTAGTGGAAGTAATGTACAGGTTGCTCCTCAGGAGACAGAAATCACATCGTACGTTACTGGTGGAGTTAAACAAGACGTAGATTCTACAACATTGGCTGGATTAAGTTTATAAATGGACAAAGATACAGAACAAAAGATACTACAAGTTGTCAATCTATCTCCCAGTGAGGACTGGATCGAGAAAGTAGTAGAAACACATCCAATGAAACAAGTAGCCGTTATGACATTAGTACAAGTCGTAGTCTTTGGTTCTATGTTCGTGTTCTTCGGACTCATTAACTTAGGATTAAAATTATGATAGAAATATATGGAAAACCACAATGTCCTTATTGTGATAAAGCAAAAGCTTTAGCAACAAGGGAAGAATTAGAATACGTATATAAACAACTAGACGTAGACTTTACAAGAGAAGAATTGTTCGAACAGTTCCCAGGAGCACGAACATTTCCACAGATTAAAGTTGATGGAGAGATTATTGGAGGATTTCAAGAATTTCAAAATCTAGTATTTCCATCAAGAGGTACTGCATAGTGGAATATCAATACGCATGTGCTCTATGTTATATAGAATCAGAAATATCAGTAGAACAAGATGATGATGTAATTATCCCAGAACCGGCATTTTGTCCGTTTTGTGGGCATGGTGACATAATGATAGAAACAGATGAGTTAGAAGATGTATAAATACTTATATGGAATGGATTTATCAAGGCAGAACCTGGGAAGCACCTAAAGATTTCACATCTGATGACTATTATGGATTCGTATATCAAATAACGAATCGCATGAATGGAATGAAGTATATCGGAAAGAAATTCTTTTGGAGCAAACGAACATTACCCATAACCAAAACCCGAAAAAGAAGAAAGAAAACACTAGTTGAGAGCGATTGGCGAGAATATTATGGAAGTAGTAAACGTTTGCAAGAAGATATTGATCAAATGGGAAAAGAAGCTTTCCATCGCGATATTATTGAACTCTGCGCTACTAAGGGCGAATGCGCATATTTGGAAGCTAAAATACAGTTCGACCGCGATGTATTACTTCAAGACGATTATTATAATGGCATTATTAATGTACGGATTGGCGGAAATTCTGTCAAGTTTTTAAAAGAAAAGCATGTACAATCAACGAAAAATATGGTATAATATACCCTAATATGTCGAAAAACAACATTATAAAATTTCCTTTACACAGGAGAAAACAGGCAATAGCGAATGAAGTTATGGCCGAAACTTATCTTGATGATTTGAATACCCATGAAGATTGTATTTCGCTAGCTAGATTTTGTTTATCTTTAATAGATGAAGCAACAATAGAACATTATGACCATGAATTTGATATGCAAATACCAGATTCACCCGAATATAAAGATATGTTCGTTATACTAAATCTAATGGTCGCAGTTTTTATGCGAAATCAAGGCAAAAAACATATTTTACAAGATGATCTCACTGAGGTATTTGGTAAACTAAAAGTATTAGAACACCATACCGATGAAGGTGATGATCCATTTGATATTAAAACTGAAGAAGAAGAGGACGATGATACTACTTGATTATAACCAAATTGCACTATCAAACATTATAGTACAAAAATTAAACGATGAAAACATGATACGTCATATGATACTAAACAGTATTCGTATGTACAATAAAAAATATAGAGACGAATATGGCCAAATGGTTATATGCGCAGATGGATTCAACACGTGGAGAAAAGAATATTATCCACAATACAAACAACACCGCAAAAAGAATAGAGATGAATCTTCTCAAGATTGGACAGAAATATTTAGAGTCCTCAATCTTGTAAGAGAAGAGATCAAAGAATATTTGCCGTATAAAGTAATGCACCTCGAAGGCTTTGAAGCTGATGATATGATAGGAGCATTAACAATAGAAACACAAGAATTTGGTAAGAATGAACCAATAATGATTATATCATCCGATAAGGATTTTGTACAATTACAAAAATATTCAAACGTGAAGCAATTTTCTCCAATACAGAAGAAAGCTGTTTCAGATCCTAACCCTCGCAGGTTCTTATTTGAACATATATGCAGAGGTGATAAAAGTGATGGTATACCTAATGTGCTCTCAGGTGATAATGTCTTCGTAGATGAAGTAAGACAATCTCCTATGACACAGAAGAAAATCGATTACTGGATTTCAAATGCGGATAAGCTTAAAGATGTAATGACATCAGAAGAACTACGTAATTTTAAAAGAAACCAAACTTTAATAGATCTTAAGTGCATCCCACTTGATAAGGTAGAAACTATTATAGATAACTATACAAACCAAAAACCTGCAATGAAAATGCGAGTTTTAAATTATCTAATCAAAAAAAGATGTACAAATTTGATTGAAAGCGTAGAGGAATTTTACAATGGCTAAAAAGAAAATGATATCAGAGGTACTTGAGCTAGCAGCTAAGTGCAATTCACAAGAGGAACGCTCTGAGTTCCTAAAGGCGAACTATTCAGTTCCCTTAATAACAATTTTAAGAGGTGGATTCGACGAATCCGTTACATGGCTTTTGCCTAAAGGATCTCCTCCATATAAAAAGGATGATGCTCCAAAGGGGTATGAACTATCTAATTTATATAAACAACAAAGAAAATTTGGATATTTCGTTAAAGGCGGCAAAGGTGAAAGACTGCAAGCTGTAAAACGAGAAGCTATGTTCATAACTGTATTAGAGTCATTGCACCCTGATGAAGCTGAACTAGTAATTGCGATGAAAGATAAGAAACTAACCGGTAGATATAAAGGAATAACGCAAAAGTTAATCGAAACTACATTTCCGGGTCTTATCCAAAAGGTGTCAGTACCTAAAGTTGAAAAGAAGGTAGCTGACGAGGTAGAAACAGAACTCTAAGGAGGTGATTTAATCTCATATATGATTGGTATTTTTAAAATCAATTTATTAGGAGGGAAAAGGCCCAAAGAATTACGAGTTATGCCGGTATCTGCAGATACCGGTGTACTTTTTACCGAAAATATGGTATAATATATTATGAACATTTTTATTTTAGATAATGATCCCGTGATAGCTGCGCAGATGCAGTGCGACAAACACGTCGTTAAAATGATAGTGGAATCAGCACAAATGTTATCAACTGTACATCGTATGGTAGATGGCACAATGGAACGTCGACCTTCAAAATCAGGCTCAATGTTACAATACTTCAAATTATCGGATGATAGAGAAGACATACTATATAAAGCATGTCACTTTAATCATCCATCAACAGTATGGACACGTGAAAACTGTAGAAACTATGAATGGCACTATAGACATTTCATTGCATTATGCGATGAGTATACGTATCGATATGGAAAGATACACGCCACTGATACTAAGTTGAGATACCATTTACAGTGGAAACCAAAGAACATAAAATATTCAGGTTATAAAACCCCATTCAAATTAGCAATGGCACAATTTCCAGAATGTGTAGTAGAAAGTCCTATTGAATCGTATAGGAATTTTTATCAGACGAAACAATCACGATTCAAAATGGTGTGGACAACACGCCCAAAACCGGAGTGGTTTAATTATGCCAACATATGATTTCGAAAACACTAAGACTGGTGAACAGTTTGAAAAACTAATTAGTATTTCTGATAAAGAAGACTATTTAAAAGAAAATCCAAACGTGAAACAGATACATGTGTCTGTGCCTGGACTTATAACGGGTAAGGAAGGATCTATGTTAAAACAAGCTGGAAGCGGTTGGAAAGAAGTGCAAGACAGAATTAAATCTGGAATGCCACCCAAAGATAGAGGATTAATTAATACAAAATGATGATGGATATAACAGAACTAAACCACGAAGATTACGGTTTAAAACAGGTTAATGATGGACCAGGTGGAAGATTCTACCAGGATCCTGATGAGAACAAATACTATAGTATTACTAATGTACTATCGATGTTAAGCGCAGAATCGATAGCAAAATGGAGAGCGAGAGTTGGTCCAGAAGAAGCTAATAGAATTTCTAGAAATGCATCTGCAAGAGGAAACATGGTACATGATATGCTCGAATCCTATGTATTAAATTGTGCTTCCCCACCAAATACTAGCTTAATAGCTAAATCAAACTTTAGAGACATCAAACCAATTATAGACCAGAATTTAACCAAAGTTTATGCTACAGAAAAAAGAATGTATTCAAAACATTTAGGAGTAGCAGGAACAGTAGATTGTGTTGGAGTGTGGGACAATAAGATAAGCATTATCGATTGGAAGACCTCAGCTAAATTTAAGAAGAAAGAATGGATATCAAATTACTTCATGCAAGCAGCAGCTTATGCAATTATGTGGGAAGAACGAACAGGTATACCCATAACACAATTAGTCGTAGCAATTGCTGGAGATACAGGACCTCAAATATTTGTCGAAAACCGCGATTCTTGGACTGAGGAATTAATAAATACTATTACAGAGTTTAAAAGAAGAAAACTCTTAGAAGGGAGATAAATAATGTCATCAAATTATAGAAATGATATCATATTGGCGTTGCAGCTTAAACTAGAAGGTGAGATTGCAGCACATCAAGTTAACATTAAAATCATGTTAGGATCACATGCAGGAATTGCAGAACATCCAGATATGATTGGTACAATTGAAGAAACATTAGAGAAGCTGGCAACAGCTCAAGACAAACTAAGTAATTTATCACAATTTAAATAAGCATGTACAAATGCTAAAAACTATGGTATAATATACCCATGAAAACATTTAACGAACTGCGTGAAGGAAAAGGAAAAGGTTTAACGATCTTTGATATAGATGATACTATGTTTAAAACTTCAGCAAAGGTTATGATCAGAAATAAAGAAACCGGTAAAACGAAACATTTAACACCTAAAGCATATAATACATATACGTTAGGCGGAGATGAAGAGTTTGATTACGGCCAATTTAAATCTGCTAAGTTGTTTAACCAAACAGCTGTGCCGATCGGAAAAATGATAGCAAAGTTTAAAGCTATATTAAGGAACGCAACAAAGAAAGGTTCTAAAGTCATTATAGTAACTGCACGAGCAGATATGGATGACAAGAAACTGTTCCTTGATACTTTTAGATCTCACGGAATAGATATCGATAATGCTCATATTATAAGAGCAGGTAACTTAGGTCTAAAGGGAAGCGCTGATGCAAAAGCAATTATCTTTAAACAGTTCCTCGATACAGGGGAATATTCCACAATACGGCTTTTCGACGATGATATAAGCAATTTAAAAGCTTTATTATCTCTTAAAGATGAATATAATAATGTGTCCTTCGAAGCTTATAAAGCTAACGATAAAGGACAAATCAAACGAATTAAATAATGCCAATAAAATTAAAACCCTCATCAACAACGAAAGCCAGAGGAGCTACGCACTCAACTACAACTCATTACTATGCAAAATGTGCATCAAAGCAAGAGTTGTTTGACTATATCAATAAAGAAAGTACACCAAATAAATTGAAACAAAAGTGTAGAAACGAATTAGTAAGACGCAATATAAAAACGGTTTTTGTAGCCGACTAAAGAGCCGATGATGAATTTCCAGAACACATATACACCAATACCTCTTGGTTTAACAATCGCTAGATCTACTCATGGCCACGGGATATTCGCAACAAGCGATATCAAAGCTGGAGTATTTTTAGGAGTAACCCATATATGGGAGCAGAATAGAAGGGACTGGATAAGAACACCTTTAGGTGGTTTTATAAACCATAATGAGGATCCTAACTGTTTCATAAGCACAAATATTCATTATCACGATGGCGATCAACGAGAGTTGTATGCAGTAAGACCAATAAGTGAAGGTGACGAAATATTAATATATTACACTATGAGCCAATATGAATGATAGCAGAACACGACAAGAAACGCGTTAGCGATCATGTGGCAGTTTTAAGTTCGTCTATTTGGAGTAAATATTGTAAACAAATGCGAGTTTCACTACTTTGTTTATTCTACCGGACTTCATGAGTTTATTAAATCTTTTTAATTTTCTTCTGATTATTTCCATATCTTCAGTACTATTTATACAGGTTTGTAACACAAATGACACATGGATGTAACAATGACAGATAATTGGCACGGAGGAAAAGGTTCCAAGCGTAGAAATTCAAATGATAAAGCCTACGCAGACAACTGGGATTTAATATTCGGTAAAAAAGAAAAGAATGGGGCTGTAGCCACCACTAATAAAAAAGGAAAGAAGAATGAAAGTAAGAAATGATTATGTTTTAGTAGCAGAAACAGCAAAAGAAGAAAAGACAGCAGGTGGTATTATACTATCAGCTGATGCAGTATTGGATAAAACCTCAAAACCAGGAGTTGTACTATCGTATGGTCCTAACGTTGATGGTTTAGTAACTGGAGACAGAGTATATTTAGATTGGCAACATGCAATGCCTGTAAACGTAGACGGAAAAGCTGCAGTACTAATCCAGGAAAAATACATTAAGGCTTATATAAGAGCTTAACAGAAGAATTATGACAATAGATAAATTTAAAATTAAAGTCGAAAGACCTAAGATTAGGAGAGTCACACCTGCTCATGCGCAAACTAGAATTGAAAGAGATAAGTCAACTTATTCGCGTAAAGAGAAGTATTCTAGTATAAATAGTATTAGAAACGAGGAGGATAGAGATGTCTGATATAGATTTAGATTTTGATTTTGGCTTCACAGCTGTAGACGAGAACGAACTCGAAGCTGTACAAACCATGTCATCCACCGCCGATACTGCAAGCTCTGATTTAGCTGCAGCTGAAGCAAAACTAGGGAAGTTATATAACGCAATATTACCGCTGTTAGCTAACTTAAAGAAAAATCCTGAAAAGGAATATATTCTGTGGCCTAACCGCACAGACAAAATTGAACAGTTTGAAGATCTTATTAATAAGATCATTAAATGAGGATAAAAGAGATGAATGTAGATAAATTAAGAGAACAATTGACAATAGATGAAGGTAAAGTAAACGAAATTTACTTAGATCATTTAAATTACCCAACAGTTGGCATAGGCCATCTAATATTAGAAACTGATGGGGAATATGGTAGCTCAGTTGGTACTCCAATTACTGAAGAAAGATGCATAGAACTTTTCGAACACGATGTAGAAAGTGTACTAAAAGATTGTCGTATCTTACACCAAGCTTGGGACGGTTATCCTGAAGAAGCTAAGCAAGTAATTGCAAACATGATGTTTAATATGGGTAGAACTAGATTAAGCAAATTTAAGAACCATAACACCGCACTAGAAAGCGGAGATTGGAAAAAAGCTGCTGTCGAAGGAAGAGATTCCAGATGGTACAAACAAGTTACAAACCGAGCAGAAAGACTGATGTCAAGGCTCGAAAACATATAAATAGTCATTTAAGAGGAAATAAAAATGAAACCAATAAACTTAAACGGAACGCAAGGCACTTTAGCCTCAGCATCCAACGTAGGATTTGCCAAATTAGTAAGAGTATTGAACAATAAAACATCTGTTCAATTAATCACACAGAAGAATGCGGCCGGTGCAACAATT
>Ga0308000_10001144_pt1 | contig 10750 bp, 10 predicted proteins | sample Neamet3_FD_203877 | JGI IMG/M metagenome (GOLD analysis project Ga0308000, IMG submission 203877) | Marine microbial communities from water near the shore, Antarctic Ocean - #3 | ecosystem: Environmental > Aquatic > Marine > Unclassified | place: Southern Ocean | collected 2014-06-04 | reverse complement strand
TGAAACGTAAATGGTGACCTAAATGTAAATGGAGTCCGTCCCTGTCTTGCATATGTAAACGGTGTTCTAGCATTATACGTAAACGGTGTTTGACCCTGTCTAATGTAAGTAGTAGGTGTATTAGCCTGTCTAGCATAAGTGAACGGATTCTGAAACGTAAACGGAGCCCTAAATGTAAATGGTGATCTTGCTTGATACGTAAATGGTGATCTTGCCTGATACGTAAACGGTGTTCTTGCAGAATACGTAAACGGATTCTGAAACGTAAATGGTGACCTAAATGTAAACGGTTGTCTCGCAGAGTTGGGCTGCCTTGCATTTGCAATATTTGGTTGCTGAGCATTAGCTGGGTTAGCATTGTTGCTCGGGTTAGCATTGTTGCTCGGGTTAGCCTGGTTGCTCGGGTTAGCCTGGTTTGCAGGTTGTCTTACGTTCTGTACGCTTGGTTGTCTTCTGAATCCGATAGTCATTTTAGAATTTCATTCCCATATTATGCACTAATATACCTTCTGCAAAGAAGTTATGAGTGTGTTCAACATCTGATAAATGGTAGACTGTATGTGTTCCTTCCTTCTTAGAGATAGATTTTACCACTACCTGTTCGAACACACCGAATACTTCATCACCTTCTTTTATTTGTCCTACAACAGTTAGGTCTTCAGGAACTACACCATCTTGTAATTCTTGTTGATAATCTGCTTCATTAATATACTTCCATCCTTCGGCCGTATGAATTGGATGACCACCAGTAACTTCTAAAGTCTTACCGTTAGATAGTTCTAGATTCCAAAGTTCAATATTATCTCTAGGAACCATAAGTGTTATTACATTCTGAGGTATCAGTTTAGCTGAAGGAAAGTCAAATGTCAGTACTGAATCTCCAACCTTAACTTCACTGATCTTACAAAGTGTGTTATCTGCCATGTGTATCATTGTGTCTATACCGAAGCAACCTCCACCAAAGAAGAAATACGATACTGGTGTTCGTGTAAATGATGTTATTGGAGTCTGTGAAGACGTTGGAGACTGAGTCGTACTCGGTGACTGAGAACTGACTGGATTCCTTCCAATATTAGGTTGTCTTGCATTAGCAATATAAGGTTGCTGAGCACTTGCAATATACGGTTGGGCAAAATTGGCAGTATAAGGATACGGCTGTTGTGCATTTGCAATGTACGGCGACTGCCCAGTTGCTTGATACGGATACGGTTGTTGTGCATTTGCAATGTACGGTTGTCTTGCACTCGCAATGTACGGATACGGTTGTTGTGCATTATGTGGTTGCTGTGCATTATTTGGTTGTCTTGCATTAGCAATATATGGATACGTAGTAGGCTGATTAGCAGTATAAGGATACGGCTGTTGTGCATTTGCTATGTACGGATTTTGTCCATTTGCAATGTACGGATTCTGTGCATTGTGTGGTTGCTGAGCATTGTTAGGTTGTCTTGCTTGTGCAATATATGGATACGTAGTAGGTGTATTAGCAGTGTACGGATACGGTTGTTGTGCATTAGCAATGTACGGTTGTTGTGCAGAGGCTATGTACGGATACGTAGTAGGTGTATTTGCTATGTAAGGGTACGGTTGTTGTGCATTAGCAATGTACGGTTGTTGTGCAGCTGCAGTATAAGGGTACGGTTGTTGTGCATTAGCAATATAAGGTTGTTGAGCAGCTGCAATATACGGATATGTTGTAGGCTGATTAGCAATGTACGGATACGGTTGTTGTGCATTAGCAATATAAGGTTGCTGAGCATTTGCAGTATACGGATACGGATTTTGTCTATTTGCAATGTAAGGAGTCTGACTGTTAGCAATGTAAGGGTACGATATAGTCCTATTAGCAGTATAAGGATACGGCTGTTGGGCATTTGCTATATAAGGAGTCTGATTATTTGCAGTGTACGGATACGGTTGCTGGGCATTTGCTATATAAGGAGTCTGACTATTTGCAATGTACGGATACGCATTCTGCCTGTTAGCAGTATAAGACGTTTGTGCATTTGCAGTGTATGGGTACGGTTGTTGTGCATTAGCAATATAAGGTTGCTGTGCATTGGCAATGTAAGGGTATGGAGATTGAACATTGGTTTGACCCGATGCGTTATTCCACCCCGAAGGAGTCTTAACATAGACTTGGTCTACGGACTTCCATGTTGTTGAACCTGTTTTGACCCAAGCACCTTGGGTTGAATTCCAACCCGTTGGCGTTTTGACCTTCTGTGAACCTGTTGCCATTTACGATTTCCCTAATATTAAAATTTTAAAGTTCTGACTCTATTTATTACGAGTAAAGAACCCACATATCTCCGACTGCTCCATCACCACTTGAGGGTGCAGAAACCGACTGATACATATTCCTCACGAATCCACCACTGTTGGAAGCATTACTTGTTGTTAGTGTTCCAGCTGTTATGTTAGAACCACTTGCATATTTGGTATTCAATGCAGTTTGTAAACCATCAACATTTGCAATTGTGTGATTATGTGAATCATCAATAATTGCAATAGCGATTGCCACGTTACTTGAACCATCAAAAGTAGCAGAACCCGATACATCTCCACTTAAAGCAATTGTTCTTGCAGTTGCAAGTTTAGTTGCTGTTGCAGCGTTACCAGTTGTTGAACCTGAACTACCTGAAGTGTTACCAGTAACATTACCTTCTAGGTTTGCAACTAGTGTTCCAGTTGTAACTGATAAGTTACCTGTGGATGCACCAGTAAATGTACCAGTACCCATTGTGAACTTATCTGCAGACTCATCCCAACCCATAAATGCATTGGCAGAACTTCCTCTTTCGATAACAAAACCTGAATCGTTTGCAGGGGTTCCTGAAGTACCGTTTCCTAATTCAATAAGACCATCGGTCATTGTTGTATTAGTTGAACTTACTGTTGAAGTAGTTCCGTTAACTGTTAAGTTTCCACTTAGTGTTAAGTCTCCAAACGTTACATCACTTGAAGTTGCAACTGCCTGTCCAATAGAAACTGCTGTTCCTGAGACCGAGACACCTGTTCCTGCAGTAAGTGTTGTAATAGCTGCACTACCGTCAAAATTAACACCGTTAATTGCTCTAGGTGTTGTTAAAGTAGCTGCAGAACCAGTTGTATTTTGGTTAAGTGTCGCGACTGTAAAGTCTACTGTTCCATCACCATCTTGGTATGCAACTGTAATTCCACTTTCTGTGTTAGAAGTGAACATTGCACCGACTGTATCTTGTACAACTTCGGATAGATCAATGTTTGCAGTACCGTCAAAACCAACACCGTGAATAGTTCTAGATGTTGCAAGTGCAGTTGCTGTTGCAGCGTTACCTGAAGTGTTTTGGTTAAGTGTACCGACTGTGAAGTCTAGTGTGTTGTCTGCATCGACATAAGTTACTGTAATTCCTGATTCAGTATTACCTGTAACCATTGCTCCGACTGTATCTGAAACAACCTCTGAAAGGTCAATATCTGCAGTACCATCAAAAGAAACACCATGAATCGTTCTTGCAGTTGCAAGAGCAGTTGCTGTTCCAGCAAGTCCTGTAGTTGATTGATTACCTGCTGAGTTTACGCCGGGCAGATTAATTGCAGCCGTACCATCGAATGATACTCCACCAATTGTTCTTGCAGTTGCAAGTGCAGTTGCTGTAGCAGCGAGACCTGTTGTATCTTGGTTAAGTGTTGCAATTGTAAAGTCTAGTGTGTTATCAGCATCGACATATGCAACTGTAATACCTGATTCGGTGTTACTTGTTACCATTGCCCCGACTGTGTCGGCAACTGCTTCTTGGAATACTGTACCAGTATCAAGAGTAAGAGTAACATCACCTGTAACACCACCACCTGAAAGTCCTGAACCAGCGGTTACTGCAGTAATATCACCGACTTGTGAAGCAAGTGTAAGTGTTCCAGCAGCGTCATCGTAAGTTGATGTAATTCCTGTTCCACCAACGATCAATGAACTGACTCTGTCGTCAACTCTCTCGTCTGTGAAGTAAAGGTTTGTGTTCTCTGTAATCGCACTAGTGTTTAGTGTAACGTTTGAAGTACCGTCAAAAGAAACACCTGAAATTGTTCTAGATGTTGCAAGTTTAGTAGCGTTAGCAGCTAGACCTGTTGTATCTTGGTTTAGTGTTGCAACTGTAAAGTCTAATGTGTTGTCTGCATCGTCATATGTAACTCCGATACCACTTTCTGTATTAGAAGTGACCATTGCCCCGACTGTGTCGGCAACTGCTTCAGAAAATACTGAACCAGTATCAAGATTAACAGTTACAGCTCCTGCTGTACCACCACCTGATAGACCTGAACCAGCAACTACGGAAGTGATATCACCTAATGTAGTTGAATAGTTGTAAGCTTCAATTTTGTCTTGAATAGCTGCAGAGGACATTACTGTCGTATCATTATCTGTAAATGATTCTGAACTTATTATTAATGCTGAACCGTCTAGTTCTGCAAGGGTTAATCCTGAAACTGCAAGGGATACTGTTCCCGAAGTTCCACCACCCGATAAACCTGTACCAGCTGTAACACCTGTGATGTCTCCGACTTGACCATCGATAGTCAAAGTTCCTGCAGAGTCATTGTAGGTTGTTGTAATACCAGTACCACCAACGATTAATGAATTGACCTGATCGTCAATACCTTCGTTGACTGCTGATGCCATCGCAGCTGCAGTTATGTTACCTGAAGAATCGATTACTTCAGTAGTTCCTACTGTAAGACCATTCTTGATTATGAAATTCTTTTCGCCTGCCATTAGATGGTTCCTCCGTCAATTCCTACGTTAGCCAGCGTCTTTGCTGTACTACTATCTGCAAGAAGAGTTTGTACTTTTGAGTCTGCATAATAAAGGTTACTTGAACCTTCGGATATGTCGTCTGAGTCTATTGTTGATAGTGCAGCTGCGACTACCTTTCCAGCACTACTTATAACTTCAGTAGAACCTACCGAAAGACCGTATTCTATAACAAATTTGTTTTGAGTTGCCATTGTTTATTCCTATCATGAATGGTATTTAAAAATCTATGTAATTATTTAGGAGTTGTGTCCTGTCTCAAACCCGACTTTTCAAATAAAGTCAAGTTTTTTTTTAAATATCTACTAGAATCTTCTTGAATTTGAAAACTGTGGAGTTTGTGCTCGCAGGAGTCACCCTAATTCTTAATGTATTTATGTTTATGTCCACCCCAAAGGATGCCAGTTCTGTAGTAGATGTTAAGACCGTGCCGTACTGTGACACTGAGCCTACCGTTCCATTATGTACTATTGATAATTCTGTGAACTCGTATTTTCCTGACGTTGCATCTGAGATAGAGACTTCATACTTCGCACTTCTATAAGTGCCGATAGCAAAAGAATCCATACTTGTTGCGGATGTTGATGTTGTGGTTAAAGTTCCACCGTCTAATCCTGCAGACGAGACAAATGATAATGTGCCTGACCCATTGGTCGTTAATACTTGACCACTAGTTCCATCACTAGATGGATATGATAAACTTGCAGCTGTTAAGGTTGTTGCAGTTAAGTCACCGACTCGTAAATCTGCATATGCAAAACCACTTCCAGCAACGTTAGTAGTTGTGGTTGGTTCTACTTCTAGACCATCAAACAACTTCCATGTTGAGTCTGAAGCATCTCTGAATAAACCTGTGTACTCGGATGCACCACCCTCACCACTTAGTCCATCATTATAGTTTCCGTATATACCTATGTCTAGTGTATCGGTTGAAGTGTTGCCACTTGCCAATTCAAACATAGAATCCGATATAGAAACTGTAGTTGAATCTATGGTAATAGATGTTCCATTAACAGTAAGGTTGCCAGTAATGACTGTATTGCCATCTACTTGCAAGTCTCCACTTGTCTGAAGACCGAAGTCTGTTAAGAATTTAGTTTGAGTTCCCATAGTTCTATTTATACCGTTTAGTCTCTCACTTATTTAGTGCAAAAAAAAGGGGAAACCCGAAAGTTTCCCCTTTATCATGATTTAAAAGTTGTTACGCTTCCACTAATGTTCTATCGAATTTAATAACTGTCGATGATGTAGAAGATGGCGTTACCAATAAACGTACATTTGCACCCACGATATCTGCATCAAATGTTGCAAGACTCTTGGATTTCAATGTACCATAAGCTGTAAGTATGACGTTAGTCCCTTCATGCACTAAAACTATCTCAGTAGAGTGATAATCACTCCCCTCAGACATTGCAACAATATACCTTGCAACTCTATACGTTGCTTTCGCAAATGTATCTAGTGCAAACTCTGAAGTTGCCGTTTTAGTAATATTACCTACTTTCTTATGCTTAGTGTTAACACTTTTACTAGTTACAATGAGGTCATTATCGACATCGAATGTAATAGCACGAATCAACTCAGCGATTTTAAAACTATTTGTTTTAGCCATTGTTTGATTCTCCTTATGTTAATCTAATTTGAAAGGTTTTAATTGTAGTATTTGTATTAACTGGTGTTACCAATAATCGCATGTTCCCACCGCTTATATCCGAAGAGAAAGCCATGAGAGACGAAGCAGATATTGCATCACCATATTGTACAAAGTACGCATTAGAACCATTGTTTATTAATAAAACCTCAGCTGCATGAACTCCTAATGATGCATGGCTAGCCATGATCACGTATTTGATTGCTTTATTAGCAACCCCATTGGAACTCAATACTTGGTTAGCTGTAGTTGCAGTCAAAACCGATGTGGTATAAAAACCTTGCACCAAATTTGAAACTGCAGTCTGAGCGACCACCTGAAGTATATCTCCCGAAACAGCATTTGCCTGAAGTGTGATAACTGTTGCACTAGTAGTGACGTAATCGTCTCCACTTACTAGTTTAACACCGTTCAAATAAACTCCTTCTAGACCAACAGTGTAACTTAGAGTTGCACTGTTGTCATCACTACCTGAAAATACAGTCTGAGTTGAACTCGCGACTGAATAGATAAATGTAGTTAATGAAGAACTAGCTGCATTCACGAAGCCTAAGGCTCCTGAACCGTTAGTTCCTAAAAGTTGTCCGTTTGTACCATCACTTGTAGGAAATGTTATTGCACCGTTTACAGTTAAGGTGGCAGGGTTAGACCCTACCTCGACTATGGCAGCGGAACCATCATTCTTTTCAGTATATAATCTACCGTGGTAGGTATTTACTGCCAATTCACCAAGTGATAAATCACTTACTGACGGGGCTGCATTTTGTACTGCAGACCTTTTGAATTGTATGACTGTAGCCATGAGTTACTCCTTAAATGTAGTTATTATTGATTAAAACGTACCGCCGTCTAGGGCTGTTACTGTTACTGCACCTGAACTAACTGTGAAGTTAGTAGATGAGAAACTAGCAATACCTTTAACAGAAGCCGTAGAATCTTTAATAGACACTGCACCTGAAGAAACATCGAAGATTGCTGTAGCAAAAGAAGCAATACCTTTGTTAGTTACAGTTGCATCTTCAGCGGAGATAGTAATACTACCAGCACCGTTAGTTACATCCATACCTTCACCAGCAGTAATAGTTCCCATTGCCATGTCGCCATTAGCAGTGTGACCCATCATGATCTGACCATTAGTTGGTGCAGAACCGTCTACTGAGGTTATTGAACCACTTAATGCAAGACCTGAAGCCTCAAGTCCACCGAATACTGCATCCATTGCTGTTCCTGAGAACACGGAAGAAGTATCAGTAGCTGCTTTAAGAGCAATAAACTTCTGATTGTTTTCATCCATACCGAAGAAACCGAGTTTAGCAGCTCCATCGTTATATTTGAATTTAATACCACGATCTAAATTGTCGTCTGAAGAATCAGAACCAATTTCGAATACTGGGTCAGCAATAGAAACAGTTGTACTGTTTACTGTTGTTGTTGTACCGTTAACACTTAAGTTACCTGTAACTGTTAAGTTACCTGAAGTTGTTAGTGTTGCAGTTGTGATATCATCTGTTACTAAATTACCTGAAACTGTTAAGTTTCCTGAAACTGTAGGGTTAGCTACTAGACCAACTGTAATAGTTTGTCCTGATACTGCTGTATCAATTTCGTTTGATGTACCTGAAACAGTTAGAGACTGAGCGTCCATGTTAACTGTACCTGTACCACTGTCACCAGCGATGTTTAGATCATCATCAACATCAATTGCAGAAACGTAATCGAATACTGCTTTTGTTGTTGGGAATGTAACATCTGAAGTAGAGTTTGAAGCTACTGTTTCTGTTGCATTAATAACTGCAGCTGCATCCAATGATGCGAAAACTACTGCTGATGCACCAAGTTTATCTGCTGTTACAGAATCATTTGCAAGATGGGCTTCATCAATAGAGCCGTTTGCATAATGTTCTGAATTTATTGAATCGTCTGCGATGTTAGTTCCGTCTACAACGTCTGAACCAAGTGTTACAACACCTGTATCAGCCATAGTAAGGTCACCTGACATTACATTGTCAATCCATCTTGATGTTCCTACATCATATAATAACATAGAACCATCAGCTGCTGATGTGATATTTACATCACTACCACCGGCTAGGGTTGAAGTTGTTGATACGAATGAAAGAGCTCCTGAACCATTAGTTCCAATAACTTGGTTTGCACTACCGTCTGCGGTTGGTAATGTCCATGTTACTGAAGCACCCAAAGCATTTGGAGATTTCAATGCAACGAAATTACTTCCGTTGTCTGAATCTTCCATTAACTTAAGAGATGCACCTGCTGTTGCTCCATTACCAACTTTAAAGTCGGCTGGAGTAGGAGATGAGCCACCAACGATATCTGTATAGTACTTACCACCAACCACATGAATTTCAGGGGTTGAGTTGTCAGAACCTACGGACTCGATGAATAACTTTGCACTTGCACCCGAACCAGACCTGTCTTGTACGTATGCTAATTCACCTTCCGCTAAGTTTCCTGTAGTGGGAGCTGAAGCACCTGTACTTCTTTTGATTTGAATTACTGTTGCCATTTTATTTTCCTATAAAAAATTAATTTTAATTTGATTATTTAAATTTGCCCGTCACTATCGGGGCGTGAATACATTATCTATAATTTCTCTATCCACTCACATTGTGGGTCGAACTCTCACTGGTTGAGTCCCTTGATATTTGATACACTTATTTAGTGTTTTAGAATGTTCCACCGTCTAAAGTATTAGATGAAGACCACTTGTCTGTTGATGCATCATACTGTAGAAGTCCGTCATCGGATTCTGTTGTATTGACATCTGATAATTCTGATAAAGTATTACTTGATAAGTTTGCAGTCGCAGCTCCGATCACAACTTGTTTTGCACGGACATTGCTGTTAATACCAACTCTACCACCAATCGTGGCAACTCTACTTAATGTTCCTTTTATTCCACTCATAATTACCTCGTTACGCCTGGTGTTACAATTGCTTGACCTTCTACTACTCTAGTAGTTAACCCTCCACCCGAAGTGACATTTAGATCATAAACATATCTTCCATGTCCTAATGCAGCGGTTACACTATCAGTTAATGTCATTGTTACCGCTCCTGTCGCAGCGACAATACTTGTAACAAATGTTGCAGACACAGTAGAAGAACTGTAAGTTTTTCTGATTTGACCAGCTGCAGTATACCCTGTCATGTTCAATGCTTCTCCCACTGAATCGGCTACGTCAACTGTAATAGTAAAATCAGTCCCTTGGTCGATGAATATGTTTGCAAGTATGGCCATGTTACTATTTAGTTACCTTTAATGTTGAAACTGTGCGGTTGGAACAGATTGATGCATTTTTTCTAGTGTTCCACCATCGTTTACGTATGCTTGTTCTACTTTCTTTATAACTCCACCTTGGTTAACATACACCCCTTTAACCTTTGCAAGTGGCCCGATTGTTCTAGTACTAATGATCGGTTGTCGCTGGTCACTTGGTTGTTGATGAATATAAGGTGTGTTATACGACACTTGAGTAACAGTTGGTGTTCGACCTTGTCTAATGTAAGTACTAGGTTGTTGATTTATATACGTAAACGGTGTTTGACCTTGTCTAACATACGTCTGAGGTTGTGTACCTTGTCTTGCATAAGTGCCAGGCTGTTGGTTTATGTAAGTAGTAGGTTGTCTTCCCTGTGTTGCATATGTAGTAGGTTGTTGATTTGTATAAATCAACGGAGTTCGACCTTGTCTAATGTAAGTGCCAGGCTGTCTATTAGAATACGTAAACGGAGTCTGACCCTGTCTAATGTAAGTACTAGGTGATCTTTCTTGATACGTGAACGGTGTTTGACCCTGTCTTGCATACGTTGTTATCGAAGGTGTTCTATGTTGATACGTAGATGGTTGTTGACCTTGTCTAATGTAAGTACTAGGTTGTTGGTTTATGTAAGTAGCAGGTTGTTGACCTTGTCTTGCATAAGTAGTCGGTTGATTACCTTGGGCTGCAGTTGCAGTCGGTGTCTGTTTTGTATAAGTAGTCTGAACATCAATTGGAGTTTGATTTATATACGTAAACGGTGTTTGACCCTGTCTAATGTAAGTACTAGGTGTTCTATGTTGATACGTAAAAGGTGTTTGACCCTGTCTAATGTAAGTACTAGGTGTCTGCACATTGGTCGTAGCTTGGTTATTATTGGGCTGTCTTGCCTGATATGTAAATGGGCTTTGAGCATCTGCAATATACGGTGTCTGACTGTTAGCAATGTACGGATACGATTGCTGAAAGACATACGGTGATGGGTTACTTGTCCAAATAGCCATTAGAAACACCCACCCCCATTAT
>Ga0308000_10001143_pt1 | contig 10755 bp, 1 predicted proteins | sample Neamet3_FD_203877 | JGI IMG/M metagenome (GOLD analysis project Ga0308000, IMG submission 203877) | Marine microbial communities from water near the shore, Antarctic Ocean - #3 | ecosystem: Environmental > Aquatic > Marine > Unclassified | place: Southern Ocean | collected 2014-06-04 | reverse complement strand
AATGTAAGTTGAGAACATAGACCAATCTTCTTCTAAAATAATTGATTGTGTTGTAATAATAGGCATTCCACAGTTCGAATTCACCATTAATTGACCAACTTCAGGAGCTAATCCTTCTATAATTTGAATCCCATTAAATGATATTTGCCAATCAATTTCATTTGGATAGCTTCCAGAATTTATTGAATAGGAATAGCAACCGTCTTCTAAACAAAATAAACTCTCTCCACTAGATCCACTCTCTAGACTTAATACTGATATTAATTCATTGTTAGAATTTGTAATCGTTAATTCAGCATTATTCCACCCATCACCATAATCATCTTGCATATTGATTAGTAAAGTATTGAATTCGCAAACAAATGGATATTCACAAGTTTCATCATCGGTATTTGCCAATTCATCAAAGTTTATAGCATCTATATCTGTACAGCCATAAACTGGGAATACGTAATCTTCACAGCCTTCTGTATTTAATGAGAAAGTACCTTGGTCTGGTGCAAAGCCACTTAAGACTTCCTGCTCATTGTAATAAATTTGCCAAGAAACTTCTGCTGAGTGTGAGCCCGGATTTATTTGGTAAATGAAACAACCATCTGCCATACAGAAAGTCCTATTTTCTTCACTGCCTTCTTCCATTGTTAGTGTGATAACCTGCTCATTTAACTCGTTGTTAAAAGATAAAATAGCATTGTTCCATCCATCGCCATACGTGTCTTGCATGTAAATTTGAAGTAGGTTATCTGAACCACAGTCAATTTGCTCTATACAGGATCCATCATCTTCAATTGCCGTTGGATCAAAATTTAGTGCAGTAATTGAAGTGCAACCACATCCGCCATTAGCCGAGAAACTTCCTTGGTCATCGCCAGAACCCTCTGCAATTAGAAGAGTGTCTAAGTATAATTCCCATGAAATTTCGTTAATATAACTCCCCTCATCAACTAAAAAGGTATAACAACCCTCTGCTATACAAAACTCTATACTACCTTCTGAAGTGCCGGTAAATGTAATACTGTGTTCAAGCTCTCCGGATTCATTAATAAAGGTTAATAAATTATTACTCCAACCATCGCCATAAGTATCGTGCATGTCAATTTTTAAAGCAATATCGTCTCCACAATCTAATGGGTATTCACAAGTTCCATTAGCTACAATAGCATTTGGATTGTAATTGAGAGCTAGAGAATCCATACAACCATAACTGGCTGCTATTTGTCCAGCAACAATATATTCTTCGGGCATTGTATTTATCGCATACTCAAGTAGATTTACTTCTGTACCATCTTCACTTACTTGCAGTTTTAACCAACCAAAATGATTTCTTTCTGCAATTACAAACTTCAGTCCAACATAGGCAGTTTCTCCATTCCAATCCATATACTCTTCCGATGAAATAACCAATTGAGTCTCTAATTCTGTATAGAAATCCCAATTATTATTTATTCCAATAGTGTCACCTGACGGTATAACAGAAAGATTTGTGGAGTCTGTATTACAGACTGCTGACTTCCCAAAAGTATCTAATCTAAATACATCATTTACATACCACAAGCCATAGCCAGCATTACCCATTCCTAGTGTAAACCAATACCAATCATTTCCTATAGTAGAAACGCTAATTGGTTCTTCAGTCGACACTTCTGTATGAAGAATTCCATAATGATCAGCAAAATCAATGGATATGTTTTGTGTTAGATTTTCAGTCTCACTATCTTCAAATAAAGATTGATCAAATGACACTGTTAAATAAAAATTATCAGCTCCATTAGAATGGTTTATTGAATTCCCTATAATTTCTAAGGTAGCTTGTTTGTCAGATATTCTGTTTAACACTGCAGATAATCCCTCAGGAAGTCCTGAAATATCAAAACCATCTCCTTCTGTTATAGAATTAAAGTCGATCCACGTAGTACCAAAAACATCTATGTTTCTTACAGACTCAATACTTCCATCATTCTCTACTGCTTCATGGAAAACTGTTTGGGTATATGCAAGACTAGGAGTTCCTACTTGTCCTGTATAAATGGATTCATTTGGGGCTTGATTATAGGCCATATCCAAAGCCCAATAATGGGTAGCAGTCTCATTTACTGCCAATCGCAACCATCCATAATGATTGTAACCATTTTTTTGAAATTCGATACCAACGTAAGCAGTAGTACCAAGCCAATTCGTATACATTGAATTTGCAAGATCTAACTGCTCAGGATACCATTCTCCAGGTTCCGTAAATACAGTTTCTCCACCAATTTCAACGCCAAAATCAAGTGGCGTTAAGTTTCTGGTACCAGGTTCGCATACTGCAGAATTATGATAAGTTTCTAATTTAATATTTACTTTATCATATGTCAATAAGCCAAAATCGGCATCACCAAACCCCATAGAAAACCATTTCCAGTTTTGACCTTCTATAAAATTATGTTCATCCTCAACTAAATCTATAAAGACTATTTCATAAGGATTGATAAAGTTAAGATTTAGGTTTGTTTTCGATGGATTGTATATTTCATCATAAGAGACATCACTAAATGAAGATTCATTAAAATGAATTTCGATATCATTTATATTATCTACTTCTGAATGATTCGTAGTAAATCCATTTAAAGTTATCTGTGCTGTAACAGAATCTACTACCTCAATTAAAATAGTAGCACCATCTGGTAGGTTCTGAAATGAAAAGTCTTCATCTACGTCTAACATTCCAATAGAGCTAAACTCTAAATCAACTAGATTTATTTCTATAGAACTGTTAAGAGAACCATCATTAGAAATGGATTCATTAAATGTATTAGATTGATAAATAATTCTAGGAAGATCGTCTTCAAGAATAAAAACATTTTGAAAATTTGTAACAGACCAGAGATTATTACGACCACCTACTTCTGAATTCAGAGCCGCTAACATACGTGTCTTTTGCCCTTCGCTAAACATATTTGAGCAATCTGAATAGTCCATGTAATTTTGGACATTATCTTGACTTTCACAGTTGATTGCTTCTAGGTCACATCCCCAGTTTCCAGTAGTAAGAGGTGTGTCATCTACAGCATCATCGTAATTACAACCTTCTTCAGCTTCAAAATTAGATTGATCACCCCAAGTGTGTTTTAAGTTTGCCCAATGTCCAATTTCATGAGTTAATATTTTATAATGTGTCCATACAGCAGTTTCTGTTCTCCCAACTGCCCAATAGGAACTTACAACTCCATCGTAAATTGAACCAGATCCTTCGACATCTGCTGGGTAATAAGCAAAGGCAGATCCATTTGATCCATTAGATGAATAGACAACCCAAATATTTAAATACATAGTAGGATCCCATTGAATAAGTTCCTTTAATTCGATATTCCCTCCATTATAAGTTAATGAGGATTGAATTCTATTAATTCCCGTTGTTGGTTCTCCATTAGGGTCTAAATCTGCTAATCTGAAATTTATCCCTATATCAGATATTATATTCGTAAAATTTTGATGAACATCTGATAAACCGGCATTAGAGGCCGAGAAATCCTCATTTATCTGCACCATAGATTCATGAATCTGGCTGTCGGATATGTTCTCAACACCATTATCGTGAACCACATGAAATACTACGGGAATAACCATAGATGCATTAGATTTACTAAATGGAGAGTTTTTAAAGTTTCTAGTAAAGTCTTCTAATAATTCGTGCTTCTCATTATTTTCAGGTTTCAATTCTGGATGAGTCTTATACAAATCCTCCCTGTTTTCATAATGCGAACATTTATCCTGTGCTGATAACTGAATACTAAAAGATAAAACAGCTATAATTGTGAGTATATTCTTCATGACTACCTTCTTATGAGTATTAATGTACAACGGTTAATTTCTTTGAGCTGTTTTTGAAATTATCTTTCAAGGTATAAAAGTAAATACCAGGATTTAGATTAGATGTTTTCAGTTCAATCGAATGTTGCCCTTTTTCATAAACATCATTTACCAAAACACTGCTCATGTTTCCTACAAGGTTGTTGAGTGTGATTTCGATATTAGATTTATCCAAAACTTCAAATTCAATTATTGTTCTTTGGTTTGCAGGATTAGGTACAGCATCAAATAATAAGGAGTAATTTAAAGTCTCCTTAAGGTCTATAGAATTCGCTATATTAATACCATTAGTTAGATAAACTGAGGTTCCATCTAACCAATCCTCAACAATAATTTCTTTTTTACTACCACCGTTAAGAAGTTCAAGTTTAAATACTTCGTTGGTATATAAACCGTCTTTTTCTATACTCGTTAAATCATTTCCCCATAATGTAAGTACAGTTATTGGGTTCGTATATAACGCAGCTCCAATTAGATTTCCTTTTGAATCATAGGCCGCAATTTCAACACCTATTAATGGCTTGTTTTTCCAACATTCTTCAGGAAAAATAATAGTCATATTTTGATCTGTTGGAGTAGGTTGACTATAATACAATGTTGTGTTTTTAGTCGTTTTTGAATCCTGTAATCTATAGGACTGACCATTTGCTAAGTAATTTAATACTGCATCTTCAATAATTTTCAATTGATAGCCTTCACCAGGTTTAAAATCACCAATACCATTAAAGCCCCAAGCAGGTAAGTATGCATTTCCGCTGTAATCTTTTGCGATAATAAGATTCTCAGATTCAGTTAATTCAGCTAAAATAGAAATAGCACTTGCGGGTGTCTGACGAGTATATCCTATCATATTCCAACCAGCATTCAGACTAATTGGATTCTCTTCTGCTAAAACAACAATTCCCTCTATTACTAAATCTTGAGAGATATTCATTTTTATTTGGTAACCCTGACCTATTATTACATCACCGATACCATTAAAGTTCCATTCTGGCAAATAGGCTAAACCGTTACCATTTTTAGATATTATAAGATCTTCAACTATCGGAGAAAGTATTTCTACCATATCCATATTCTCAGCCTCAATATAAGTTGAGAATATTGACCAGCCCTCATCTAAAGAAATTAATTGGCTTTGTAGACTCGGCTCTGTAGACAGACTATATATTTCTGAGATTCCATTAATAGCAAATAATCCTAGATTTGGTAATGAAGTAGAATAGGATGCATTTACAGAAATTTCGATATTTTCAGATACATCCCAAATCATTAAGATAAATTCAGTTTCAAAGCCAAAACCATCTATTTCACTATTCGTAAGGTCATCTCCTTGAGCAGCAATTACAGTAGTATTTCCATTCCATGTACTATAACCACCACATTGTAATTCGTTATTATCGTTGTAATAAAACACACCTATTAAATCTCCTATTTCTATTGATTCACCATCAACACTTACAAGAGTATCAATTATAATAGTATGGTTTGCATCTGTAATAATTACATCCCAAGGAGAAACTGTATAAACACATGTGCCATTATCTTCATCTGCTAGTGGGTTATAATTAACGGCACTTAGATCATTACATCCAAAGATGTTATTTTCATTATTGCAGTTAGCGAAAATTGAAAACTCTAGGCTGTCTCCTCCAGAACCTTCTACTAATACCTCAATACTTTCTTGAGATACAAGACCTAAAGTCCATGAGATTTCAGTTGGATCATTTCCTTCTGTAATAATGATTGAGTAACATCCAGTATTTAAACAAATATTATTCGTTTCTGAGAGTCCTGTATCTAATGTTCCAGAGGCAATTAGGTCTCCACTTGAAAGAATTGAATACTGAGCACCATTCCAACCATCGCCCCAAGTGTCGTTCATTGTAAAACTAACTAGATTCGATTCACATGAAATTTCACAGGACCCATCGTTAACTGTTGCATAAGGATCGTAGTTGGTCGCATTCGATTCGGTACAACCTAAAATACTAGCTTGGTATCCGCCACAAACATCAAGAGTGTTAAATCCGAAATTTATAGAACCATCAGAACCAGATTCCAATGTCGCTTCTAAAATTATTAAACCATCTTCTGTAGTAATTATAACTTCATTTCCGTTCCAGCCATCACCAAATGAGTCATGCATCACAAAAGTGTGACAACCTTCTTCAATGCAACCTTCTGATATTCCAATTCCGCCATTAAAAGAATTTAAAGTCCAAGAAACTTCATTTTGATATTCTCCACCGTCAATTTCAATGCTAATTGTAGTTAAATTATCACAGTTAATTGGGTAAGTACACGATCCATCATCTTCATTCGCTTCAGCATTAAAGTTTGTAGCATTTTGATCTGTACAACCTAGAATAATAGCAACTACATAGCCACAATCCTCTTCTGTATCATTACCAAATGTTAAAGAACCTTCTGATCCTGATTCTAAAGTTCCAGTAAATAATACTGTCCCTGAAGTTAAACTTATAGTAACTGTATTTCCATTCCATCCGTCTCCATAGGAGTCGAACATATTAAATGTAAGGCAACCCGAACTAATACATGCTTGAGTACTACCTACGCCACCAGAGAAAGAGTCTAAAGTCCAGGAGACCTCGCTTTGATAAGACCCTCCACCAACTTCAATAAGTACATTGGTTAGGTTATTACAGTCTATAGGGTATACACATGAACCATCATCTTCATTTGCATTAGCGTCAAAGTTAGTCGCATCTAGATCTATACAACCAAATATTGGTAATTCACAATCACCAATACCACCAGAAAAAGGTGCTCCTCCAGACAAAAGAGGGTTTCCATCAAAATCATTTAAAATCCAAGTAATTTCATTTTGATAATTCCCTCCATCACATGTTACTAGTATACATCCAGAAGTAGAATCTAAACAAGCAATTTGAATATCCGAATTTCCATTTTCAAGGGTAAATTCCATTCCATTAATTGATAGTATGTTACCGTTCCATCCATCGCCATATGAATCTTCCATTACAATAGAAAGGTATTCTCCTCCGGTACAATTACCTTCACAATCATATCCAGGTATTAAACCAAACCCACCACATTCACCACATTCATCTTCTTGTTCACATGTGCCATTATCTACCACGGCTTCTAAATCGAAGTTACATGCTAGTGTATCGGTACAACCATACTCGGAACCGAAGAGAGAATCAACAGTAAAATAGGCTCCAGCCCAATCTGCATGGTCAGAAGATATTCCAAAAGTAGATTCATCTAGAATTAGCTTTATTTCATCTACGCCTATTACATCAATTTCTAGGTTTTGTGTCGTGCTATTACCATCCATAAGACCACTCGAATAAGCCAACTCGCCATCTAAATAGACGAAGAATTCCACGCTACCACCTCCATTTGTAATCGCATCATCTACTCCAATATCGCTAATGAAATAAGAGAAATTACCTTCTAGGTTCATTCTGATTTCTGCATTGGCATGAAGCCCCAAACCTTTCTCGTAAACAACATCATTAAGTTTTAAGTTGTTTCCTTGAACATTTTTATCTCTACCTAATTCACCCCAACCATTTTGAGCGAATGTATACTTAGCATCACTTAACCATAATACCCCAGTTCCAATAGATTTATTAAAGCTAAAGTTATCTAATCCATCGCCATAAGTAAACTGTAGATTGAAGATCATATTTGAAGGTGCAGCTTCTGATATTTGAATTTGAATAGGAATTTCTAAAATTTGATTGGGTTGGATTACATCCAAAGCGATATTTGAATCTAATACATCTATTAAAATAGAGTTCCCACCAATTCCTTGGCAAAGCAATTCTCCAATTTCTGTTGAGCCTGTACCAGAGTTTTTTATTTGAATGTAAAAGTTTCCTACTTCACCACTTTCAAGAATTCCATCACCATCTGTATCCATATCGAAACCATTATAGCTGAAATCTATAATGGGGTAGGGCATTGTGTAGTCCAAAGTGTTGAAAGATTGAGTTAAATCGTCTATGCTTTCAACCTTGAAAGTGAAGATTGTAGCTTTAGGAGTGTTCTCAGAAATTTGAATTTCAAATTCAAGATTAATTTGCTCACCAGGGTTAAGCCCTTCAGTAGTTATGATTTCAGAATTGAGTATAGTTACTAAAGAAGCATTATCACTAATTACAGAACATATAGACTGTATTGATGTTGTATTAAAGTTTCCGACATTAGAAATACTTACTGGAAGTGTAAATGATTCTCCAGGTTCTGGGATCCCATTACCATTTGTATCGTTGTAAATGTCAGAGAATTCAATTTCAAATTCTGGTGATGGGATGGTATAATTTACTGTTGAACTAATTATGTCAGTTCCATTTGAAGCTGTTAAATGAAGGTCAAAGTTAGCACCTCTTGGCATTTCATCAGAAATTGTTATTACTAGAGGACTTGTTATCGACGAATAAGAATCTAAATCGCCTAACATTATAGAGTCATTGTCTAGTTGAATAAAAGCACTAAAGTCCGATTCTACATTAATAAGAACATAAGTTTCTAGAGATAGAATACCCAGATTTTCTACTATCAAATTTAGGGTGCCTATTTCTCCTGGATCAAATGATCCATTCTCATTGTCATCTGTAATCATTTCAGAAGCGGAAATATGTAATATTGGTGTTTGCTGAGTATTGACTCTAGCGTTACCCCAATTAAAAATCCCTTCCCATGAATTTGTAGCGCCAGTAGTTATTAACGTTAATTGGTTTACCCCCGAAATGTTAATGTCAATAGTTTTCAATTCATCAGTACTAGTGATTACACCACTGTTAAAAACTTCAACACCATCCGCTTCAATAATGAAAATTCCAGCATCTAAATGTTTAGAATCATCTACTCCATAATCTGAAGTAAAACGATAATAATTTCCATTTAGGTTGTAAGTTATTTGGCTTTCTCCTTGAATTCCAAGTCCCTTTTCAAACACTTTACCATCAATCGTCATGGCATATCCTTGAACGGTTAAATCGCGTTTAGCATCGTTAGAAGAACTTGTTACAGATTGCCAAGTCAAATCACTAAGAAAGATTTCTTCTAACTCAATTTCAGGTGTTTCAATACTAACTGTTTCTCCTGGGTTCACTACAACTATTGTACTGGTTACGTTTGCTCCCTTTACATTTTTGATAAGTGAAGTCGCATTTGTTCCGTTTAATAAAAGATTTGGAAATTCTCCATAAAACTGTGCTTCCCAAACAATAGCCTCTCCACTAGTATTTGTAAAGGTTGATTTATTCTGACCATCATGCCTAAGTGAAATTTCATTTGAGCCAATAGGTAAGTTGTTAACTTCTAACCAATCGACTTCGTAATTAAGTTTTGAAAGACTTATGAGTTTAGAGTTTGGGGCATCTGGAGTTAATCCCATCATACCAGAAATTAAATTCCCAACTATTAGGAAAGAGACCTCAGGGTAGGGATGATTACTTTTCATTACATTGTTTAACCAATGCCAGCCAATAGAAATACGATTATTGTAATAAGCCATTTGAGGTAAATAGGTTTTAGCCTCAATGTTAATACCAGAGTTATAGTTCCATTCTGTAAAGTTGTCTCCTCCAGGGAATGCTATCGACTTATGACAAAAATCAACGTAATTTTTAGTTTTTGGACCTAAATCGGTGATGCCTTTCATAGGCATGAAAAAACTATTTTCGTGGCCAAAATCCGTTTTATAATTTCCATCAACGTCAAAACCTCTTATGTACGTATTCTCCTCTTCATCGAACCAAAGGTTCTCAAAGTTAGCTCTCATCTGTACTGCTTGCTCAAAGTAAATGGCAGCTTCGACTGTATTTCCTCTAGCTTCTAGAATCCCTGCAAAGGCTAATACTGCTCTATATTGATTTGCATAAGAATCTCCTGCCTCAATAAAACCATCTGCTTCTTGTTCCCAATAAGTTGATAAATCGGTATGCATTTCTGCAATTCCATTATTGTTTTGATCGTGGACAGAAACAAAGTTAGTTACTGTATTTTGACAATATGTAAAGAGAGTATCATTTAATATCCATTGGTCATCTCCAGTCCATAAATACTGTTCGTATATTTTTTCTACATTTTCGAACGGAGCAGGTAATTCTTTAAAATCGGCATCCATAAAGTAGGGATTGCCAAAAAAATCGAAAGACCACTTAGGCCAGTAGTCGTTACTTTCGGGTGCATCTGCAGCGAAAGTTTTTAGCATGGAGAAATTCTCTACATCTAAGCCAAGTAAATGTGCGGCTTCTGCTTGATGACAAATATCTCGAGAACAAAAGCATTCTCGTATTCTATAGGAGCCCCAATATGCTGGAATATAATTAGGATCAATATCTGTGACTACAAGGTTCTCGAAGATATCTGCTTTTGCACTATTAAATTCATCTACAATAAAACTGTTTGATGAATTGATGTTTAAGTTTTGAGCAATTAAATTATTCTGGAATAGAATAAAGGTAAATATCAGGAGGGATAAGTGTCTCATATATAAATGATTTAATAGTATACCTTCTGCATTTGTACAAATATCATTCCCATAAAAAGCATTTTTTAATTACTGTAGTTTTTGATTTATGATTAGCACTAATTCTCCTCAAATATTTAACGATTTGGTTCGATAATAGTTCAACAATGAGAGCCTTATATATCAGATTTAAAAAATTACTTAACCTTTTTATTTCGTATATTTGAGTCGGTTTAAAAATCTAAATCTTTCCCTTATTATGAAAAAATTACTTTTTCTTGCTACCATAATTTCATTTTCAATCAATGTAAACGCTCAAAATAACTTATACCCTGTAGAGGATTCTTGGTTCTTGGCTTATCTTCAAGAGAACTACCCTCAAACTATTGTAAATGATTCATTGGATATTGATGCTACTGCTGGAATTGACACCCTTG
>Ga0308000_10001142_pt1 | contig 10756 bp, 9 predicted proteins | sample Neamet3_FD_203877 | JGI IMG/M metagenome (GOLD analysis project Ga0308000, IMG submission 203877) | Marine microbial communities from water near the shore, Antarctic Ocean - #3 | ecosystem: Environmental > Aquatic > Marine > Unclassified | place: Southern Ocean | collected 2014-06-04 | reverse complement strand
GAGGCGATCGATGAGAGCGAGGTCTTTTTCGATGGTCGGATTTTTGGCGGTGAGGAGTTTGTCACCGTAGAAGATGGAATTGGCCCCGGCAAAGAAGCAGAGGGCCTGGCCTTCTTCAGAAAGATGGGTGCGACCGGCGGAGAGGCGGACCTTTGCCTTGGGGGCCGCGATACGGGTCAGGGCGATGATGCGGACGACGTCGAAGACATCGACTCCCTGTTCGTCGGCCATGGGGGTGCCGGGCATGGGCATGAGTGAGTTGATGGGAATGGACTCGGGTTGCGGATTAAATTCGGAAATGACCTCGAGCATCTTGAGTCGGTCTTCGGTGGATTCGCCGAGACCGAGGATGCCGCCACAACAAATGGACATGCCGGCGTCCTGAGCATGGCGGATGGTATTGAGCCGATCTTGGAAGGTGTGCGTGGTGACGATGTTGGGGTAGTGCTCGGGAGAGGTGTCGATATTGTGATTGTAAGCGGTAACCCCGGCTTCCTTGAGCTTTTCGGCTTCGGATGGTCCAAGCTCACCAAGGGTGACACAAACTTCCATGCCAAGTTGGGAAACATCGCGGACGATATCGAGGACTTGCTCAAATCGCTGGGTGCCCTCGCGGACCCCACGCCAGGCTGCTCCCATGCAAAATCGGGTGGAGCCGTTTTCACGGGCCGCTTTAGCCCGATCCATGATGTCACACTTTTCCATGAGGCGCTCGGCATCGACGCCGCTGTTGTAGCGGGCGGATTGTGCGCAATAGGAGCAATCCTCCGAGCAGCCACCGGTCTTGATAGAGAGCAAGGTGCAGAGTTGCACTTCGGCGGCGGGCCAATTCTCTTCGTGAATCGTTCGCGAGCGCTGGATGAGGTCGAAAAGAGGGAGGTGGTATAAGTCGTTCAGTTCCTGGAAAATCATGGATGAGAGGGAGGTGAGAGTTAGCGGACCCAGCGGCCTGAGACAGTGGGCATTTTCCCGAAGGAGAGGGCGGAGTAGTCGGTTTTTCCTTCTGCTCCGATGAGAGTGATGCCGAGATTACGTTTCCATACCGCTGACATGCTTTGGCTAGTGTAGCAGCCCCAGCTTTGGCAGAGGGCATTTTTGCTGAACGATCGGCGGCGAATTTTTCTGAGATCGCGTTCGTGGATCCAGCACTGGCTGACAGCCATGACCTCACTACCGTAGTCAAGCATGAAGCAATGGCGGTTGGAGTGGCCGAAGAAGTCGAAGGTGATGATATCGGAGTGGGCGTTGATGGCTGAGATGGCTTTTGGTCCTGTGTTGATCCAGACGAGTTTTGCATTCCGCTTGGCGGCCTGTTCGGCGATCCATGTGGTGTAGGGTTTGCTGTCATCCCGGCTTCGGATGAGATAGCCGTTTTCGTAGACGATCCAGGTGATCTTGGCGCTGGGCCCGTAGGATCTACGGATTTCGTCCATGCGCATGGTTGAGGCTCGGATGAAGTTGGCCCACCAGCGGTCGTGGCGATAGTTCTCAACCCTGAGGTTTTCCCATTTTCGAGAGGCGGGGCCTCCACAAAGGATGACGTGTTCTTTGGCAAAAAGAGGAAGTCCGAGGGTGAGGAGAAGGACGAAGACCAAGTGCTTCATGGGAAGACTATGTCGGGTGAATGGAAGGGCTTCAAGGCTGGAGGGTGGAGATTTGTGAGAGTCGATGATGAGGGCTCTTTGATTTGTTTGGCTCGGGCCATTCGATTGATCCCAAAACGGTGATTAAGAACACGCTGAAGATGAGGGAAACGAACGGAAGTTGTTTCACGGAGGTTGGGAGGTCGAGGGGGCGCTGGATTTTTGGCGCCGTTACTTCGCCTCAAACACTGCCAGCATTTGTCCGGCTTCGTTTGGGGCGCTTCCCTTGCTGTGGAGGAATGCGGTGAAGACGAGAAGCGGTTCGTCATCCGAGTTTCGGATCAAGCTTGCGGAAGGATTTGAAAAAGCAGTCGATTTTCCCGGTGTCTCCACAGAGATCTTTTTCAGCGGAAGGCCGTCCTTGTCGCACAGGAAAAGCCCCCAGGAACTCCAGTCACGTCGGGTGTCCTGAACTTCCTGTAGGGAGTAATCTTTTTGTTTCCATTGGAATTTGCTGCGATCACCGAGGTTGCCGTGCCCTCCTCGTTTTTTGAGAGCGGAATTGATTGTTGTGGATGGCTTGGCGTTCCAGTCCTGGAAGTTCTTCAGGGTTCCCCGGGCGAGCTGATCGACCCGGGCGTTTTCATAGTAGTGGAATCGCAGGGTGATTTCGGATTGGGCAATGTCACCCTTTTTGATGTCTACGGCCTCGATACTGGGAGTGCCTTCGGCAGTTGGGGCAAGGGTGCGGGGAATATCGAACTCCTGTGAGAAACGTCCGGCTTTTAAGGCTTTGAGATTTGAGAAGTGGCGGAGTCGCATCCAGCAGGAATTGGGCGCGTCTTTTTCGTAGGCGAGCAGGAAAGATCCATCAACCGCTTCCTGGATGGTGGCCTGGGAGGAATGTTGATCGAGTTCTTTGACGTGATGCCAGATGCGCAGGTCGGTGGAGTGAGTCAGGTGGACGGAGAAGATGCCTTTCTTAAGGGAATGGGAGACGCCAAAGTAGCCGGTCTTGGCAGGCCCGGATGGCTGAAAGACATCGAGACAATCCATCCCGTGCCCCTTGTCGTCACGAAGCTGGAAGATGCGAATTTTGGCTTGGTTGGTGTTCTCGAGTTTGGTTGCGAGATCGCGCCAGCTGTCGGCACAGGAGGTTGTGGTCCCAGCCGACAGAAGAATGCCCACGACCTTAAGGAGAGAATAAAATCGAGACATAGTGAGTTTTAACGAAGGGAATTGACGAGCGTTTCCAGAGCGGATTTGAGGCGTTCGGTTTGAGTGCCGAAGTTCATTCTTACGCAGCGGCCGTGGCCGAAGTAGGCTCCGTCGGAGAGGAAGAGGCCGGCTTTTTCAATCACTTGAATGGGATTCTCGATTGGGAGGTCCTTGCAGTCGATCCAGGCGAGGTAGGTGGCTTCGATCTCAGGGATAGTTGCGCCGGGGATTTTTTCGCGAATGGTGGAGGTGAGGAGGTCACAGTTGGTGCGGAGGTAGGCGAGGAGGTCTTGACGCCAGGGCTCGCCGTGTTTGTAGGCGGCTTCGGCGGCGTGGTAGGCGATGCAGTTGATCTCGGGAAGAGTGTGTCCGCGTGCGGCGGTGAAGCGACGACGGATGGAGTCGTTCGGAATGACCGCGAAGGCGTAGCCGAGTCCGGCAATGTTGTAGGTTTTACTGGGGGCGAGCAGAGTGATGGTAGTGTCGCGGAGGGGCTCGGGGAGATTGAGGGCGGAGAAGTGCGGGGTCTTTTTCTCGTCGAGGATGAGGTCGCAGTGGATTTCGTCGGAGAGAAGAATAAGTTCGTGTTTCTCGCAGAAGGTGGCGAGTTGAAGGATTTCCTCTTTTGTGAAGACGCGGCCCATAGGATTTTGGGGATTGCTGAGGACGAAGATCTTGGTCTGCGGGGTGACTTTGGCTTCGAGTGCTTCCCAGTCGAAGGTCCAGTGGCCATCGACTTTGGCATGATCGACGGTTTGCAGTTCCATCGAGGCATCGTCGTGAATGCCGAGGAAGGGTGGGTAGATGGGAGTGCAGGTGAGGACTGCGTCGCCGGGTTTGCCAAAGGCACGCGCGGCAAGTGAGAGGGCCGGGACGAGGCCGCCGAGGTGAACAATTTGTTCTTCGGTCGCGGAGTAGCTGATGCGATCTTGGAGGTAGCCTTGGAGGGTTTCGACGAGTGAGGGATGAGGGACGGCGTAGCCGAAGACTCCGTGATCGACGCGTTCGCGAATGGCTGAGATGACTTCGGGTGGCGAAGTAAAGTCCATATCGGCAACCCAGTAGGGATCGAGGTCGACCCGGCGGTCCCACTTGAGAGATCCGGTTCCACGGCGGTCGATGGGAGTGTCGAAATTCATCATGGGGGAATGATGACTGAGTTGGTGAAGGGGCCAACTACGAAACAGGGGAATATGCGGGGAGGAATTGGGCTCACGCAGAGGCGCGGAGAGTTTTGATCTGCAGGATTGCTGAAAATCAGGGGACTACAATCGACCGTTCTCTTCTCGCTGGCTGCTGCTGACCTGCTTGCTGAATGGCGAAGGCCGCATGATGCCAGAAGAACCAAAATTGCGCTCAAAACTGCGCACGGGGGCGGGTGATTCTTGTTAGCGAAGGAGAATTCAGCGAATATCCGTAGTCCAATTTAATACCGGATTTCATCGGGACGCTCCAAATCGAAGGTGTTTCCTTTCTTCGCCCAATGGGTGTGATGTGGCGAGATTGACGAAGAGCAGGGGTTGAAAAGTGGCGGGGCGCCACGGCTCCCTTAGGGTTCAGCAGGTAAGCTGGCTCTTGCCAGGGCTTCTTCGATCTTCGGGTTGACCTCGTGCTTGAGGGCTTCGGCGGCCATTTTAAGGGCGTTTTTGACGGCGAGGGTGGAGGAGCCGCCGTGAGCGATGATGACGACACCATTGACTCCCAGAAGAGGGCTGCCTCCGTAGGATTCGTAGTTGGTGCGCTCCTTGACTGCCTGAAAGGCTCCTTTGCCAAGGAGTGCTCCGGCGATGCGGACGGGGTTCTTTTTGAATTCTTCCTTCATCCACTTGGACATGGCCTTGGCGGTCGCTTCGCAACTCTTGAGAACGATGTTTCCGGTGAAGCCGTCGCAGAGGCAGACGTCGAGTTGGGTTTGGAAGATGTCGTGACCCTCGACGTTGCCGCGAAGGGTGAAGGGGGCGTGACCGCGGGCGACGAGGCTCTTGAGGAGAATCATCGTTTCCTTGGTGAAGGTGGTGCCTTTTTCCTCTTCTGCGCCATTCGACATGATGCCGACCTGGGGATTAGCGATTTTGAGGACTTCACGGGCGTAAACACTGCCCATGATGGCGTAGCCGAGAAGGTGGGAGGGTTTGGCTTCGGGGTTGGCTCCGGCGTCGAGGAGATTACAGACGCCAAATTCGTTGGGCATGGGTGAGGCGATGCCTGCACGTTGCACCCCTTTGAGGAGGCGGAGCTTCACGGTGGCGACAGCGACGGCGGCCCCGGTGTTACCGGCGGAGACGAGAGCCTGAGCGTCGCCTTTTTTGACCAATTCGGCGGCGATGGAGATGGAGGAATTCTTTTTCCGCCGGAGAGCTTTGGCTCCGGACTCCTCCATACCGACGACTTCGGAAGCCTCGACGAAAGTGGCACGAGGGTCGGTGAGGCCACAATTCTGTGCGGCCTCTTTCAATTGTTCAACAGGACCGGTGAGGATGATGGACTCAATTTCGGAGTTTTCTGCGAGGATATCGCGCGCTCCTTCGAGATTGACGAGCGGGGCGTGATCTCCGCCCATGGCGTCGAGTGCAATCTTCATCACGGTAAAAAAGCGCGGAGGGTGCCCCCGCGCTCATTGAGTTTTGGAAAATGATATCAGATGACGGGACCTAGACGAGGTCGACGTCAACCACCTGACGCTCGCGGTAAGTTCCACAAGAAGGGCAGGCAATGTGCCCAGGCACGTTGGATCCGCACTCAGGACAGGTTTTGAGGAGAGGTTTACGCCAACGGTTGGCTCCGCGGCGGAGCTTCTGTTTGTGCTTGGAGGTGCGACGTTTTGGTGAGGCCATGAGTCTGGTTTGTAAGAAAGTTAATCTTGAGAGCCGAGAGAGTCGAGAGCACCCCATGGATTGGGCTTTTCTTGCGCGGGGGCGTTGTCTACACCATCATCAGCGGGTTTGTCTACTGCTAAATACTTCGGATCGATTTCGCATTTTCCGGGTGAGTCGCCGTTCTCACAACGTGGGTTGGTGGGGAGTTCAAGGAGGATTTCCTCTCGGATTTGGGGTCCGGAGTCTACGAATCCGTCATTTCCGAGCTCGATACTGATAGCCGCCGAGGGCATGGAGATGGTTTTGGGGAATGGGTGGAGGCTGCGCATGCAGGTGAGCTCGAAGGTGGCTTCCAAGCTGCCGGTAAGGAGGAGCTCGGTGTCGAAGCGCTGGGCAAAGAGCGAGTATTTCAGAGGGCTGACACGGATGATGTCGCTTTCCTTGAGGTCAAGAACTTCGGGAGGGATTTCCCCTTCGATGTGCTGTCCTTCGTCGGGCAGATTGGCGAGGTCGATCTTCATAAGTGGAATTGTAGGTTGAATTGTGCGCATTGCATCGCGAAAATCGGGGCGTGGATAAAATTCCGACTGAAATCCTTATAGGTGCCTATGTGGAAGGCGTATTTCCGATGTCGGAAGAGGGTGAGATTTATTGGTTTCAGCCAAAGGAGCGGGGGATCATCCCGCTGGACGAGCGGTTTCATATTCCGCACGGGTTGAAGCGGGCGATGAAGAAGCGGCCTTTTGAGGTGAGGTTTGACACGGCCTTTCGGGAGGTGATGGAGAGATGTAGTGATCGTGAGGAGACGTGGATCGATCCAATTATTTTGGAGAGTTACTGCGAGTTATTTGAGCAGGGATTTGCGCATTCGGTGGAATGCTGGGACGAGGACGGACTTCAGGGGGGGCTCTACGGAGTTCGGCTGGGGAGGGCGTTTTTTGGGGAGAGCATGTTTAGCCGGAAGACGGATGCGAGTAAGATCGCGTTGGTGAAATTAGTGGATTGGTTGAGAGAAGAGGGGGCGATTTTGTTAGATACGCAGTGGATGACTGATCATTTGAAGACTTTTGGCGGCTACGAAGTGCCTGCGGCGGAGTATCGAAAGATGCTGGCGAAGGCGGTGGAGATATAGTGGTTTTGAATTTAGTTGGTGTGGAGATGGGGGGGCTGTATTTTCGTTGAAGTGGATCAAGTCGCGCCAGAGAAGGAAAAGCTCCCAAGGAAGTGGTCTTGGTTTTTGACCTTGGGCTTTGCGTTATTGATGTGGATTTGCGCGGCGATCGTTTCATTTAAGGTCGATCCGGAGGCGGCGTTTTGGAAGCGGGTGGTGAAGCTGAAACAGGAGAGGGTTTCCATGGAGAGGGAAGGGAGGATTGAAGGTCCGATGATCTTTGTCGGAGGAGGATCGAGTTGTTCGTTTTCGATTCATCCTGATGTGCTGACTGAAGTGATGGGATGGCGGGCCGTCAACATGGGCGGTTCGGCGGGAATGGGGTATCGATACCTCATTGATTTGGCGACGAGCAGGGCAGAGAGGGGCGACATTGTTATCCTGCATCTCGAGCCTGCAATCTTTCGCGGTAAGGAGAAGCGGATGACGCCCCTGGCGGTGAAGGTGGATTTGGCGCGTTTTCCGACAGGGCTCAGTGGCGGGGTGTTTGAGGATGAGCTTTATGAGGAACCCGTGGCGGAGTTATTGGCGGCCCTACGTCCGGGCGCGAAGTTTCTCGGGACGCTGGCTGCCAAGATGGTGAGGTCGGGACCTTTGTATCGATATCAGTTGGCGGACATTCGAGGAAATGGAACGCTCAGTTGCAAAACCTCTGCTCCCAATCCCGATGTGGGGTCTTTCAAGGCAATGAGGCACTGGCTTGATGACGGGGTTGTGCAGGAAGATTTAAGGAAACTGGCAGAGTATGCTGAGGAGAGGGGCGTGATGATTTTTTTCACACTGCCATGGGAGTCGTTTCGGTCTGAAGTTCTGGTGGCGCAGCGCGACGAGCATAGCGCTTATCTAGATGGGATTGCGGAACATTTACCTGTTCTGCGAGATGAGATGATGGGGGCGGTGGGTGATAATTCTCTCTTCCTGGATACGGGGTATCACATGACTGAGGAAGGCGGGCGGCTTAGGACGCGGGTGTTGGCGGAGGCTTTGAAACCCTTTTCTTTTAAAGAGGAATGAATTTCGCCTCGCTGACATTCTGGGTGGCTTTGGTGGGGGGATTTGCGGTTCTGTCGCTGGTCCGCTTGTTTTTTGGAAATTCGGAACGCTTTGATCGTGCGGCTTTTGTGGTGCTGAGTCTTTTTCTCTTGGGTGTGGAGAGTTTGGAAACCGTGGCGATTTTTGGGTGGGTGGCTTTGGTGGGGTATGGGGGGCTATTTTGTCGAAGCCGGGGGCTACTTTGGGTGGTTGGTATTCTGATGCTGTCTCCTCTGACTTACTATAAATACAGTGGTTTTTTGACAGAGGTTTTCTCAGGGGAGAGGCCGGCGGCACACGCGCTGATTCCGATGGGGATTTCATTCTATAGCTTTCAAATTCTCTCCTTTGTGATCGATAGTTTTCGTGAGAGAGAGGAGAGGCCGCGAGTGGTGGATTATCTTAATTTCGCGAGCTTTTTTCCTCAGATTGTCGCTGGGCCGATCGAGAGGAGGAAAGATCTTTTGCCGCAGGTGAAGGGGTTGAAATTTGCGTTGCGTCGAGAGGCGGTGGAAGTGGGGATTCCCTGGATTGTGCTGGGGCTTTTTCTGAAGCTGGCGCTCGCGGAAAACTTTGCGTTGCTTGATCGAGAGATGAGGTCCGTTGCGGTGAACGCGGTTCAGGTGTGGCTGGAAGCGGGATTCTTTGCCTTTCGGATCTACTTCGATTTTGCAGGGTATTCCTTCATCGCTCTTGGTTTGGCGCGGTGCTTTGGGATTCGTCTGACTTTGAATTTTCGAAGCCCGTATCTCGCGAGGAATTTGCAGGATTTTTGGCGACAGTGGCATGTCACCCTGTCGCGTTGGTTTCGAGATTATCTCTTTATCCCAATGGGTGGAAGCCGGGTGAAGTTTTGGGGAGTGAATCTGATGGTGGTTTTCCTGGTGTCTGGTCTTTGGCACGGAGCAGGGTGGAATTTTTTGATCTGGGGTGGGCTGCACGGGGCCGGGGTTTGGCTTTGTGTGATGATGGGGGAACGAAAAATGCCGACGATTGTGTCGTGGGGAATCACGATGACCTTCGTGATGTTATCGTGGATTTTCTTCAAAGAGAGTGAGTGGAGTGTGGCGTCGCAAAAAACACGAATGGTGTTTTCTCCGGGGAACTACGGCCTCAATCCGTCTGCGATTCTTGGAGTGTTTCAAGATCCCAAGACCGTGATTCTTGCCGTGATTGTGGTGGGTCTTTCGGTCGTAGTGATGGCTGGTGAGTGGTGGTCACGGCGGAGCGGAGAACTCTATGGGGTGTTTATGAATCGATGGGTGCAGTTGCTCCTGATTGCGGGGATCTTCTTCCTGTCTCCATCTGAAGAAAGCCGCTTCATTTACTTCAATTTCTAGCGTTCGCTTTTTGCTGCTCACCTCGTCCAAGATTATTCACTCTCAGGGCAATGAAGTCCGGTTGCCTAATCTTGAAATCTGCCTTGTTGTCGACGTCCGCGGCTTTTGGGGTATTCGCTCCAAAGAGAGTCCCTTCGTGAGTTCGCGAGACATCTTGAATCACGATGACTGGGCGCGGAGGGACGCTGAGTTATTACTGAATCTAGCCATGACGATCGGGGGCTACTTGAACCTGCCACACCCTAAGTCTCGGCATCAAAAAACTTAGGAAGCGTGGGAGAATTCACTCCCTGGAAATGGCAAGAAATTTGTGGAGATCATTGTGAGAGCTTTCGATCCAACAGCTTGAAAGCATGTTCCGCTGCCTTGTATTTTTTTTTGGCCATTTGAGGTTCAAGCGGACGACGACCAGTGATTGGGAGGGCCTCAATAAGGCCGCCCTGCAGTTAGGTCACTTGTCATGCCAAGGACCGCAAAGAATCAGAGGGCAACAGAGGAGCCTGCCAGCACTTGAGGGGGCTTGCTCATTCGATCCGTTTCAGAAGCTCTTTCTGGTCGTAGGTCCGAGGCTGGAGGCCTCAAATTGGTCGCGGCTTGGAAGCCTGATGTTGAGGCTGATAAGAGCGTGAGTTTTGAATTTTCAGTCACCTCCGGTCAGTCGCGCGTTTTGCTCCGGGAGAAGTAAGAAATCATTTCGATCGATTTGGAATCTGGTGAGAAAAACTGAGGGAAATTTGATCATGGAGAACCTTTGCTCGAAATGGAGTATTCGCAAGGTCAGGATCGAGTCTCAATGACAGCGTGTCTTAGGTCATTCACGGAGCCGAGGAGCGGAAAGTCTTCAGGAGTGCCGTATCCCCAAGAGAAGATGAGAGGGATGAGGTTAGCCGCTTTGGCAGTGGCCAGATCGACGGTGGAGTCTCCCACATAAGCGACTTCTTCGGGCGCGAGGTTCCAACCGGAGACGATTTGTAAAGCTGTAGTGGGGTCGGGCTTTTTTAGAAACGCTTTTTGATGACCGCGAATGGGTTTGAAGAGATGGGTTGGGAAGAGGGTTTCGACAATCTCCACGGTATATAAGTGGGGTTTGTTTGAGAGGACTGCCATGGGGATGTTCTCTCCATGGAGTTCTTCGAGGAGGGTCGTCATTCCGGGGTAGGGATGGGTGCCGGTTTTCCAGTCATTCGGATAGTGTTTTTGGAATCCCGCGACCACTTCGCCGGACCGAGTGCAGTGGTCGTTCCCGAGTGCACGGTTCACGAGGGTTTCGACCCCGTCTCCGATGTATCCTTTGACCGCTTCTTCCGGATGAGCTGGGAGCCCGAGTTCCTCCAGAGAATGGTTGAGTGCTGCCGCGATTCCGGGGAGGGAATCGACGAGGGTGCCATCGAGATCGAAAATCAGTCCGCGAATCACGGCCTTGCGATAATGGGAAAAGGTGAATTTTTCGAGGCTTGTTTTGACAGAGTGAGTTAGTTGTGGAAGTAGTCTCAGCGACATGAAATTCACCTTTTCAATCAAGACTCTGGCTCTCGCTTCCGTGATGAGCCTCGCAATGCTCGCTCCTGCTAACGCTGACGACGATGAGACCCCGCT
>Ga0308000_10001139_pt1 | contig 10767 bp, 9 predicted proteins | sample Neamet3_FD_203877 | JGI IMG/M metagenome (GOLD analysis project Ga0308000, IMG submission 203877) | Marine microbial communities from water near the shore, Antarctic Ocean - #3 | ecosystem: Environmental > Aquatic > Marine > Unclassified | place: Southern Ocean | collected 2014-06-04 | reverse complement strand
TCGTATGGCGGAGCTACCTCGACTACTTCCATCGCACAAAGACCTTCTCCGGCAACGATACGAACCATCTCCAATGCTTCGCGCGGCGTAAACCCCCCTGGCTCGGGCGAACCAGTACCAGGGGCAAAACCCGGATCGATACTATCAATGTCAAAACTCATGTAAACGGCATCACACCCATCCCAAGCCAATTCGAGTGCTCGTTGCGCAGTCTTTGCTGGTCCCATATCCTCAAAGTCTCGCATTGTGATCACACTGGTGCCCCGATCTCGCGCTACCTCCGATCCAGGTCGGTTCCCGTACCAACCACCAATACCTATTTGCACAAGATTTTTGGGTGGACAATTTGAAAGACCATAATCATGCAAATGGTGGTGATGTTGATGTGCCTTCGAATGGTCAACGCTTTCATGGTTATTAGTGGTCCAATACCACGGCGTTGTATGCATGCGTTCATCCATGTCGATATCTTGCGTATCGAGATGACGATCGAAGTGGATGATACCTACGTTACCTGGTATGTTTTGGGCTACACCGCGCACATTCGGATAGCCGAGGCTGTGATCCCCACCTACAATGATTGGGAATGCACCTGACTTGTAGATATGGCTAATCGCCATGCTGACCTGATCAAATGTTTTTTCAATATTGCCTGGGATAACGAAAACATCACCAGCGTCGCAGATGTCGAGTTCTTCAAAAATATCGACTGCTCCATCTACACAATAACCATCATAGAGAGCAGAGATCCGGCGGACACCTTGCGGTCCAAATCGTGTACCAGACCGATAAGTAGTACCTGTATCAAACGGCACGCCAACAAACGCTGCCTGATAATCACCAACCTTGCGGATGTCTTCACAATATGGTGTTTTCATAAATGTGTTGATTCCAGCAAAAGCAGGAAGATGCCCTCGGCTAAACAACGAAATCGTACGGTCATTGATTGATCCTGCTGCTTCAAGCCCTAGTTCCAGTCCGCGCTCTATTTCTCGCTGTTGCTTGGTTTGTGAAAGGCGCTCAAGCGTCTTAAGGTTTCTGTTGCCCTCGAATTCGTCAGAACTGTTGTCCGTCATGATGAAATCCTTTTTTGATTAAACTTGGGTTAGTTGGGAAAAAGGCGGTGCAGTAACGCACCGCCATCAGGAAAAATTAAAACTAGTCACTGACACGGCCGATCCAGGCGTTGGAGCTATACTCAGCCCCCAAGCCATCCGCATTGAGCGCCTCCAAAATGCTTGCGTTCAACCCATCTAAGGCGGGCACTGGACTATCAAGAACTCCAGCCTCTTGATAAATAGAACCAAACACATCCCACGTGGCAGCAAGATAACCTGACTCGCAATCAGGGCGCCCCCCAAATAAAAACTTACCCCAGCCGCTGGCCTCTGCAGGTGCTGTCGGCACTCCTTCGGGCAGGCTTTGGCAGACAGCTTTACCATCTCCAATTCCGTACGCCCCAAGGTTTTGATCAAAATTCAGCATGATAGCGCCTTTTTGGGTAATTTCTACATCTGCAATTGGCCAATCCAATCCCTTGGCGACGATCTTATTGCCTTCCTCAGGATTTTCTTTCCACCAATTAACCGCTTCAAACCACGCACGTACCAGTTCCTTGGCAGTTTCGGGGTTTTTAGTGACCCATTTCTCATTGCACGCGAAGCTTTCGGAAATCAGCCCTCGTTCCCAGGTCCGGTCCGTGAGGCTCGTCTTTAAGACTTTAGAATTTTTACGACTTTGTGATTGGCTTGAGAAAGGGATGTAATTTACATCGATATCCAAACCACCACTTACAAAAGCCGCTGCACTGTCCTGTGGCAACATGATGCGATGATCCACTGCGTCGAATGGGATGCCTCCCGCTTTAAGAGTTAGCAACATCCACATATGGTTGAGGAATGCGTAATCGGCACCATAGCTTTTACCAGGGAAATCTTCGACTGAAGTGATAGAGCTATCTACAACCATTTCATCAAGCCCATAAGACATCGCTGGAATTGCAAGAACACTTACGGGTATGCCCGAGGCACGGGCCACAACGACACTATCAAGCGTATTCATCATGCATGGCACTGATCCAGAAGTAAGCGCCGCATTCTTCGATGTGATGTCCTCGATAATACGGATATTGAGATTGATGTCCTTGGCCATCCCCTTTTCTTGAGCAATATACCAAGGCGCGTAAGGCGAGAATGAAATGATGGCAATATCTACATCTTCGGCAGCTTGCACCGGAGTCATAAACGTCGCGACACAAATCGCTCCAAGTAACCTTTTTGCATTTTCTTTTTTCAACATTTTAACTTCCTCCATTATTGTACGCTCAATGGCGCTTGTTTATGCGACTACGGTCGCAATGATTTCTTCGCGCATCATAGCAAACAGCTTGCGTTCCATTTGCGCGTAACCATCCTGATCGAACATTTCCTCTTTTTGCGCAAAACGTTTGCCCTTTTTGAATTCCATCGGAATGTCTTCTTTCACTTGACCTGGGTTGCGCGTAAAAAACACGATGCGGTCCGCCAAATAAATAGATTCTGTAATATCGTGGGTAACAACGATCACGGTCTTCTTCTCACGTTCGATCACCTCGATCATCATCTCCTGCATTTCCCAACGCACTTGCGCATCAAGGGCACCGAACGGTTCATCCATCAGGATTATGCGTGGATTCTGTGCTAATGTCCGGGCTATCGCTACGCGCTGTTTCATGCCGCCTGACAAACTGTTAGGGAAGCTGTCTGCAAAATTTTCTAGATGCACAAGCTTAAGCATTTCCTGAGCTATGCGCTCACGTTCATGCCTGGGAACGCCTATCACCTTCATCCCATATTCGATGTTCTTCTTCGTCGTCAGCCATGGAAATGATGTGTAAGCTTGAAAAATCATTCCGCGATCGGGACCAGGCCCAACGATCGGGATTCCGAACGTCTCAAGTTGGCCTTCTGTTGGCCGTTCCAACCCAGAAATAAGTCTCAGCATGGTAGTCTTACCACAGCCAGATGGGCCGATGAAAGCTACAACTTCGCCCTCGTAAATGTTCATTGCCACATCTTGAAGGGCAGTAAAGGTTCCGTTCACATATTCCTTGACGATACCGTTAGCGGTGACGGCAGGTATGTTGATCTGTTCAGTCATGATTTAAACCCTTTTCTCAACATTCCAAGGGAAAATAATGCGCTGAATCAACCGGAACATGATATCTGTCAGTACGCCCAACACTCCGATCATAAATATGCCCGCCATGATCGTATCAACATTCAGGAACCGTCCAGCTCGCATCATGACCGCGCCGATGCCATCTTTAGCGCCAACGATTTCGGCAATTACTAGGTACGTCCAACCCACAGCAATCATGGTGCGCATACTGTCAATGATTGCAGGCATTGCAGCTGGCACAATCACCTCAAGAATGATACGTTTGCGTGAAGCACCCATCGTCAGCGCTGCTTCAGTATATTCGCGCTGCACTGCCTCAGTATTGTCCAAAACCATCGCTATAAGAAAGAATACCACACCAAGAAATAGAAGCCCCATCTTGGCTGTTTCTGAAGGCCCAAACCAAACCAACAACAGTGGGATAAACGATGCCGCTGGCAGGTAGCGCAACCCAGACACTGTAGGATTTATCAATGCTTTGAACTTGCCAAAGCAGCCCAGCATAATACCTAATGGAATGGCCACAGCAGAGGCAACAAAAAAGCTGCCAAATACTCGGAGACAACTCTGCAGAACGTCATAAATAAACTCTTTTTCTACGAAAAGAAAATATAGACGCCCGATAACTTGCTGTACTGAAGGCAGGAAGCGGCGCCCTTCTTCAGGCGTAGCGTAATGGCCGATTTCCCAAATGGTAAAAAATAAAATAGCCCCCATCACTCCTAGAACAGCGGCCTTTCGCCCGCCAACGGGTGAAAGCAGTTCAAAAAGTCGTTCTTTGGGCGCATGCGCATCAGCACCTCTAGAAAATTGCACTGGGGCATCGCGATTCGTAATGATCGCAGATGTCTTTATTTCCTTTGCCACAATGTCGTCTCCCTTATGATTTCACCACACTTCAGTGTAATCGACTTTTATTCAAATCAATGTAAAAGAGAGTCGTACCGATAAAAACCTATTAAGATTCGACAATCATCATCAATATTACTGATGATGATTGTCGGTTGTACTCAATCAATTTAAATCTGTAATTCTAACAGCACTAAAGACTAATTTCTTCGCGAAAATACTCAAGGAGGGCCTTGCGGACTGGATGTTCTGGTGCCTTCGGATTGGTAATCAAAAATATACTTGATTCGGGTGCAGTCAGATCATCCATTAATTCATGCAAGGTTCCCTCACGCACCGCACTTGCCGCAAACGTCGTCGGCAAGAAGCAGATGCCAACACCAAGTTCAGTCATGCGCCGTGCCTCTTCAAGATGTTCAGACAACCCGGCCAGTTGAACTCCAAGGCCCCATTTCTGCCTGAACTTAGTGAGTTGCAAAGGTTCATCAGCGCCTGTCAGGATGTGGCCATATGTTGATAGTTGGTCAGGTGACGCTATCTTTTGCCCATATAATACATGGGACTTGCCACAATAGGGTTTGTATACCTCAGAGAAAAGCAATTCATATGAAAGGTCTGGTAGATGCTGAGATGCTGGCCCTATGCCCACTTCAACTTCATTTCGAATAACGTTTCTTTGAATTACATCCCATGTGGCAATTGAAATAAACAATTCGACATTGGGATGATTCCTATGAAATTGTTCCAAAGGTCGATTCAGACTGCAGTTAACCAAGTTGGTGATCATCTGGAGTCGCACCCGGCCACGGATTTCCTCTGACGCCTGATTGAGTGTATCAGGAATTTTGCTGATAGATTTAAATATCTCCTGACTCGCATCCGCAATTATCTGGCCGGATTCAGTAAGCTCAAACCCACCTGGGCCGCGTTTACATAAAGACATGTTCGTGTGTTTTTCAAGTCGGCGGAGTGCCATGCTTATCGATGGTTGGCCTTTACTTGTCTGGCGGGCAGCTTTTGACAACCCCCCTGCTTGAGCAATGTTATAAAAAATACGAAGAAGGTTCCAATCTAATGACTGCGCAAATCGCCTTCCTTTTTTGGGTTCTACTTCCTGTGACATCAAGTTTGAAACTCCTATAATCTTGCGCAAATTATGATTGAAATACTACTACTTAAACATATATATATCAATAAGTCAGTATTAAAGAGTGGCCCAAATTGCGGCTTTCCTAGCAACCAATAGCGGTTCTGTCACAAAGTTTTCCAGAGATTGATTTAGCTGAGTTCCACCAGGCTTTATACGGCTAAGCTAGCAAATTTTTTGAACGGCGGTGTGTAGTTTGTTTGGAATTGTTGTTTCGGATCATGAGGGCGACTTCGATGCCAGCGAGGGCGGCAGCGGCTGAATAGAAGGCCTTAAATCCCAAAGTTGTTCGGGTGATTTTCTTGATGAAACGGTGATCCTGCTTAACAATATTATTCAATATATTTCACTCGAAAGATTTCAACCCGTTGTTTGGCCCGCGAGAACTTCAGGCCTACATTAATGCACTGTAGGCCTGCTAGGTTGGCTCCACTTTTGTCGATCACAATTCTTTCTGGAACGCCATTCGTTTCAATTGTACGTCTGAAAAACAATCTGGCGTGGCCTTATCCCGCCGCTTGGAAAGTATGAAATCAGGGGTTTTACCGTGCTTTTCGACAGTTCGATACAAATACATCCATTTCCCTTTGACCTTGATGTAGGTTTTATCCATCCGCCAAGAACCTGCTGTTGGTTGCTTTTTCTGCTGAGCTGTTTTGGCAATCGAAGGTGAATATTTCACAACCCATCTATTTAGCGTCGCGTGATCAACCGGAACACCGCGTTCCGCCATAATCTCCTCTAGGTCCTGATAGGAAACGGCGTAGCGAACGTAGAAAACACTGCGTACAGGATCACATCTTTTGGGTAATGGCTGCCTTTGAAATCAATGCTCATCACTGGTGTATTGCCTGTAATTTTTGGAAAACATATTGCAGAATACAGGAGATAAAGAAACTACTAGCTAACTTTGTGACAGAACCAATCTTTTACAATCGCGTTTTTATTTCTGTTCTTTGACGCTTGTAAGGAACCAAAACATATTAGTCCGATGTGAAAAGCAATGTTTACCGCGTATGAAAAAAAGTTTCCTCCTGGTTGAGCTGGTGAATGTTTAGTGCTAACGTTCTACTAGAACCTAAGTCGGGACATTATTCGTGAAAGGAATGCCGCATGTGCGGAATCGTTGGTCTTTTTCTCAAAGACAAATCTATGGAGGCCCAACTCGGCACCATGTTAACTGATATGTTAATCACGATGACAGATCGTGGCCCTGACAGTGCAGGAATCGCAATATATAGTAAAGAATCTACAAATATTGGTAAGTTAACTGTTCAATCAGATACGCCTGATGTTGATTTTAACCAACTCAAAGATGCTCTGAAACAACTGATCGAAGGCGGTATTGATATACGCGTTCAGAGCACACACGCAGTGCTGGAAATGCGCGCCGACCAGGTAGAATCAGCCCGTGCCGTACTTAAAGAGATTCGGCCAAACGTGCGAGTAATGAGCTCCGGCGACAGCCTAGAGATTTACAAAGAGGTGGGACTACCAAAAGACGTAGCATCACGTTTTGATATTGCTCAAATGTCCGGAAGCCATGGAATTGGCCACACACGAATGGCCACCGAATCAGCAGTAACCACGATGGGCGCACATCCATTCAACACGGGCCGCGATCAGTGCCTCGTACACAACGGCTCTTTATCCAACCACAATTCCCTGCGCCGGAAACTGCGACGCGATGGGGTGCATATCGAAACAGAGAATGACACTGAAGTGGGTGCCGCTTATTTGACTTGGAAAATGCAAAATGGAAGCACCTTGGGCGAAGCTCTGGAAAGTAGTCTAAAAGATCTGGATGGATTTTTCACATTCGTGGTTGGCACCAAGGATGGTTTTGGTGTCGTGCGTGACCCGATTGCTTGCAAACCTGCAGTAATGGCCGAAACTGATCAATATGTAGCTTTTGGCAGCGAATACCGTGCCTTAGTTAATCTACCCAGTATCGAAGATGCAAGAGTTTGGGAACCTGAGCCCGCAACCGTTTATTTCTGGAACCACTGAAATGCAGACTTATGACTTATCCACTGGCAGTTTGCGGGAATTAAACGCAACCCTGCACGCGCAGAATGAGGCCACTAACCAAACCGCATGGGAAATTATGAACCCAAAAGGCGCGCATGCCATCGCGTGCGGATTGGACTCTCCAATTGAGGTCACCGTGCGTGGATCAACCGGATATTACTCCGCTGGTATGAACCAACAGGCTACGGTCAACATAACAGGCAGCGCCGGACCTGGCGTGGCCGAAAATATGATGTCAGGCAAAGTTGTAATCGATGGTGATGCCAGCCAATACGCAGGTGCAACCGGACATGGGGGCCTATTAGTAGTCAAAGGCAACGCCTCTTCACGCTGTGGGATCTCCATGAAGGGGATCAACATCGTGGTGCATGGTAACATCGGCCATATGTCCGCCTTCATGGCTCAATCAGGCAATATGGTTGTGTGCGGTGACGCAGGTGAGGCTTTAGGCGACAGTTGTTATGAGGCGCGTTTGTTCGTCCGCGGTTCAGTAAAGTCATTGGGTGCAGATTGCGAAGAAAAAGAAATGCGGCCAGAGCACTTAGAAATTCTGCACGCACTGTTAATTGAAGGGGAATGCGGCGCCAAACCAGAAGAGTTCAAGCGGTATGGTTCTGCGCGCAACCTCTATAATTTCAATATTGATAACGCGTATTAAGGGCCCACGACATGAGCAATGATGATAGCGGCATCCCACGCACTACACCCCGGCAATCAGCCACCTTCTCTCAAGATGTGAATAGTGAGATCAGACGTGCCGCAGCGACTGGTATTTATGACATTCGTGGAGGTGGTGCCAAGCGCAAGCTGCCCACGTTCGACGACCTTCTGTTTCTTGGGGCGTCAATTTCGCGCTACCCGCTGGAAGGCTATCGCGAGAAATGTGACACGAACGTCACTATTGGCGGGCTAAATGCATCCAACCCCATCCACTTAGATATTCCAATCACAATTGCGGGTATGTCTTTCGGAGCACTTTCAGGCCCCGCAAAAGAGGCCTTAGGCCGCGGTGCTTCAGAAGCTGGTACCTCTACCACTACTGGTGATGGCGGGATGACACCAGAAGAGCGTGGCCACTCATCAAAGCTGGTATATCAATATCTGCCATCACGTTACGGCATGAACCCAGACGACCTTCGCAAAGCTGATGCAATTGAGATTGTTGTGGGGCAAGGCGCAAAGCCTGGCGGCGGTGGCATGCTCCTTGGGCAAAAAATAAGTGAGCGTGTAGCAAGTATGCGCAACCTACCAAAGGGTATTGATCAACGATCTGCCTGCCGCCATCCGGACTGGACTGGCCCAGATGATCTTGAAATCAAAATCCTTGAGCTTCGTGAAATTACAGGTTGGAAAGTTCCAATCTACCTAAAGGTTGCTGGAGCACGCCCATACTATGATACGGCTTTAGCAGTGAAAGCCGGTGCTGACGCGATCGTTCTGGATGGCATGCAAGGTGGTACCGCTGCAACACAAGATGTGTTTATCGAACATGTGGGGCAACCAACATTGGCAATCGTTCGCCCAGCGGTCAAAGCACTGCAGGATTTGGGGATGCATCGGAAAGTACAGCTCATATTGTCAGGTGGCATCCGAACTGGTGCTGATGTTGCGAAGGCAATGGCACTTGGCGCGGATGCCGTGGCAATTGGGACTGCAGCACTTATTGCTTTAGGTGACAATGATCCTAAGTGGGAATCGGAATATAATAAATTGGGCACAACCGCTGGTGCTTATGATGATTGGCATGAAGGCCAAGATCCTGCAGGTATTACCACGCAGGATCCTAATCTTATGAAACGCTTCGACCCTCTCGAAGGTGGACGCCGTTTGCGCAATTACCTCAAAGTTATGACACTCGAGGCACAAACAATTGCACGCGCTTGTGGAAAAAACCACTTACACAACCTAGAACCAGAAGACTTGGTCGCATTGACGATGGAAGCTGCTGCAATGGCACAGGTTCCGTTAGCAGGAACTGATTGGTGGCCCGGTAAATCTGGGTCATTTTAAAAAAATTTAGGACTTGGCAGACAAACTTACGGGTCCTATTCATAAGAACACACCGATAAGGAAAATGTCCATGGCAACAGATCTGGCAAAATTCGCTAAAGATAATGGCGTAAAGTACTTTATGATTTCATTTACCGATCTTTTCGGTGGCCAAAGGGCCAAACTGGTCCCAGCTCGCGCTATTGCAAACATGCAAGAGGATGGCGCAGGGTTCGCAGGGTTTGCCACATGGCTGGATATGACACCCGCTCATCCGGACATGTTAGCAGTTCCTGATCCAGAAGCTGTCATCATTCTACCATGGAACAAAGAGATAGCATGGGTTCCAGGCAATTGCGTCATGGAGGGTCAAGATGTGGCTCAAGCCCCGCGTAATGTGCTGCGTAAATTGATAGTGGAGGCCGCTGCAAAAGGCATGCATGTCAAAACAGGTATTGAGGCGGAATTTTTTCTGCTGACACCTCAGGGAGACCAAATCTCTGACCCATACGATACTGCAGCCAAACCTTGCTATGATCAACAAGCCTTCATGCGCCGCTTGCATGTCATCCGCGAAATTAGCGACTATATGCTTGAATTGGGCTGGGGCGCATATCAAAACGACCACGAAGATGCCAACGGTCAATGGGAAATGAACTGGGACTTTGACGATGCACTGAGCACGGCTGACAAACATAGCTTCTTTAAATTCATGACCAAGACAGTCGCTGAGAAACACGGCTATCGAGCAACATTCATGCCTAAGCCTATTCAAGGGCTAACCGGCAACGGTTGTCATGCACATATCTCAGTGTGGGATGCTCCAGGTGCCACATCGAAGGTTAATATATTCGCAATGGAGGCAAATGACAGTAGCGAGACTGCTGAGCTAGGCCTCTCAGAAAAAGGCCGTAACTTCCTAGGTGGCATTATGAAACATGCGTCAGCCTTGGCCGCGATAACCAATCCAACAGTGAATAGCTATAAGCGTATTAATGCCCCACGCACAATTTCAGGAGCCACTTGGGCACCTAATACCGTGACTTGGACTGGTAACAACCGAACGCATATGGTGCGCGTGCCGGGACCCGGCCGGTTTGAGCTGCGCCTACCAGATGGCGCCGTAAATCCTTATTTGCTGCAGGCGGTTATTATTGCAGCTGGACTTTCGGGCGTAAATTCAAAGGCAGATCCCGGTAAACGTCATGACATCGACATGTATGCCGAGGGTCACAAAGTGCGCGGCGCACCAAAGCTTCCTCTTAATATGCTGGATGCTTTGCGTGAATATGACAAAGATAAAGGCCTCAAAATAGCGATGGGTGAAGAGTTCTCCGCCGCTTACCTGAAGATGAAGCATTCCGAGTGGAATGACTTCTGCAATCATTTCAGTTCATGGGAAAAAGCTAATACGATGGATATCTAAAACGAGAAACCATCTAATCAAAGAAAACCGCGCATTTGATCGCGGTTTTTTTCTGAGTTAATGCAGCAAAATAAGGCCTGCTTTACGATGTGTATACCAGACAAAAAATGTACTTATGATAACAGACAATCCAGTTCCAGCAATAATCAACACAGCCCCCGCCTCC
>Ga0308000_10001121_pt1 | contig 10852 bp, 8 predicted proteins | sample Neamet3_FD_203877 | JGI IMG/M metagenome (GOLD analysis project Ga0308000, IMG submission 203877) | Marine microbial communities from water near the shore, Antarctic Ocean - #3 | ecosystem: Environmental > Aquatic > Marine > Unclassified | place: Southern Ocean | collected 2014-06-04 | reverse complement strand
CGACGTGCCACTGCCGGGCTGGTTGCGATCGAGCTGGATCACGCGTTCATTGGGGGTCAGCCCCGCTGTCATGCGTTCAATTGTGGCCGCGCTGACCCCTTCGGCACGCGCCCGCGCCTTGAGCGTCTCTAGGTAGGTATCGAAGGATTGGGCTGATCCCATCTGGGCAACCGCCGGTGCGGGGTGGACCAGCAGGGTAGCACCCGGGCCGATGGTCAGCAGGGCAAGGGCAGGAAAAGCAAAGCGCAAGTTCATCCGCTGACTGTGTCACAGATTGCCGCCAGCGCCAATGCGCGAAGTGTCGTGACAGCCGCACGAACACGAGCTAGAGGGCGTGCCCTGTGCGGACAGGTGGCCGAGTGGTTTAAGGCAGCGGTCTTGAAAACCGCCGTAGGTGCAAGCCTACCGTGGGTTCGAATCCCACCCTGTCCGCCATTTCTTGCTATCCCATTGAAATCCTTGCTTATCGTGTGATACTCTTGCATCTGAGAATGCAGAATGTTGAGAGAGTCGCTATCGATGCGCTGGAATTGGGTCGCTCACGCCTTGGCCGTTGTTTCTGCCATCATGTTGATCGTGCCGGGCCTCGGTTGGTTGTTCGGCGGCCCTGACATCATCGCCGAACGCACTGGTTTCCTTGCGCAGAGCGAGGCCGAAACGGGGCTCGCCTTCCTGGTCGGGCAGTTCAAGGGCTTGCTGGACCTCTGGCCCATCGCGATTGCCCTGCCGCTTGCCCTGTGGAAATCCTATCGCGAGGCGGCGCTCGTCTGGCTTGTGGCGGCCGTGGTCATACCCGGAGCCGACCTTTACTACCTCATGATCGGCGCAAGCGGCGGGCCGCTGCTTGTTCACGGTGGCTACGCCGTCTTGCTTGCGCTGACAGGGGTGGCCTATGGCCAACTCGCTATGGAGGAACGCGCGGCTTGATAACGCCGCAGCGAACCAACTTGAGCCTTTGACCTTGTCACGACCCGCGCATCACGATCTGCGCGCGCCACCCGCTTTCCGAAGCACAGCCGAACAGGCCGCCAGACACGCCTTCAGAAGTGCAGCGCCCGCCCGTAAGCGTCGAGCACGCTTTCATGCATCATTTCCGACAGCGTCGGGTGCGGGAACACCGTCTGCATCAGCTCCGCCTCGGTCGTTTCGAGCGTCTTGCCGATGGTGTAGCCGTGGATCAGCTCGGTCACTTCCGCGCCCACCATGTGCGCGCCGAGCAGCTCGCCGGTCTTCGCGTCGAACACCGTCTTAATAAAGCCGTCGGCCTCGCCGAGCGCGATGGCCTTCCCATTGCCGATGAACGGGAAGCTGCCGACCTTGATGTCGTAGCCCGCTTCCTTCGCCTTGGCTTCGGTAAGGCCGACGCTGGCGATCTGCGGGTGGCAATAGGTGCAGCCGGGGATGGCGTTGCGATTGAGCGGATGCGGGTGCACTTCGGTGTTGCCGAGTTCCTGCGCGATGGCTTCGGCGCAGGTCACACCTTCATGGCTCGCCTTGTGCGCCAGCCACGGCCCGGGCGTGCAGTCGCCGATGGCCCAGAGGCCCGGCGTCTTGGTGCGGCCATACGGGTCGATCTGGATGAAGCCGCGCTCCATCTCGGCCAGCCCTTCGAGGCCGATATTCTCGGTGTTGGGCACGATGCCGATGGCGACGATGACATGGGTGAAGTCGCTGGTGGTGGCGTTGCCGGTCTTGTCCTTGATGGTGGCGGTGATGCCCTTGTCGGACACCGTGATCGCCTCCACCCCGGCGCCGGTCATGATGGTGATGCCTTGCTTCTTGAGGCTCTTTTCGAGGAAGCTTGAAACATCCGCGTCTTCCACGGGTACGATCCGGTCGAGCATTTCCACCACAGTCACGTCACTTCCCAAGTCGTTGTAGAAGCTGGCGAACTCGATCCCGATCGCGCCCGATCCGATCACCAGCAGCTTGGCCGGAAGTTCGGTCGGGGTCATGGCGTGGCGATAGGTCCACACGCGCTTGCCGTCCGCCGGGGCGAAGGGCAGATCGCGCGCGCGTGCGCCGGTGGCGACGATGATGTGCTTGGCGGTGAGGGCTTCCTCGCCCTTTTCGCCTTTCACCGTCAGGCTGTTCGCACCGGTGAGCGTGCCGGTACCCATGTGGACGGTGACCTTGTTCTTCTTCATCAGGTGGCCGATGCCCTGGTTGAGCTGCTTGGCCACCCCGCGGCTGCGCTTGACGATAGCGGCCAGATCCGCCTCGATTCCCTGCGCGACGAGGCCGTAATCCCCTGCGTGCTGCATATAGTGGAAGATCTCGGCCGAGCGCAGCATCGCCTTGGTCGGGATGCAGCCCCAGTTGAGGCAGATGCCGCCGAGGTTCTCACGTTCGACGATCGCGGTCTTGAGCCCGAGCTGCGCGCAGCGGATCGCCGCGACATAGCCGCCGGGGCCGGAGCCGAGCACGATCACATCATAATCAGTAGCCATTTCAACTTTCCTTGGGGAGGATAAGAGAGGGTTTGTTCGTAAGGGTGCGCGGGCGGCCGTCCTCGCCGATCAGCACGAATTTGAAGGTGCCGCGCGCAACGGTTTGGGTCGCCTCGCCATTGCGTTCACGGGCGATGGCCTCGGCGGCGATGGTGAGCGAAGTGGTGCCGGTGGCAAGCAGGTCGCAATAGACCGAAAGCTCATCACCCACCGCCATCGCACCGGGAAAGGCGAAATCGGTTGCGGAGACGACCACGGCCTTGCCCTGCCCCACGCGGCTTGCGAGCGAGCCCGCGCCCAGCGCCATCTGCGCCATCAGCCATCCGCCGAACACCCCGCCATAGGGGTTGGTGTCGGCGGGCATGGCGGTTGCCCTGATCGTCAGCTCGCCCGTGGGCATCGCGTTACACCACCAGCCCCATCGGGTTCTCGACGAGGCTCTTCAGCGCCTCCATCAACTGCGCGCCGTCCGCGCCATCGATCGCGCGGTGATCGAAGCTGCCCGATGCATGCATCACGGTGGCAACCGCCAGCGCGCCATCGACCACATAAGGCTGCTGCTGGCCCGCCCCGACCGCGAGGATCATGCCCTGCGGCGGGTTGATCACCGCGTCGAACTGCTTGATCCCGAACATGCCGAGGTTGGAAAGGCTCGCGGTGCCACCCTGATACTCATGCGGCATCAGCTTGCCATCGCGCGCTTTGGCCGCAAGCGCCTTCATCTCGGTCGAAATCACGCGCAGGCTCTTGCTGTCCGCCTCGGTGATGACCGGGGTGATAAGGCCTGATGGCGCAGCCACCGCCACCGAGATATCGGCGCGGGCATAGCGGCGCAGCGTGTCGCCGTGGAAGCTGACATTGCATTGCGGCACCCGCACCAGCGCCCGGGCAAGCGCCTTGATCAGGAAATCATTGACCGAAAGCTTCACGCTATCGGGCTCAAGCACGGCATTGAGTTCCGAACGCAGCTTGAGCAGCGGATCAAGCCGGATATCCACCGTGAGGTAGAAGTGCGGCACGGTCTGCTTGCTTTCGGTGAGGCGGCGGGCGATCACCTTGCGGACATTGGACAGCTTGTCTTCGGTGTAAGGCGCGCCGCCTGCGACATCAGAAACCGGCGTGGGCGTGGGCGTGGGCGCGGGCGCGCTGGCTGCGGCCGCAGGGGCGGAAGCCGCCACGCTGGCAGGATCGAAGCTTTCGACATCGGCCTTGATGATCCGGCCATTGGGGCCAGTGCCGCTCACCAGCGCCAGATCAACCCCGCGCGATGCGGCCATCTGCTTGGCGAGCGGCGAGGCGATCACACGTTCGCCCGAGGCTGCCACGGAGGCCGCAGCAGGAGCAGGCGCTGGTGATCCGCTTTGACCCGAACCCATCGCTCCCTCGACATCTTCCTTAGTGATCTTGCCCTTGGGGCCAGTGCCCGTGAGGCTCGCCAGATCAACGCCGTGAAGCGCCGCCAGACGGCGCGCTGTCGGTGTCGCCGCCGGACCGTCTCCGGCCGAGGCCGCCGCGGCGGCATCTGAAACCACAGGCGCAGGCGCCGCCGTGGGTGCTGGTGCGCCTGCCGGTGCGGTGTCCTCGCCTTCGACCGCGAGCCGGGCAATCACGGTGCCGACCTTCACATTATCCGTGCCGGCCTCGATCAGGATTTCGGCGATCACGCCTTCATCAACCGCTTCGAATTCCATCGTTGCCTTGTCGGTTTCGATCTCGGCCATGATGTCGCCCGACTGGATGGTATCGCCCACCTTGACGAGCCAGCGCGCCAGCGTGCCTTCCTCCATTGTCGGCGACAAGGCCGGCATCCTGATTTCCAAGGCCATGATGAACTTCCACTCCCGAACACACGATCATCTTGCCCTGGCTCTCTGGCCAATTTGCGGCCCCCTCGCAAGGCTTGCCGCGCACGGTCTTGCCAAACCATACGAATGCAGGGATAGGTCGGGCGAACGGGGCATGCCATGCGCACTTTTCTGGTGATCATCGACGAAAGCGAGGAAGCCTCGGCAGCGCTGCGCTATGCTGCGGCGCAAGCAGCGGGCTGCGGCGGTGCCGTGCACCTGCTTGCGCTGGTGGCACAGCAGAGTTTTAGTGCCTTTGGCGGCGTGCAGGCCACGATCGAGGCCGAAGCGCGCGATCGCGCCGAAATGCTCGCCCATGCGGTGGCAGGCAATCTGCTTGCGGAAAGCGGGATCATGCCGACGATTTCGGTGATGATCGGCAGCAGCCAGAAGGTGATCAGCGATTACCTTGCCAAGCACCCCGGGATCGCAGCGCTGGTGCTGGGGGCGGCCAAGGGGAACAATCCGGGCCCGCTGGTGACCCATTTTTCCAGCGCGGCGGGCAATCTGCCCTGCCCGCTTTTCATCATCCCCGCTGATTATTCCGCCGATTGATCGGCGCGCTATTTGCGCCGCCCCTGATGCCGGATGTTGCCCGGACGCCCGCGCTTGCCCGCGATATAGCCGCCCACCTTGCGCGGACCCTTGCGCCGATCATCGGGGCGGACACCGCGCGGTTCGATCGCCTGCCCGTTGCTGTCAACCGGCACGAATTTGAGCGCACCTGTCAGCGGGTTGGCCTCGGCAAGCTTGAGCTTGAGCCTATCGCCCGCCGCATAGGTTGTGCCGCTATCAGTCCCGATCAACGCCTGCGCGGCCTCGTCATGGCGGAATCGCTCTGCACCGAGGGTTGAGACCGGCACCAGCCCATCCCCGCCAAGGCCCACGATCGTGGCGAAAAAGCCGAAGCTCTGCACCCCGGTGATGCGTGTGTCGAACACCTCGCCGATCCGAGCGGATAGCCACGCCGCGACATAGCGATCAATCGTGTCACGCTCGGCCTCCATGGCGCGGCGTTCGGTCTGGCTGATTGCATCGGACACCTGTTGCAGGCTTGCCCGGTCGCGTTCCGAAAGGCCACTGGTGGCGGGCAAGTTTGCCTCAGGCGCGGGCTGTTCGAGCTTGTAGGCATCCACCAGCGCGCGGTGCACCAGCAAGTCGGCATAGCGGCGGATCGGCGAGGTGAAATGCGCGTAGGAACCCAGCGCGAGGCCGAAATGCCCGGCGTTGCTCGGCCCGTAATAGGCCTGCATCTGGCTGCGCAGCACCGCTTCCATCACCTGGGCTTTCTCGGCCTCGTCGGTCACATCCTTGAGCATGCGGTTGAACAGGCTGGGCGTGATGACTTGCCCGAGGCTCAGCTTCTTGCCCATCGTTGCAAGGTAATCGCGCAGCGCAATCAGCTTCTCGCGCTGCGGCGGTTCGTGGACGCGGTAGACCACCGGCGCGGTTTTCGCTTCGAGCGCCTTGGCCGCCGCGACATTGGCCGCAATCATGAAATCCTCGACCACGCGGTGGGCATCAAGCCGCTCGCGCACGGCGATGCTGGCGATCCACCCTTGTTCATCGAGCACCACGCGCCGTTCGGGCAATTCAAGCTCAAGCGGATCGCGCGCGGCGCGCGCCGCCGCCAGAGCCCGCCAGGCATCCCACAAGTTGGTGAGGATCTTTTCCACCTCGCCGTTCGTGTCGAGCGCAGTCGAGACTCCTTCGTCATGGCCTCTCGACTTCGCTCGAGGCGAACGGGTTTCTCCATCCACGATCGCCTGCGCATCCTCGTAAGCGATGTTATGCGCGATCCGCACCAGCGCGCGGGTGAAGCGGAACTTGGTAACCTTGCCCTCGGCATCGATCCGCAGATGGCAGGCCATCGCGGCGCGGTCTTCGCCCTCTTTCAGGGAGCAGACATCGGCCGAAAGCACCTCGGGCAGCATCGGCACCACCCGGTCGGGGAAATAGACCGAATTGCCGCGGTTGCGCGCCTCGCGATCAAGCGCACTGCCGGGCCGCACGTAGAAGCTCACGTCAGCAATCGCGACCACCGCGCGAAAGCCCCCCTCGCCATCAGGCTCGGCCCAGATCGCATCATCGTGATCGCGCGCATCGGCCGGATCAATCGCGACAATCGGAAGATGGCGCAGATCCTCGCGCTTGTCGGCAGACAATGGCAGGCGCGCCGCCAGCTTCGCTTCCGCGATGGCTGCATCGGGGAAGACATGCGGAATGCCGTGCTTGGCAATCGCGATCAGGCTGAACGAACGCGGCGCCAGCGGATCGCCGATCACTTCGACCACCCGTACCCCGGCCCGTTCCGAGCGGCCCAGCCTTTCGGCAATCACAAGCTGGCCTTCTTCGGCCTCGCCCACCTCGGCAATGCGCGCCGACTGGCGCACGCGTTTATCGATCGGGGCAAGCCATGCCTTGCCGGTGCCGTCGCGCTCGACAATCCCCATCAGCCCTTCGGTGCGCGCGGGGAGCTTCTTCATCGGATAGGCCCGCCAACCGCTTTCCGTCTCCTCGGTGCGGGCAAGCACCCTGTCCCCGCGCCGCAGCGCAGGGCCAGCAGGCTTCGGCCCCTTGCCGCGCGTTTCCCGGATGGTGAGGCGCGGCGGGGTGCCGGGCGCATCCTCGGCCCAGCTATCGGGGATGGCGATAAGGTCGCCATCATCAACATCGACGATCCGCAGCACGGTCACCTTGGGCACGCCACCCATCCGGTGATAGGCGGTTTTCTTGCCATCGATCAGGCCTTCTTCGGCCATATCCTTGAGCAGCGCCTTGAGCTTGATTTTCTCCTGGCCTTTCAGCCCGAATGCCTTGGCGATTTCACGCTTGCCCGCAGGCACATCGGAAGACTGGATGAATTCGATCACCTGTTGCGGCGTCGGCATACCTTGGGGGCGTTTGGGAAGCTTGGGCATGATCCAGCCCTATTGCCCCAGCCCGTTCGTGTCGAGCAAAGTCGAGATACCCCCTGTCGATGCGGGTCGACCAAGTCCGAGGCGAACCGAATTCATCTCCCCACCGGCTCGAACGCCCCGCCGGGAACGGCGCTGGCGATGGGCGAACAGGCATTTTCGTCCCGCGCACTGGCGCAGGTCTGGATGCCATAAATCCAGTCATCCCCGCGTTGCTTGACGACAAAGGAAAACTCCCGGCCTTCCGCCGCCGCCTTGTCGCTGGCCGCTTGCGGACCGTCGATATACTTTACGCCAAGCATTTCGCCCCAATAGGGCTGATCGGTCCGCCGGGCGAAGATGGTATAGATCCCCGCACCCGGCACGGCCTTCCACGTCAATTCGGTATCGGTCCGCACCGCGGCATCAACGCTTACCTTGGGGGTCATCGGCGCATGCGCCAGCATATCGAGCGCGCGCACATTCAGCTGCGTCACCTTGGCGAGGTAGGCGAAATCCATTTCTTCGATGGTGTCACCATAGAACACGCCGTTTTCGGTGCGCAGATCCTGGTGCTGGTGGTCGTAGTCCTCGACCCCGACGGAAAAGCGTATCGCGGGATAGCCCTTCTGGAGGAATGGCACCTGATCCCCGCCGCGTCCCATCCGGTCGGTGCGCCAGATCTGCCGCACTTGCAGGCCGTCCTTTTGCTTGGCGGCAAGATCGGCGACCCAGCGCGACAGATTGCGGCCCGGCGAGTCATTCTCGCCCCCGAACCGCGTCTGCGCCGCGCGCAGGCGATCGGTCAGATCCGCGCGCGGGCCTTCGGAAAAGACACGCACAATCTTGGGCTCGCAATAGCCGTCACTCCCGCAGGAATTGCCGACGATGTCATTGTTGAGCACGGCCTTGACGGTGAAGCCCTGCGCCTCGGCCCAGTTGGCAAGGATCTGCCCGCCGTGAAGCCCCTGCTCCTCCCCCGAAAGCAGCGCGTAGATGATGGTCGTGGGGTATTTCGTTCCGCTGAGCACCCGCGCCGCTTCGAGCACCAGCGCGGTGCCCGAACCATCATCATTCGCACCCGGCGCATCCGAGGTGGCATCCATCACATCGGACACGCGGCTGTCGATATGGCCCTGCACGATCACGACTTCGTTCGGGCGCAGGGTTCCCCGCTGGATCGCCACAGCGTTGCGCACGAGCGTGGGGGTCGGAATGCGCGGCCCCGTCACGGTTTCGCCCACAGGCAGCACTTCGAGGCAATTGCCGCAGTTTGCACCAATGCGGCGGAATTCATCGAGGCCCCAGTTCACCGCCGCGCCGATCCCGCGCTTGGGATCATCCTGAACCGAAAGGGTGTGGCGCGTGCCAAAGCTTACAAGCTTTTCGACATCGCGCTTCAGGCGCTCTTCCGAGACGCTGTCAGCAGGGTGGCTTTGCGCAGCGAGCGGAGCGGAAAGCAGCGCGGCGAGCATCAGGGCATGTTTGATCATGCCCTCTAGTGACGCGCGCCGCGCGCCAGATCAATAGGCGCGCGCGATCAGGATGCGTTCGCTGGCCGGTTCGCCGGTGAATATGCAGGTGCCCGTCGCCGGCGCGGCATCAATCGGCACATTGCGGATGGTGAGCTTGGCCGCTTTGAGCTTCTCGACCACCGCTTCGAGCGCTGCGCCCGTCGGCTTGGCCCATTCGGCCTCGACCCAGCCGGGATACTTGCCGCCGTTCTCGAAGTGATCGACCACCGCCTGCCAGTCGCTCACCCCGCGGGTGATGTTGGCATCGCGCTGTGCACGGGCTTCCTCGTAGAGGCCGGTCTGGATCGCTTCGAGGAGCTTGCCCGCTTCGGCGACGAAGTCGGCGTGGGCGGGATAGGTGAAGGCGGGCTTGCCATTGGCGGTGTTCCACAACTGGTCACGCCGCAGGACGGCGAGCTTGCCTTCGGCCATGTCGCGCGGGCCGACTTCGATGATCAGCGGCGCGCCCTTGCGCACCCAGTCCCAGCGCTTGGCTGCGGCCTTGCCCGGCTTGGTGTCGAGCAGCACGCGGACGCGCTCACCCAGCGCCGTCTGCGCAGCGAGCGCGACACGGACCTGCTCGCAATAGGCGATCAGCTCCGCATCTTCCGGCGCTTCGCGCAGCATCGGAATGATCACGATCTGATGCGGTGCGATGGCGGGCGGCACCCGCAGTCCATCATCATCGCCGTGGGTCATGATGACGCCGCCGATCAGCCTGGTCGATGTGCCCCAGCTGGTGGTGTGGCAATATTGCTGGCTGCCCTCGCGATCCTGATACTGGATCCCCGAAGCATGGGCGAAATTGGTGCCGAGATAATGCGAGGTGCCCGCTTGCAGCGCCTTGCCATCCTGCATCATGGCTTCGATCGACCAGGTCTCGACCGCGCCGGGAAAGCGTTCATTCTCGGGCTTCTCGCCCGCGATCACCGGCAGCGCGAGGTCATCCTCGGCGCAGGCGCGATACATTTCGAGCGCGCGGTGCGTTTCAGCGAGCGCATCTTCGCGGGTCTCGTGCGCGGTGTGGCCTTCCTGCCAAAGGAATTCGCTGGTGCGCAGGAACATCCGCGTGCGCATTTCCCAGCGCACCACATTGGCCCATTGGTTGGTGAGCAACGGCAGATCACGCCAGCTTTGCACCCAGCGCGCCATGGCATCGCCGATGATCGTTTCCGAGGTCGGGCGCACCACCAGCGGCTCTTCCAGCTTGGCTTCGGGATCGGGGATCAGCCCGCCCTTGCCATCGGCAATCAGCCGGTGATGGGTGACGACCGCCATCTCCTTGGCGAAGCCTTCGACATGCTCGGCCTCTCGGGTGAAATTGGCGAGCGGGATGAACAGCGGGAAATAGCAATTCTGCACGCCCGCAGCCTTGATGCGATCATCCATGAGGCGCTGGATACGCTCCCAGATGCCGTAGCCCCACGGCTTGATCACCATGCAGCCGCGCACGCCGGATTCCTCGGCGAGATGAGCGGCGGCAATCACCTCTTGATACCATTTGGCAAAGTCGTCTTCGCGCTTGACGGTGAGCGCGTGGCGGATCTGGGACACGGGTATGGCTTCCTGAACTGTCATGGCGGCAGCAGTGCCGCCGGGTGCGCGCGGGCTTTCTCGTTATTTGCCGAGTTCGTCCAGCTTCTTTTGCATCGCGGCCATCTGTTCGCGCAGGGCCGCAATCTCATCGCTCGACGCCGCTGGCGGGCTCGCGGGCTTTTTCTCGGCAGGCTTGCTGCTGACCGCGCCGGGCAGGAACACCTCGGCCGCCGCGCGCATCATCGCCATGTTGGTTTCGTGGATCGCGGCAAAGGGCGTCGCACTGATGCCCTTTTCAAAGGCTTCGCGGATCTTTGACTGGTTCTCGCGGAAATTGGCCATGCTGGCTTCGAGATAGGACGGCATCATCGCCTGCATCGAATTGCCATACATGCCGATGAGCTGGCGCAGGAAGCTGACCGGAAGCATCTGCTGCCCGCCATTGGCTTCTTCATCCATGATGATCTGGGTCAGGATCGAATGGGTGATGTCATCCCCGGTCTTGGCATCAAGCACCTGGAATTCGACATTCTCGCGCACCATCCCGGCCAAGTCTTCAAGCGTAATGTAGCTCGAAGAAGCGGTGTTATAGAGCCTGCGGTTGGCGTATT
>Ga0308000_10001094_pt1 | contig 10968 bp, 15 predicted proteins | sample Neamet3_FD_203877 | JGI IMG/M metagenome (GOLD analysis project Ga0308000, IMG submission 203877) | Marine microbial communities from water near the shore, Antarctic Ocean - #3 | ecosystem: Environmental > Aquatic > Marine > Unclassified | place: Southern Ocean | collected 2014-06-04 | reverse complement strand
GGCCTGCCACACCACCGACAGCTGGAACAATATCCGCAATGTAGGCCTTTATGACCATCATTGAGCCTGCAAGCGCGGCGCTTGACGGATTTGTCCGCATTGCGGTCCTGTCGCTCGAATTGGTCGGCACAGTGACGATCGTGACTGGTGCAGGCGCGGCGATCTTTCTTTTCGGTTCGAGGGCGCGCAGCTTGGGGATCCAAGCTGTCTATCAACCCGTGCGTGCTGTTCTGGGCCGCAGCATTCTGCTCGGTCTCGAGTTTTTGGTGGCCGGAGACATACTGAAGTCACTGGTCATTAACCCCAGCCTCAACGATCTGATGGTTCTGGCGGGTCTGATCCTTGTGCGCACGTTCCTCAGTATTTCGCTTGGCGTCGAGATCAACGGCCACTGGCCGTGGCAAGAGACAGCTATGGCGGCGCGCAAGGCGGATGCCGCGCGAACATCGGAGACTGCGCGGAACAACGGCGAAGGAGATGCGCAATGAACTCCAAAGAGAAACGTCATCCAGAAGAGTTAAACAACCACTACGTACCACTGAGCCATATGCCTTTCCAGAGTGAGAAGGGTCAAACGGTGAAGCGGCATGGACTGGACGAACGGACAGGAGACGCAGCCCACGGGCGATCGCGACACGCCCTGAAGGCTCGGAAACTTGGTCTTACTGCAAAGCCGGGAGAGGCGATCGCTGTCATGCCGGAGGATTGCTTTGTTTGCCGATCCGAAGGCTTGACAGCCCGAACGTCGATCATGGTCGAGGCAGGCAGCGCGAAAACCGCGGCCCGGCTTTTGAGATCGAACAATGGACTGGTTGTCGAAGGTGAAATTGGCCTCTCCGACGAGGCGTGGACGAAACTGAGCTTGAAAGAAGGCGATGTCGTCGAGGTACGACATCCGCAACCGGTGCCCTCCTTCAATGTATTGCGCAAACGGGTCTATGGGAACCGGTTGGAGCGCTCCGACTTCACCGGCATAGTCTCCGATCTTGTCGCGGGGCGATACAGCGACGTTCATCTCGCTTCGTTCGTGACCGCCTGCTCGGCATTTCCGCTCGATCTTCAGGAAATGATTGGCCTGACCCACGCGATGGTTGACGCGGGAAAACGGCTGTCCTGGCCGCAACAAGTGATCGTCGACAAGCACAGCGTCGGCGGATTGCCGGGCAACCGCACGACACCAATCGTTGTATCGATCATTGCAGCACTCGGCCTGGTCATGCCGAAGACCTCGTCGCGCGCGATTACATCGCCCGCCGGCACCGCCGACACCATGGAAACGCTCGCGCCGGTCGATCTCGATGTCGACCGGATCCGCGAAGTCGTTGCGCGTCAGAATGGGTGCCTGGCTTGGGGCGGCGCGGTTCAACTCAGCCCCGCCGACGACATCATCATCGGCGTAGAAAAGGCTCTCGATCTCGATTCCACGGGGCAGCTGGTCGCCTCGGTGCTTTCGAAAAAGATTGCTGCAGGTGCCACGCATTTGGTCATCGACATGCCGATCGGCCCGACCGCCAAGATCCGGACGGCGCAAGCTGCTGATAAGCTGAGTTATTGGCTGCAGGCGGTTGCGGCCTCGTTCGGGCTCAAGACGCGTGTGCTGCCGGGACCTGGAACCCAACCGATCGGTCGCGGGATCGGGCCCGCGCTTGAAGCAAGGGATGTGCTGGCAGTGCTAAAGCAACAGGAAGGGCCCGCCGATCTTGCATCGCGCGCTTGCGAGCTAGCCGGTGCTTTGCTCGAACTGGCCGAATTTGTCCCCGACGGGCAAGGGTTGGCCCTCGCGTGGCAAACACTCGAAAGTGGGCGCGCCTGGCAAAAGTTTCAGGGAATATGCGAAGCCCAGGGCGGAATGCGCGACCCGCCGGTTTCCACCCATCGGCAGGTCATCCGCGCCACGCATTCCGGGACGCTACGGTCAATCGACAATCGGCAACTGGCCAAGCTCGCCAAGCTGGCAGGAGCCCCTGCCGCGAAAGCGGCGGGGGTCGAACTGCACTGCCGATTGGGTGAAGCAATCAAGGACAATGCTGCGCTGTGCACGGTCCATGCCGAAAGTGGCGGTGAGCTCGATTACGCGCTGCAATTCTACGCCGATGGCGCCGCTGTGTTCGGGATTGAAGGATGATGAGCCATCCGATTCTTGTCCCCCTACCGGGATACGAGCAACTCGCCGCGAGCATTTCCGGCGCAACAGGCGCGGAAATCGGCGCTTTGGAGCTGCGCGATTTTCCCGATGGTGAGAGCTATTTGCGCTTCGCCTGTGATGTCGCGGGTCGCTCGGTCATCCTGCTGTGTTCGCTGGCACGCCCCAACAATCGCATCCTGCCGCTGCTCTTTGCGGCCGATGCCGCCAGGGACCTCGGTGCAGGCGAAGTAGGGCTGGTGGCGCCCTATCTTGCCTACATGCGCCAGGACCGGCGCTTCAATCCCGGGGAGGCGATCACCTCGCAGAGCTTTGCTCGTCTGCTTTCGGGCGGGTTCGATCGGCTTGTCACCGTCGACCCGCACCTCCACCGCTATCCCTCACTCGATGCCATTTATACGATTCCCGCGCGGGTCGTCCACGCCGCCCCGTCGACCGCGCACTGGATCGAGGCCAATGTCAAAGATCCGGTCATCGTCGGCCCCGATGTCGAAAGCGAACAATGGGTTCGGGAAGTCGCCGAACTGGCCGGTGCCCCGCATTTCGTGCTGAGCAAGACCAGGGCGGGCGACAGGGACGTGGCTGTCGTCCTCCCCGACATCGCGCCCTACGCCGGGCGAAATCCGGTGCTGGTTGACGACATCGGATCGTCTGGCCAGACGCTGGTCGCAGCCGCGCGCTGTCTCGCGCGCGCTGGCCTTGAGCCCCGTTACTGTATCGTTGTTCATGCCCTGTTTGACCGAAGCACCGCCGAGATTTTCGGCGAGCTTCCAATGCGCATTGTCAGCACGGACACCGTCCCACACGCCTCCAACGGGATCGCGCTAACCAGCGCTCTCGCTACTGCGATCGAACAGATGCGCTGGAACATGAGCCCGCGGACCTAGAAGCCTGACCGTTTATCGTCGTGACTCGCGGCCCAAGCGCCATGCTGCGCGGTATAACCATGCCAACACGCCGAAGCCGATAGAAGCGGTCAGCAATCGCTTTTGGAACGCCGCTTGGAATGGGGCCGCTGCAAAAAGGCGAACACGTTGCTGATCACGTACAACACAAGGCCATTTTCGAGGGATACTTGCCGCCGCTGCGTATCAGTTAGCAGCAACAAGGAGAGCCAAGGTGCTCGACATTTGGCAGCCGAAATATCGACGGGAAAAAAGCCGCCGTTTCTGCCCGACGCTCCTTTCGCTGGCCGCGTTCACCAGTTGCCGGGATGGCCCCGAAAGCACGAACGCGCGCGCGGGATGATGGCGTATTGCCCCGTCTCGCTCCATCCCCGAGGCGGGGTTCCGTTGGAGGAGGAGAGAATGCGTTGTGGTGATCGCGGCGAGGTGCCGTTTCTCACCAGAAGTGCTCCACGAGCGGCGTTCTCGCTGAACCGCCGCATCCAGTTCGCTGATGCGCGCACGCATGCTCGCGGTCGGCGGAAACTGGAACAGCCGCGCGTGAGTGCGCGAGAAATCGGCCCCGCTGAGGTGTTCCGAGTGCAGTGTGTTCGGTTTCAATCAGCCGAGGGCTCTGTTCGGTGACCATCACCGGTACCCTTGGGTCCAATGGCGAAATCGAGACGATTGATAAGCTCTCGATCGCCACGATCGGTACTTTGACCTTGGACGCGGGAAGAGACGCCGATTCTCGTCATCCCGGTACACCGCTAGGGTCGGCTCCTCCTGTCCATACGCTTTGGCGTAATTTCTTGCTGTACGATCCGTTCGTGCTGAACTGGCTCAAAATTAGCTGCTTCATGCACGCGGTCGGCCAGGACCACGGCGACATGGCGATGCTCGGCAGCCGCGAACGGCGCGTCCTGCGTGTCCATCTGAAGCACGGCGGCTACGGCATTTCGGCACTGCAGGCAGCGGTCAACGCCGCCCTCGCGACACAAAGGAGATTGATATGAAACTTGCAATGATCGGCCTCGGCCGGATGGGTGCGAATATTACCCGGCGCTTGATGCGCGGTGGCCACGAGGTGGTCGTTTTCGACCGCAATGCGAGAGCTGTCGATGCGCTGGTCGAAGAAGGCGCGCGGGCCGCCACTTCGCTCGCTGCGGCGGCTAGCCAACTGCCGACGCCCCGCATCTTCTGGGTGATGCTGCCCGCAGGGGAACCCACCGAGACGACGGTTGACCTGCTCAAAGCAGAAGCGAAAACGGGCGACATCATCATCGACGGGGGCAATAGCTTCTACAAGGACGATGTCCGGCGCGCGCAAGAACTCGCCGAATTGGGTATTGCTTATGTCGATGTCGGCACCTCGGGGGGCGTGTGGGGGCTCGAGCGCGGCTACTGCATGATGATCGGCGGCGACAAGGCCGTGGTCGACCTGCTCGATCCCCTCTTTGATGCGCTGGCGCCTGGAATTGGCACGATCGCCCGCACCCCCAACCGGATGGAACAGGAAGGCGAGGATCCCCGTGCCGAGAAAGGCTATATCCATGCCGGGCCAGCCGGTGCCGGCCATTTCGTGAAGATGGTCCACAATGGTATCGAATATGGTTTGATGCAGGCGTATGCTGAGGGGTTTGACATCTTAAAGGGCAGAAGTTCCGACAAGCTGCCCGAAGGCGAACGCTTCGATCTCAACTTGACCGATATCGCCGAGGTGTGGCGGCGCGGCAGCGTCATTTCCTCCTGGCTGCTCGATCTCACCGCGGCTGCGCTCGCCAAGGATCAGATGCTCTGCGAGTTTTCGGGTCGGGTAGCGGACTCTGGCGAGGGGCATTGGACGATCGAGGCGGCAATGGAAGAGTGCGTTCCAGTACATGTCCTGTCCGCAGCGCTGTTCGCGCGCTATCGCAGCCGGGTTGACCATACCTTTGGCGACCAGGTGCTGTCGGCGATGCGCTTCGGTTTCGGTGGCCATGTCGAGATGCCGCAGTGACAGCTTCCAGGGCCGGATCGACCAGCGCAATTGCCGCAATGTGCTGGTCGGTAGCGATGGCCCCCGCGTTTCGGTCATCGGGCTCGACGACGTGATCGTGGCGGTTGACGGCGACGAGGTTCAGGTCGCGAGCAGCAGCGGCACGCAGCAGGTCGGCAAGCAGCCCGGAGCGGCCAACCAGTGAGCGCTCGGCTGGCTACGCGGATGTTTGCCAAGCCATGGGGCAGAGATCGCCTGCCACCGCCGTTCATCAACCCATCGGGTGCGCGGATCGGCGAAGTGTGGTTCGAGCCCCCTGCCGAACTCGACGGGCTGCTGGTCAAGTATATCTTCACGTCAGAGGCGCTCTCGGTCCAGGTCCATCCTTCGGATGCCCAGACGCTGGCTGCCGGGCTTGGCCGCCAAGGCAAGGAAGAATGCTGGCTGGTGATTGATGCCGAGCCCGGGGCGGCTTTGGGGATCGGCTTTGCCAAGCCTCTGGAAGCTGACGCGATGCGCGCTGCCGCGCTCGACGGCTCGATCGAGCATCTGCTCGAATGGCATCGGGTCAAGGCGGGGGACTTCTTCTATATCTCGGCGAACACAGTCCATGTGATTGGGGCCGGGATCAGCCTGATCGAGGTCCAGCAGAACAGCGACATCACTTATCGGCTTTACGATTACGGGCGTCCGCGCGAACTTCATCTCGCCGAAGGGGTAGCCGTCGCATTGGGCGCGGCGCATCCCGCCAAGCTGCGCTTCCATCTCGGCGCGGATGGCCCTTTGCAGTTGGTTGAAGGGCCGCATTTCAGACTGGACCGAATCGAGGGGGGATTACCTGCACCGTTGCCCGGCGCTATGCTGGCGGGCCAGCGCTGGTGATCCCGCTCAGTGGCGATGTGACGATTGCGGGCGAGCCTATTGCCCGAGGTGAATGCGGTCTGGCAGCGTCGGTCGCAGCCCTGAAAGTGCCGGATGGGGTAAAGGCCCTGATTGCTGCGACCTGCGGCTCTTAGCCCGGCAAGGTAAGGCACACCTCGATCGGTCCCAGCGCCTTGGCGCAGGGGAACTGGGGGGACCCGAGAGGCCCCCCAGCGATCCCAGTGGCGATAGGGATCAATGCCTCGCGTAGACCGTCTGACCCGATGCTCCAAACATGTAGACGTTGTAACGCTGGGGATTCTGGCCCGGCACTTCCATTCCCGGCGAGCCAAGCGGCATTCCACCGACGGCGAGACCGGTCGCGCCCCTGGGCTTTGTGGCCAGAAATCGCTTCACATCGGCAATCGGCACATGGCCCTCGAATACCATCCCGTCTATGATGGCGGTATGGCAAGACTGGAGGCTGGGCGTAATGCCGTGCCGTTTTTGGAGCGCCGCCCGTTTGCTATCATCAACGGTCTTGATTGGGTGCCCAAGAGCAGCCTTTACTTGCGAAGCCCATTTTTCGCAGCACCCACAGCCTGGGTCCCGGTACATGACTGCTTGGGTGGCTAGGGCCGGCGTCGACACAAGCGCCAAAGCTAGGACAATTTTTCTCATCATCCATTCCTTTCAACAAAAAAGCGCGGAGCGCCCTTACCAGCCCTCCGCGCCCGTCGCTCACTTGCGATCCATACCACCCACATCGTGGCCGTCATGGGCTTCGGCCTTGTCGGCCTTGTCTTTGCAGCAGGTCATTTTCCCCTGCTCATCCTTCCTGCAGCAACAGCATTCCTTTGTGGGCGCTGGCGCCGCATCAGCGGCGAACGCAGCGGAGGATATGGTGAGCGCAAGTGCGCCCAAAAGATATTTATTTGTCATGATATTACTCCGGTCCATAGTTGAAAATTGCAGTGCCATGCCGCGCGCGGCGGGGGCGTTGGAGGAGCAATGAAACCGCCCATCAGTCTGGTGATCGTGGAGGGTTCGACCACTGCATGTGCCAGGGAGGGCTGCACTAGCATTGCGTCCACCACAGGCGGGAAGACACAGGCATGGCAGGTGAGCCTTGCATCATCGTTCGTGTCATCCGTTTGTTCATCGTGCGACTTGAGGGCGTCTGCGCAAACGGATGTTATCGCGCTTGATTCCGCTAGAAAGGGAGATGCGCAACTTGGAGCAGCTCGAAGGATGAGCGCAAGCGCGAGAAAAAAAGCAGCTATAATCTTCATGCTGCGCGCCGTCTCTTGCGACGGACCGGCCAGCGCATCACGAGCAAAACCGTCCCGGCTAGACCGAGCAGAAGTCCGCCGATAGCAAAGGATAATAGCCACCATGTGTTGAAATTCTCATGGTTCTTCCAGTCCATGATGTGAAGGCTCCAGAAGAAATCATAGAGCCGCCAGGCGCCGGTGCGGACGGCCGTAATTCGTCCGGTTTGCTGCGCCACGAACACACTGGTTTGATCGCTATCGGCAAAAGTCACGCGCCATGCCGGAAGCGCTGCGCGATATTCGGGGCTTTCCTGTGTGACGAGGCTTGCCGTCGATTTCGGCTTGTCGTCCGATCTCCAAGCGGCCTCGGCAATGCGCGTCGCGACTTTGGCATCGACCGGCGGCAGTGGCACACCAGTCGCGGCGTCGAACAGCTTTATTCCCTTTGTGGTGGCAAGTTCCGCAACGGCACTCCCCTCGAGCATATGCCATGTCATCGCCTCGACTGGCGCGTCGGCCTGCGCAAGGATCTGTCCGGCAGGGGCAAAGGAAGCGTCCACCGGAAAAGCGATCACGCTCTCGCGATCAACGAGGTGCTCGCCGCGCACTTTCTCGATCGGCAAAAAGCTCACCAACGCGCCGCTGGCAAACCAGATCAGCATCTGCGCGCCGATCACCAGCGACAGCCATTTGTGAACCTTGCTGGCCCCGACGTGGAGGCGACACGAGCGCTGCACCGCTTGACCCTTTTCCAGCCCGCGTCAGAACCAAAGCCTAACACCCATGACGAAGTGGGGATCTGATACCTGTCCGCCGCTTGCTTGGGTGAAGCGCGCAGATTCGCCGAACTGTCGGATCCATTCAAAGCCGATGTAAGGCGCAAACTCCCTCTTGATTTCATATCTCAGACGCGCACCCACCTCGAGGTTGGATAGGCCGGCCCCGACTCCCAGCTCGGAAATTGTCTGAGCCGAAAAATTCGCTTCAATACGCGGCTGCAATATCCACTTTTGTGTTATACGCTGGTCGTAGAACCCCTCGATCCGCCCGCGGACCTCGCCTTCATTCGAGAGAAAAGCTGAAGCGGTTACCTCGAACCAATAAGGCGCGAGCCCTTCTATTGCGACGACAGCATATGTCCGAGAAGGATTTGGCGAAACATCATATCGAATTCCGGCCTGCAAATTCCAGTAAGGGTCGATTGCCCTTGAATAGGCTGCGGTCAGTTCGAGGTCGTCCAGCGGACCGCGAAATTCTCCTTCACCCTCGTATTTGAAGACGAACCGGTTGATATCCCCGCCGAGCCAGGCCTCACCGTCGAATCGATAGCTGTCCTTGTTCTTGTGCACCACATACTCGGCGAGGTCGAACGACGCGAACGCCACGGTGGTTCCGCCGGCTTCCTTCATCATTGCCGCGCGCGCTCTGGCCATCTCTGCCGGAGAATGCAGCCTATCGGCATACCAGTCGGACGGGGGAGAGGGCGCGGGCGCATTCCCGGGTTCGAGATCGGTCCCAAAAGCGCTTTGCGATCGATCTACTGGATCGGGAATCGCCGCTTTGGGCGTGCAATGGCCCATTTCCGCGTGCTCGGGTGGACAGTCGGGATCGGAGGGCGACGCCTCTGTAGGTTGCCCTTCCATCACCATTCCTGCCATTCCGTCATCCGCCCCTGCTTCGGCCGGCTTTGCGGCTTCGGCGGGGTGGGCGGCAGGTGTACAGTGGCCCATCCTTGCATGCTCGGCCGCGCACTCCCCAGCCGGGCTTACAGGACCGGCTGCGGAATCAGGTTTGTGTTCCGTGCCATGGTCCGACTTCTCGCCGGAGGGTTTGGGCGGCTGCTTCGCCGGCTTCTGCGGCATCGGCATGCCCGGCATAGAGCCATGGTCCATCGGCGGCATTGACTGCGCATTGGCCGGGAAGCTGAGCATCAGCGCCGTGCCGCCGGCGAGGATCAAACGCGAAAGGCTCATGCCGCGTCTCCTCGCGGCCTGACACTTACGACCCGCATCATCCCTGCGTGCATGTGGTAAAGGAGGTGACAGTGGAACGCCCAGTCGCCCACCGCGTCGGCGGTAAAGTCGAAGCTGGCCTTGCCTCCGGGCTGTACCAGCACGGTGTGCTTTCGGGGCGAGAACGCGCCCTTGCCCGTTACCAGCTCGAAAAAGTGGCCATGGAGGTGGATTGGGTGGCTCATCATCGAATCGTTGATAAGATTGATCCGCACCCGCTCACCTTCGAGGAAGGGGATGGGCTCATGGTAGTCCGACATTTTGATGCCGTCGAACGACCACATGAACCGCTCCATGTTGCCCGTCAGATGGATATCGAGCGACCGCTCCGGAGGCCTCACGTCGGGATTGCGCTCAAGAGCGACCAGGTCATGATAGGTTAGGACCTTGTGTCCGACATCCTCCAGGCCTTGGCCCGGTTCGTTCATGCGATCGACCGGCATCGGCGAGATCGTCTGAACGCCTGGATCGCGCTTGACCTGCGGCGCGACGCTGAAATCGCGCATGCTGTGGCTCATCGCCCCGGCGCCATGCCCAATTGCCGCATGATCGGCGGCAGTGGCTCCGCCTTCCGAGGGCGTGCAGTGACCCATTTTGGCATGTTCGGGCGGACAGTCGACCGCCGGCGCCGCGGCGGCCGACATATCCATGTCACCCATGCCCATGTCCTTCATCGTCGCGAGCGGCCGCTCGCGCAGCGGCGGAACCTCTGCAGCCATGCCCGGACGCGGTGCCAGTGTCGCGCGCCCAAGCCCGGAGCGATCGTTGGCTTCTGCGATGAGCGTGTATGCCCGGTCGTCGGGCGGAGTGACGATGACATCGTAGGTCTCGGCGACGCCGATCTGGAACTCGTCAATTTCGACCGGCCGCACATTGAGCCCGTCGGCCTGAACGACGCTCATGCGCAGCCCCGGAATGCGGACGTTGAAGATCGACATGGCGGACGCGTTGATGATCCGCAGCCGCACCCGCTCGCCCGGGGTAAACAACGCAGTCCAGTTATCCTTCGGCCCATAACCGTTCACTAGGAAGGTATAGGTGGACCCGTTGACGTCGGCGATATCGGTGGGATCCATCCGCATCTTGCCCCAATCGACTCGTTCGCTGAGCGGTTGGTCCTTGCCCGCCAGCAGGCCGCCGAGTGTCTGGCGCTGCATGTTGAAGTGCCCGGGATTGACCTTCAGCTTGCGGAAAATCGCTTCGGGGGCCAGCTGGCTGTGATCGGAAAGCACAACCACATGCTCGCGATCATAGGCAACCGGATCTGCACCTTTGGGATCGATCACGATCGGGCCATAGTGGCCCAATTGCTCCTGCAGGCCCGAGTGACTGTGATACCAGTAGGTTCCCGACTGCACGACCGGGAACTCATACACAAAGGTCGAACGGGGCCTGATGCCCGGAAAGCTGACGCCAGGCACGCCGTCCATCTGGAAAGGCAAAATCAGTCCATGCCAATGGATCGAGCTGTCCTCGTCAAGATCGTTAGTCACCGAAAGCCGCACGGTCTGGCCTTCGCGCAAACGGATCAAAGGGGCAGGAACTGTACCGTTCAGCCCGATCGCACGACTGACCTTGCCGTCAACTCGCATAGTCTGACGCGCGATCCTCAAACTGATGTCGGTGCCCGATACTGTCGGGATCGGATCCGTGATGCCTGCGGAAACAGGTTGTGCCCACGCGGGAAACCAATTGGCCATTGCCGCAGCTGATCCGCCGACTGCGGCGCTTTTAATGAACTTTCTTCGATCAAGTATCATGGCTGGTCCGTATGCTGAGAGATCCACCTTACCGGCATATACGCATCAACATGCGC
>Ga0308000_10001086_pt1 | contig 11013 bp, 13 predicted proteins | sample Neamet3_FD_203877 | JGI IMG/M metagenome (GOLD analysis project Ga0308000, IMG submission 203877) | Marine microbial communities from water near the shore, Antarctic Ocean - #3 | ecosystem: Environmental > Aquatic > Marine > Unclassified | place: Southern Ocean | collected 2014-06-04 | reverse complement strand
CCTTTAGTTGTTAAAGTTGCATCGACATCTGTACCCGTAGTTGCTGTAGTTGCAGTTGCGGCACCTGTTACAGCAATACCACCAGCTCCAACATCTGTAGTTGCAAATTTTTCTAATCCATTATGAAACAAGAAAACTGCGCCATTTGAAACCGCTTCCAATGCATTTTCGGTACTATTTACTCTTAATTTTAAACTTGCTCCATTAGAATTAATTAATAAATCTCCTGCTCCTGTGTCTGAAATATAACTATTACTTCCGTCGTGAAATATTTTTAGATCCAGACCAGTGCCTAAAGCAATAACATCGTTATCTCCCCAAACAGTATATGTATAAGTTCCGTCTGCTGCACTTCCATCTAATTGAAAATATGTAGAAAGACCACCACTACCATTGTCTGATTGAAATAAAATGTCTGAATTATCAGCTTGGTTTCTAATTACTAAATCACCAACTGATGTAGCTGTTTTTTCTATGTAAGCATCATTAGACGAATCAGCGTAAATTTGGAATTCCCATGCTGAATTTGATCCACCAAAATTAACTTGTATACTATCATTCAAATGAATATTACCAGTCATTGTTCCACCACTTAGTGGTAAAAATGGACCTACCTGACTTGCACCTGCGGCTGTAATATTACCTGAACCATCTGACTTAAGGTAACCTGCGCCGTAAGCGTTAAACTTTACTGCTCCAGCATTACTAATAGTAACTCTATGGACATTACCGCCAGTTCTAAGAGTAAGAGAATCATCAGTATGATAATAAACTACCCCACCTGCTAATGGTGTAGCAGCATCTCCAAAATAAACACCTGAGTATTGTGTACCTATTATTCCTAGATCCGCTTGCCCAGAATTTTCTATAGTAACATCAAAAACACTATAATTAGGGGGATTAACAGGACCATCTGGACCAACTACGTGTAATTTAGTATCAGGGCTAGTTGTTCCGATACCAACATTGTTAGTTGATCCATAACCAATCGTCATTATTTGACTAAAACTCTGTATTGCACCCGCTGCTACTGAAGGCGCTTTGTAAATTTGATAACCATTGTTAGTATTAGGATCAAATCCAAAAAACATTCCTGTTCCTGCATATTTAGCAATATAGTTGTTTGAGGAATTATAATAAGCATTAAAATGAATATAAGCATCACCAGCATTTCTATGTAAAATACTGAAACCACCCGCGTTTAAATTGTTTAAATAAGATGTATTACCATTAGCTATATCTGCACCTGTAAAACTACCACCAAGCCACATTTGACCTTGTGAATTTATACGCATTCTTTGACTTCCTCCTAATTCAATTTTTAAATCATTATTAGAAAGTTTTATATTTGCTGTTGTTGTTGAGTTCTCATATTTTAAAGAAGCTTCGTTAGTAGTAGAATCTATAAGTATAGCAGCAGCTCCACCAGCAACTTCTAATTTTTCACTAGGACCAGCCGTTCCGATACCAACGTTGCCGCCTCTCGCTACAACTAATCTTTCAGCGCCACCTTGTACAACACTGTATCTAGATCCATTAAAATAACTATTATCAGACACAATGCCTGTATAAAAGTTTTTATCTGTTTCGCTACTTGTTGATGCAAATATATCTGTTGCGCTAGCCCCAAAAGTTGTTGCAATAAAAGCAGTTACATTATATTGTAATGAGTTTAATGTAGAAAAACCAATATCAAAAGTAGCGGATACTACTTTATTAGTAACAGATCCTAAATTTGCGCTTGAACCTACGTCTAGTAAAGTTCTAGGACTAGTCGTCCCAATACCAACATTGCCAAAACTGTTTATACACATTTTTTGGCCACCAAGTATAGACCATCTATGGTTTTGTCTATCTATTTTATAAGCGTCGTAAGTATCTGCTATAAACCTAAAATCTCCACCCCAACTATTATTTCTGCCTGAAGTGAATTCAAATTCACCTGATGAAGCTCTATGTTTTATAGAAGCATCAAAAGAACCACTTTGCCTAAATTCAATACCGTAATGAGCACTATTTAAGCTAGCATCAAGAGTTAACAAAGGGGTAACTGCTGATTTATTATATCTAAATCCATTATCTCCATCAATAACTGAAGAACCTGTCCAATATGTCATTTGCTGATCAGCTCCAGTTCCTGTAACTGTTCCGCCCCCACCTGGTATATTACCACCTAATACTTTTACAACGTTACCTGTAGCGTCTGTACCTAATACGTATGTTGGAGTGCCTGTTTGGTTTGTTCCACTGTATGATCCAAACTTAATAGATCCACTAGAGTTGATAGACATTATAGGTACACCAGAAATGTCAGCAACAGCAAATATCTCTCCTGACAGATTGTCAGTTACAGAGAATAATTGGCCTTGCGTACCTTGAATATCAAGTTTTGCACTTGGAGTTGAGGTACCAATACCAACATTGCCGTTAGGTATATATAAATCTGAGTTTTGAATAGAAAACTTCATTGAAGAACTTAATCCAGATATTCCCCAAGAATTTGTATTTAATTGAGCTAAAGTAAATCCATCTAAAGTGGCATTTCTAAAACGAAATGAAGTTCCGCCAACTATTTCTAATTTAGCATTAGGAGTTTCAGTTCCAATACCTACCTTAGCGGCGAAATAAACGTTATTTAAAAATGGTATATATGCCATCTAAGATTTTATTAAATTAATATTATACTATTGAAATAATAGCAGTATAATCACTGGCTGAAACTGTTGGAATAAATTTGAAATCTAAACTACCTGTACCGTTACCTGTTACCTCAGGGTAAACAATTCTTGCGCTAGACGTTTCTTTAACTGTTGCAATACAATCAGCCGCTAAAGGCGTAGGATTTGCTCCAAAAAGAGTTGCTAAGTTAACAGTAAAAGTTGTTTGACCTCCAGAATCTGTACCGCCTGTTAATGCAATTTTTCTCATTCTGCCAGATAGTACTTCTTCTTTTAGTTGTACCCAACCGTTTGCAGATACCGTAAAGTTTGCGCTATCAAAACCAGCAACACCTTTTTCAGTAGCCGCGTCACTAGCTCCTGCGCCTGCAATATTTGAGTCTTGAATAACAACTGTGTAAACTCCTATACCAGGATTACTATTAGCAGTTATAGCCTGATTAGCATATATCATATCACCAACTTCAAGAGTTAGTGTATAGAAAGCTCCACCTTTTACAGTTACCACAAAGAAATCTCCTTGATCTAAAGCAATATTGGCTGTTCCATCTAAAGATCCATTACCTGCTCCTAAATTAACTGTTAAACCAGTAGTAGCATTGTAACCTCCTTTAAATAATCCAATACCCGCAACAAGCGCTTCAACTTGACCTAAATTAACACCATCTGTTGCTATTGTACCAGCACCAACATCTATTAGTTTACTAGTGTTCATGTTAAGACCTGTGGTAATACTATTTGCAATTGTGCCAGTTAGTTGTTTTAACGTACCATTTGTTAATGTAATATCGTTTGCTATAACAACGCTAGGCGTTAAAGCAACTCTAAGTTCTGATGCACTTATTCTAGACATAAGTGTTTGTCCAGAGAAACCTGATATTGTCACGTCATCTACGCCTGTTAAATTACCAGTTAATCTTACGGCTGTTCCGGTTGGAGCAGTTGTTAAATCGTATGTAGTTACATCAGGTACAGTTACTGTTTTTATGTTAACAGCGGTTACGTGACCTGTTGTATTTGTAGTTATACTATCAACAACTGGAAAAACAACACCACTTAAAGCAGAGGCAGTATCTGTTCTAGTTGTTAAATCGTGATTTATAGTAGGTATTGGTCCACCCGCATTATCTATGTTTATATATGTACCTGCTATTAACCCTGTTATATCTCCTGATATAGAAACCCATAATCCACCTTCACCTACTTTAATTACGTTTAATGTTGTGTCATAATATAACTGACCATCAACTGGCGTACCAGCAGCAGTGTCATTTACCTCATTTACGATTCTAGCTTTGTCTAGTTCGTTTTGGTTGAAATCTACCTTATTTAAAAAATTTATTGCCATGTTGTTAGTTTAAGTATGCTTTCCCAGAGAATCCTGCGGAAAAATTTAGTTGTATGTTATTGGTGTCTATATATGTTACTTCACCGTTTATAACTATGTTATTATTATTAATTACTGTAACCGAAGGAAATTTTCCTAAATTATGATTTATATCCCAAGTTGTAGCTGCTACAGCTTGTTCAAATATAAATGTAGGTGTACCTTGTGTGGTTAAAGTAAATAAAGCAAAATCATAGAATTTGTTTATATCAAAATTACCATTACCAGCTAAAGGTGTTAAAGCTAATGTGTATACGTTTCCAGCTTTTAAAGTGTAAGATGCTATAGTAAAATGACCAAAATTGTTTATATTGTTTTGCTCACTTATAAGTATATTATTACCTACTAAGTAAGTTATAAATGCTACTGTATTTGCTCCACTTACGTCAAGCGGTGAAACTTCTAATGTTGTTGTTGGTGCTATTGGAACACCGTTAGCAGGGCCAGTGAATTGACCGTTGGCTGGAGTTCCAGCGTCTACTAACTTAAATATCATTTGAGCAGATATAGATATCTTGCCGTTTATATTTAAATATTCTGCTATTTGCTCAGCGGTAAAATTTCTAGTTGATCCATTTGTACTATTAGTACCTACCCATCTGTCAAGGTCATTAACAGGTAAATAGTCAGGATACGAGCTGATTAATGCCATATCTTATTTCTTGCTTATTGATTTAAATTTTTCCGCACCTCGTGAGCCAAAGTATGCTACGTAAACGGTTATTAAAAGAGATTTTAAAAGATCAATCCATCCTTGGTCTATAGAGAATATTAACCCAGAGCTATCTAATAAAATAAAAATAACTAAAGATATGGTTAAAAATATCAACGTCATTGGACGAGTATTCTTAGAAAGGTATGAATCGCTTTTCATATCACTTTCCCAACGTTTAGTTACTTCTTGCATTTCAGTTTTATCTTGTTCTAATAACATCAATGCTTTTTCTTTGTCCTCTGCAGGTAATGCAGGATCTTTTATAATAAGATTTTTAACCAAACCAAATAAGCCAACATCAGGTAAAACGTCACCTGCTATATCTAGTATACCAGGTGCTGCTTTACTTAAAAATTTTCCTACTTTAGTTTCGTTAAACTTCTTTTTACTCATTGTATCTTGTATAATTTAAAACTCCTTTGTAATCACCTACAAAAGTAACTGTTAAAGTATCGTCTTCATTTAATTCATATTTTGCTACAACTTTATGTCCGTTTTTTTCATTACGAATAGTTGTTGTTATGAATTTTCTTCCTTTATTAACTATTTTCCAAATTAATTTATCTGGACCAATGTACTCTATATTACTTATTTTACCTTTAGAATAAAAAAAAGCTGTTACATATGTTGTTTTTTCATGTGACCAAGCGCCTTCAAGATTTTTTAATTGCGCCGTTGAAGTTAGTGTAAATAACACTAAAGTTAATAATAGTAATTTTTTCATTTGATTATATTTAATTGTTAAACTCTATATATATAATCACACAAAAAACAAAAGTATTACTAATTATTCTTTTTATAGTCTTCTAGTTTTTTTCTATATTCTGGATCTAGTGTACCCGCTCTTTGAAGTCTATCAGCTATATCGCCAGAGTTTGTAATTGAAGCAGTACTAATACCTCCTACTTTTCTTCCAATTTTAAACTCAGATGAAGAAGCTTGTTCTTGTATTGGATTTGATCCATCTGATGAATCGTAATGTTGCCCAGAACGAGTAATCGGGCGTTCTATACCTAGAAAATCTGCTCTATCTCTTTTACCTTGTGTTCTTGTATCACCACGTGGAGATAGTATTCTTCTTGAGGATTCAGGTGAATCTTCTAACCCTGAATAATAATCATTTTCACCTTCTCTATTTCTACTTATGTCAGCTGCTCTCATTGGCTGTAAGTTGTTTGAATCACCTCCAGTCATCATTTCAAATTTACCAGTATTACTATACTTGTCGTATCTTCTATTCATAGCGCTTAAAGCCTCAGTATGATGAGTAGGGTTTCCTCCTTCAGGACTTACGCGATCTTGCATATTAGAATTAATTAAAGCTTGTGTAAAGATACCTCTTTTATTCATATCATCGTCTAAGGCTTGGTCACCACGAGAAGTAGTTGGTCTTACGTCTTTAAGTTTAGTTTGTCTATCAAGTGTTCCTCCTCCTAAATCAACATCTACTTCCCAGTCTTCAATTTTTTTAGAATTAGGGTCATTATTAGCTAATGGATAAGCTTTTGGCCCTCCTGTTGTTGTGTCAGATACTCCTCCACCTAAATCAGTATCTTTTTCAAAGCTTTTGCTTTTGCTTTTTCCTACTGGATAAGCTTTTGGCCCTCCATCTTTTATTAGTCCTCTTTGAGCCATTTGTTTCATGCCTCTGTCTTTGTTTGAACCTGAATGTGATCCAGGTAACATTTTAAATGGTGATCCCATAATTGTAATTATTTTGTTTTATTATTATGCGTTATACGCTTCTTTTTCCCATGGAAGAGTTTTATCTCCTTCGTCCATAGTGCTTCTTAAATATTCTTTACCTTTCCAAACAACGGCTTTATCAGTATATGATAAATCGCCTCGTTCCATTTGATCTATGTGAACTTTCTCGTGATTTATTACGTCTTGTTCTTTCTCTGGATCTATATCAGGACTTACTACTATTGTACCGTTATCATTTGCCATACCTAATGCTCCACCATCTATATCTCTATGATATATTGGAGTATTTAAAGTACAGTTACAATAAGGAGCTCCTTTCATGGAATAAGCCATTACTTTTCAGTGGCGTGGTTTACAATAGGGTTTTCTGACAATAAATTTGATTGATGCCAGTGCTTAGACATTGAAGATCTATATGATTGTGGATCTGATGTCATTTTAGGTCCTTTGTCTTCTCCTCCATACATTTTTGGTCCTTGATGAGAACCATCTTTACCATGCTTCATTTCTCCTCTGTGAGCACCGCCTTCAAAAGTTTTAGGTCCTTTATCTTTTTTAGGATACATTTTAGCGTTATCGTCTTTTGCTCCAGCTTCTGCATTCTCAGCGTAGTTTTTTCTAGCGCTTGGTTTTAAACTTTGGTTACTAGCTTGTTCTATGTCGTATTTTGTTTTTGATGATATTTCTTGTGCCATGATTTTTAGTTTAATGCAACGAATCTACCCGCTGCGGTTGTTAATGTATTAGTTTGTCCATTTCCTGCAGTTGGTGCTGAGCCAACATTGACTCTGCATACTACTACTGGTAATATTGTTCCTATTGGTACGTCTTCAAAGAAAACAAAATCACCATCTATTGTTGTTACGTATATATCACTTGCTGCACCGCCACAGTATAACTGAAAAGGTTTTGCATTACCTACGTCTAGTATTTCTGGTGCAAAAGTAATATCTGCTGCGCCTATAGTTAATGTTATGCTACCAGTTCCGGTACCTGCTCCAAAAGCAGCGTTTAATTCTGTTGGTGCAAATATTATAGTTTGACCAATTAAATCAATTTCAGAGAATGCAGTATCAGTAACATTTACAGCTACAGTTGCTACACTTCCATCTGCTATTGTTATATTAAAAGTAGCATCACCAAGATAAGTTCCTCCAGAAGGAACAACTGCTGTTGGGCCACCATTATTATAATTTAAAGTATCATTATCTCCTGCGTTAGACTGTAGATTAGCTCCTGCTAATAATTTCCAACCCCAAAAAGTAGAAAGATTTACTCCATTGCCTGAGTATATTCTATAAGAGTTTAAAACTACTGGATCTGTTACTGGAAATATATCTGCGGACAAACTTAATGTAAGAGCTGAATCTACGCTTGTAACGTAAGCCACTCTTAAATTTGCTGTAGTTGTATTGTAAACAACATCGCCAACTTGAACACCTTGATTTATTACTCTGCCACTAGAGTCTAAAGTTTGAAGAAAACCTCCTTGAACGCCACTAGCTGTTAGTTTAGATGCTGCTAGAGCTGTATTAACTCCATCGTATTTAGATTCAGGTCCTGGTATATTTATAGTGTCACTAGGTATAGCTTGTATACCTCCAGAAAAATCACTTGCTGTTATCATCATAATTATTGAGCTTTACTTGTTATTGGTCCTGGGCTATATGAGCATGGCGCTAATTTAAGCTTCATGCCTTTTCTTCCACTACTACTTCCTTCGCCGTGTAGTCTACCGTTTTGGTCTAATGGTCCATCCCATATATGAGATTCACCAACTATTCCTATTTTGTCGTTTTTTGACGCGTGCGTGTGTGCTTTATCTTCAATCATAATTTTTATTTTTAGCTTTTATATAAATCTCCGCCTGGCTTTAATCTTTTAGCTAAAGCTTTTCTACGTGGAGTACATGTTGGTTTAGTCATTGGCGTGCAATAACCTTTATGGTCTGGATTTATACCCATAAATGATTTTGGCCCCATATCATTAGATAATGGTCCACCATATAGTGAGTTCATACCAGTTTGGTCTATACTGCCAACTGGTTGAGGATTCATAATTTGTTGTCTTTGCATATCGCTTCCCATTAATCCATTACCTGTATCAAGTTCTGAACTAGAAAAAGGAGACACATTAGATGAGTAACCCATGTCTTGTCTCGCTGCAATACCTTGTTTAGAACCTCCTACGATTGGCGTAGGTGAGTTCATTTGATGCATAGCTGCAGTTAATACTCCTGCTCCACCGTTGTTGTCTCTAGGAGTGTTTAATTCCGCTTGACTAACCTGTGATCCACCGCCACTACTAGCATTTATATTATTAGAGTCTCTATTATTATTAAAAGTTGCAGTTGTATTAGCCATACCAGCTAAACCGCTGGAATTTGATACTGCTGAACCTAATCCCATGCCGCCTGTTATACCAGCTATAGCCGCTTGAGCTCTTGCTCTGTTTTGCGCGCTTTGTGCGTTACCGCCTCCTGATCCTTGAAGACTTGATGTTATTCCTCCTGCTGCTCCTGCTATTGTTGATGACATATTAATCTCTTTCTTTTTTTGGTTTAGGTGTTCCATCTTCATTGTAATTACCACTAGCTTGTCTTCTAGACGCTCTTTCTTCATCACTAATTCCATTTTTCTTTTCAACTGAAGAAAAATCTGGCTTATTCATTTTAATACTTATACTTTTTCCTGAAGAATTACCAGTAGTTAACTCCCCTTCATTTTTGTCTTTATCGTCTTTTTTAACTGGATCTACTTCACGTATTTTAGAATCTCTGTTAAGAAATGCTCTAAATCCTCTACCAGCATTTGTTCCTTTAGCTTCATCACCAGCTGTGTTAAGAGCTATTTTTTGTTCGTTTGTTAAAGTACCACCGGCTTTTTCAAGTTTATTTGCTTGGCTTTCCATAAAACCAGCTTTTCTGTTTTTAAGCCTTTGTACTCTACCTAGTTTACCTTCATCAGTAGCTTTGTTTATTCTTTTTTCAAATTGTCCAGAACTTCTTCCGTCGTTTTCAAAAGCTGTACCATAAGCTTTGTCAGCATCATCTATTTTAGTAAGTAGATTATTAACATTGTCTTGCGGCGATGTTGTTTCTATAGATGTATCTCCGTCTACTCCGCTTAAAACTTCACCAGTACTTGGGCTTGTTATAACGCTTTTATTTTGCCCAACGGTATTTTTTGCCATACCTATTGAAGTAGGATTTATTGTTCCTAAGGCATCTACGTGGCCTGGCTCGTGATTATATAATGGAGATTTTAGCTTAAATGGTGATCCTTTCATCTTTGTTTGTCTTTGTTTACGTTATAGATGGCTTGTGTCAGTACTTTAGCAGTATAGCTTTTACCATTTATTAATTTATTGCGTCTTTCGCTAGCAGGTATGTCCTCGTCACCTAACATGATTCGATACATTCTACTTATAAGTTGTTTGCACTTGAATGAAACTTTATAGATATTATACTTTTGAGTGGTTCTGTTTCTATGTCTCCATACAACAATCCAATCCTCTTTTAGTAATCTGTTCCAGCGCCTATTATCCCAACTATAAGAATATGTACCTAATTCAAAATCATGTTTGGAGAAAAACTCCATACAGTCAAAGTATATTAATAACTCTAGATCTGCATCGTTAAGATCGTTGTTCTTACAAGCCCATTTACGTATTATACGATAATGTTTTAGCAAATTGAGGTCTTTTAAGTCTCTTGCTGATGGCTTTTTCATAAAACAACGACAACGTCTTGTAGTTTAATAACGTTATATGTATCTTTATTTATTTCTATTTTAAATCCTTGAGTTACATCGTAATATATTGTATCTCCTTCTTTAACACCTACAACCTCAGAACCTATTGATAAGACTTTAGCTTCGATGTATCTTATATCTTCTCTTTGATTTTCCGCTAGCATTAAACCACCTTTTGTAGTAGTTGTACCAGCTTGAGTTTTCTTTATAAGTAAATTCCTTCCTATTGCTTTCATGCTCTTAAGTTATTAATTACACAATCAGTCGATAAGATAGTAGTTGCCACAGAAGCTGCGTTAATAAGAGCACTTTTAGTAACTAACAAAGGATCTATAATCCCGTTAGATATCATTTTTACCATATTTCCCGTAACCACATTTAGTCCCATACCTTTTTTCTTAGGTATTTCGTAATCTACAATACCAGCGTTAGCTAGTATCGTTTTGAAAGGAGCTTGAATAGCATCAAGTAAAACTTGTTCGCTTTTCGTTTTAGCCTTTATACCAGTTGAAGCATTTAATAATGCAATACCACCACCTGGAACTATACCTTCTTTTATTGCAGCTTTTGTAGCACAAATAGCATCTTCCACTCTATCTTTCTTCTCTTTTAATTCTACTTCAGAATTAGCACCTATTTTTACAATAGCTACTTTAGCAGAAAGTCTAGCTAATCTTTTTTCGTATTGAATTTTAAATCCAGCAAGCTTAGTATCTAATAACTTCTTCTTAATTATTTCAATTAATTCAGAAACTTCTTTTGAAGGTTTATCTA
>Ga0308000_10001083_pt1 | contig 11017 bp, 13 predicted proteins | sample Neamet3_FD_203877 | JGI IMG/M metagenome (GOLD analysis project Ga0308000, IMG submission 203877) | Marine microbial communities from water near the shore, Antarctic Ocean - #3 | ecosystem: Environmental > Aquatic > Marine > Unclassified | place: Southern Ocean | collected 2014-06-04 | reverse complement strand
CGATCACAATAATATTGTTTTCCAGCATTACTACGATAAGAAAAATTTAGAATACGTAAAGGAACAATAATATGGATTGGAAAAATTTAATATTTTCGCCGTTAGATCTTCCAGAACCTCCAGAAGTTAATATGGACGAATTTATAGCTTGGCATACAGAACAAAAATCGTACATGCTAAAGCACAATAAAAACAGAGTTAATAGTACAAACTTATATGGCGGATATTGCTGGCATGTGAGTTGGGCTAAATGGTGGAATACATACGATACCGACACACCGTGGGTATGTGATTTTGATAAACGGTTTCCAGAACTAGTAGAATACTTAAACTTATTTCCATTTAAACAAATGAAAAGTATTAGTTTTCTAAATCAAATTGGAGGAGCAAAAGTAGAACCACACAGTGATCCTGATGCTTGTTGGGGTATGCGATTTTATCTTAAAAATAAAACAAAGGAAGCTCTTTACTTTAGTAGGACTAAAGAACCTAATAACTATCGTATCCGTACTATGGAAGATGAGCAAGGTAATCCGCTAACCGAAAGACGTGATCATTTAGATTTCTGTAAAGACGAAAAAATATATGCTAAGTTTCCAAAAGACCGGTGTGCATGGATGCTTAATAGTTATAGAGCATACCATGGATTAGACGAGAACCCTACTCCAACTGGCAGTAGAATAACTTGTGCAATAATAGGTGATTACGATAAAGAAAAATTGTTTAAGTTATTAGACGCAAGCACACAAAAACATAAGGACTATCAAATATGGTATTAATGTACACACCAATAGATTTGCCTGCTATGGACGTTAATCGTGATGAGTTTATAGCGTGGCACGAATCAAAACGTAAACGGAATAAACGTGACATTGGGTACAATCAAAGAGGGTTTATGCCTCCGTGGATGGTAAGTTTTGCATATGCTGAAGGCTTTGGTTGGTGTAATAGATTTTTGAAAGTAATACCTAACTTTCAAGACATAGTTTATAATCATTTACCGTATACTGACATTAAAAAAATAATTTTTTTAGAACAAAAAATTCCATGCCAATTACATCAAGACGTAGGTTCAAGGCCCGACGAGGAAGACGAGCCAGGGTCTTATAAAGCATTTATGGTATATGATAAACCGTTAATGTATTTTCAAAAGGACTTTGAAATAGAAGATAAAGTTTATATTAAGCACCCAAACGAATTAACTAAATGGTTTGCTATAAACAATTATGATGCACTACATGCCTCAGACTTACCAACGTCACCTGATAGGAAAATTATTATGACTATATTAGGTACATTGGATAAAGAGAAGCATCAAGAAATACTAGCAAGAAGTTTAGAAAAATACAAAGACTATTCTATTAAATTTTAACTAATCGAATTACCCATGCACTTGGATCTAGTTCCCACCATCGATGTTGGAAATCCCAACGACCTGGTTTTGCGTGATGATTGTTATGCCATCCTTCGCCCCAAGTAATTGCAGCAAGCCACCAAGTGTTTCGACTATCTTCCTTAGTTTTAAAGTTTCGATAACCCCACATGTGATTACCATAGTTACTTAATACACTAGCCCACAGTTGAAACGCTACTGGAATAATACCTGCAAAGATTAAAACGTTTAACCCGCCTAGTATAAACAGTATAGCACACCATACTAGCAAAGTCAAGTAATAATAGTTATGTAGGACTAGATGAAACTTGTCCGTAATAAGACGTCGAACAGCCCACTTGTTCATTTCAAATTCATACTTAGGAATTATAACACTCCAAAAGCCGTTATGCGGAGAATGAGGATCGCCGTCTTTGTCTGCGTTTTTGTGGTGTTCGTTGTGTACTGCTACCCAACCAATAGAACTACCAGTGCCGCCAATAGCACCAAAGAATGAAAACAAGTATTCCATCCATTTATAACGGAATTTAAAACTATTGTGTGTAAGATATCTATGGAATGTAATAGTAATGCCCAAGCATCCTGTTAGGAAATACATACCGAGACTTAAAAGCCACCATTGGTATTCTACTGCTTGAAATAGCATGTAAATCAATGTTGCTGTACAAACTGCCTGTATGTACGGAAAGTATATTGTATTTGCTCTAAAAATGTTCTTCATGTTTATATTTATCGATGAGTTTCTGATAAAGATTGTAAAATAGGTATTAAAGGGTGATTACGGTTTTTAAAATATGCAGGGCTAGGGCCGAAGTTTTTCACCATTGCTAGATTAAATAGTTTAATTATATCTCGATGTGTGTGTATCTGACACTGGTCCCAATCTATTAATTCTATATCAGTACCATCTATTATCATATTATGCAAAGTCCAGTCTCCATGCACATAAGGATAAATTTCTTGTATATTACTAATAACAAAATTATATATTTGTGATGTAAACTGATCATCTCGTATAAAATCTGTGTGGTCGGCTCTTGTTCCAGGTATTACTTTGTAGTCTATCCACATTGCTTTTTTTGTAAGCCTTGAGCTTATAACATATCCAGGGCGAAGTCTGTTTAACATTTCTATATGAGGATAGAACCACTTAGTATCAACATAGTTCCAATGTTTCCGATAATGTGTTTTATAATTATGAACTGTTCTTATTTTATTCGAAGTTTGATTAGGGTTCATAATAGTTTTTTGGATTAAAAAATCATCGTATTGATCTATTTCAACTCTTTTTCTATCATACTTTATGTAAGGCATTTCTTATAATCCTCAATTATTAATTCAGCAATAATTTGATCTGTATATTGTATTACTTGAGGGTCGTCGTACCATTTAAGATTTTTGTATATTGTTTTTGGTCCACCGCCCATATGGCTTGCTTTGCCTTCACTCATACGTTTTAAAAAGTTTATTAATTTTTTATTATAACTATTAAAAGTTAACCATACTTTTTTGTATCCTAAATTTTCATAATAATCAATTTGTGCAGGAAGTATATGCCTAGCTTGGCACCAGTAGCCTCCTCCTCTATAGTCAGGATGCGTAAATGTTCTAACCCCAATAATAGGCACATGATTGAAAACATATGCTCCTGCCATTGCTATTGGAGTTCCGTTGTGGTGCAATATGTTAAACACATCAAATCTTTTTTTATTAAAGAAAGCATAAAGAAGTGTATCATTTTTGTGATGCCAATCTACAATATCATAATTTTTTGCTGCAGGATCATCTAGCATACTTGCTAACTGCGATAAGTTAGTTAATGAGTTATGTTGTTTTGACGTAATTGTTTTGTCATTAAATGTTTCTAATATCATAATAGCTTTTCAAAAAATAGGCTTAATCCTAATTTTGATTCTATTCCTTTTTTTCTAAAATCTGTGCTTGCATGTAACTTTAATGAATCAAAAACAATTGCACTTCCTAATTGCCAAGGGAACTTATTATCTATGCTTAGACCATTTAGCCATTCTGTTTTTAAATGGGGGAATAACTTGTCAGTCAGTTGTTTAGGTATCGGTGTTTGTTTTAAATTTTGTACATCTTTGTAATCATATACAGCACGATTATAATATGTTTCTTGCTTAGGACCGCCTTTAAAAAACTTTGCGGCTCCTTCAAAGTATGATTGTTCAAAACACACTAATTCTGTTAAAGAACTTTCTTTATCTTCTGGCCAAACTTTAATAGGCATACTAACTGCTTTATATGCATCTGGAAATTTGTACATATCGTCATCATTGTGTACTACATAAGGAACATTTGTATAAAAAAATTGTCCACCCCAGCATTTGCAATCTTCGCCAAGTTGATTTTTAATTTTTTGGATTACTAGTTTAATAATGTTTGAATCTTTTATATCTTTAAGATTGACTGTAATAGGGCCTGTGTTTTTTTCAATAGTATGTAATTGGGTACTTGTCCATAGATCATATAACTTAACTAACTCTAGATCGGTAAGGAAGTTTTGAATACAGTATGCTGGCGATAACCTATCCTGTAGCTTTTCTATAGTAGCATAATTACGCATCAGGTCTCGCCGTGCTTTAGTAAGTCCATAGTTCTAAGAACATTTTCAAAAGTCTTAGGAACGTTCATAACTAAATGTATACTACCGTGTACATAGCTGTGCGTCCTGTGTGCTTTTTGTGTGTTTACATAGTAGCACCTGCCTTCTTCAATAGTACGCATAGTGTAGTCATGCTCCCATTGATAATTTTCAGATCCTGTATTAGTTAAGAAAGCAATTATTCTAAATGTGTTTCTGTTTATTAACACACTATCTCTATGATAAGGAAACCAACCCCCTTTATTAACTTTTACAAGAGTACACCGTCCGAGCTGAGGCCAAATTTCGGAAATTGGTTTAAGACTTGGTAATGATTCAAATAATTCTGTAGGCACTGTAAAGTCAGTTTCTCTTAAAAGTTTTCCAGTACGCTTCCTTACTTCAGGTAAGCTGATACTATCAAAAGGAGTATCACCTTCTAGTCCTACATAGTTTAATCCTTCACGGTCGTTTTTCTCGCCTTCTCTTGCTAGGTATGGAACCCACTTGTTGTCATATTTTGCAATTTCTTTTTTGAAATCACCAATATTAATTTTAGTTTTTAACGGTACAAAATCGCCAAGTGTATTAAGTTGTGTTTCGCAAACTAAGTCCATCATCTTAGGTGCAGGAATGTATCCATCTCTAAAACTTTCTAAATAACTAAACTTTGCTAGCTCTGCCTTTTCTTCATTCGTTATCATCTATTTCTCCAATATACTTCTCAAACTCAGGAAAATGTTCTAATAAATTTGTCCTCCGAATTTTATCTAGGTTACGCAAGTATTTAAGTCCCTGTAAGAACTCTTTGTGACTGTGTTGGGGCGCCTTAAGAATATCAAATACAACTCGAATAGACGGATGTGTTATATCAGGACCTATCATCTTACGCATATATTGTTGTTTTATATCTCGAGGCAAATTTATTGCACGTAAAGTTTCTGGGTAGGTAACAACGTTATTCCAATCTATTGCTTCTTTAGGATCTAACCCAACTGACTCTATCCAATCATGCATTTCCTTTACGTAGCCTACATTAAGCATTTGTATTGCTGGAACTAATCGAAGGAACACATTAGGATTGCTAGCAAACTTCCTTACATTAGTATCAAACTTCTTCCAATTTAGTCCCGACCTTACATACGATCCTCTTTCAAATACGCCATCCATGCTTATTAAGATAGACATACTTTTAAACAAGTGTGCGTTCTCTTGCACAATATTTGGTACTATTGTTCCATTGGTAATTATTAACATATCAATATTACCTATATTTGGACTGTCTATAAACATTTGAAATAGTCGAGGAAAGTCCGGGTGTATTAAATTCTCACCACCAACAAGATTAAATTTAGGAATACTGTCAATTATTTTTTGTAATTCTGTAAAATAGTCATTACGTGTATCAGGAGTAAACGGTTCTAGTTCTGCTTTGTCTCCTCCACTCCATCCTTTAGGAAATCCATAATATTGTTTTGCTTCTGCAGCAATTTTACTACTAGCATTTGCACTACACATTACACATTTTAGATTACAAATATTTCCTAATACTTTAAAGTTTACATAAAGTAGATCATCGTATGTATAATCAATATTTTTTAAATGTTTTATAATATTTATTTTTGCTTTTTTATTATCTTGGTATCTTATATTTTCTGTTTGTCGACGACTACGCACACCGTCCCTATTATTTTTTAAACATTGACTACATGCAAATTTAGTTACGTCACTAAACTCATCAAGCGGCTTAAACATATCATTTCGAATTTGTTTACTTACATCGCTGTTCCAATACTCTAAAGGAGTCATTTCTTTAGTATTAAGATCAGTACGCTCTCTGTGAACTTCGCCAATACAACACACCCTAAAGAATCCATCAGCAGTGTGTGCCATTTGAATAAATGGGTCCATGCACCACGGTTTTCTGTTTACAGCCATTCTGTCACCTCTGATATTTCAGGAAATGTTTCACTAAAATTTAAATCTCTTCTTTTGTCATATTCTTTAATAAATTTAAAAAATTGGTCACGATATATATCTTTTTCAGGATTATCTATTAATGATAGTTCTAAGGTACGTTGAAATTTATATTTTTCCATTTCAGAAAAATGTTCTGTATTTTCTCTCATAAACTTTTTAAATTTTGCTACTTCGTTTATTCTAATCTGTTTAGGAAGTATTGTTAAATTTAAGTATCGAGGATATGTAACATCATTGCTATGTAAAACTATTCTTTTTGCGCCATACTTAACCTTGAGTTCGGTTATCTCTCTAACCATATCAGTTATTGATGTAAAACTTAGAGCATTGTTTGTAAGATTAACATAAACTTGCATGTTAGTTTCTGATAATACTGTATGTAAGTTAGTCATAAACTTATCATAATCTAAACCATACCTACTGTATTCAGCTTTTTTATGAGTTGATTCTATACTTGTAGAAACACTTAACTGAGTTTGATCAAAATCTTTTACCCTATTCATAAACTTTTTAAATATTTTATCTGGTGTGCATAAATTTGTATTAACTAGAATTTCTATATCTAAATTTTCTTGTTCAACTCTATCTAATACTTTCCAAAATTCTTTTGACAGTAATGGTTCTCCGCCTGTAATAGTTAAATGTTTTAGACTATGCTTTAATCCGCCTTCCCACCATTTCCAAAATGCATCATTATACGGATTTACTTCTCTATTTGGTATTGGGTCTCTACTAATAAAACTAGGTAATCCTTCTATGTCTCCATACTGTTGTATTTCTTCTGCCCATAGGCTGCTATTCTGTGGACCACAATACGAGCATTTAAAATTGCATGTTCGATCAAATGCAATATCTAAATGTACAGGATTATGTGTTAATTTTTCTGCAACTGTAAATGGATTAATTTTGTGTTCAGTGATAAATTTTCTACTTTTTAAAATTCTATCACTTGTTAATCCTTGGTCCTCTCTAGTCCAACAATAATTACATTCTTTCGGCCTTTCACCGTCTAGCATCTGTTGTCTATACTGCTTTACTTTTTCATTATTTGTTAATGCGGTGTGATCATTTATAACATCTTCTTTAGGAGTTACTATAGGTCTGCAATGATGACAACTATAAGAAGTTCCTTCATAAGTTCTTACATTTGTTCTAGCCCATTTAGCTATACAAAAACTAGGACTTATTCTATCCAGCAATCTTTTAGTGCTAGCAACATCCATTACTTGTATCCAACACGCATAAATCTATCATACTTAGGTAGTTCCAAAGTTCCTTCGTATAATATTTCTGATAGTGGCGCTTGACTTGCAAAATCATCTAAATCATTTACACAGTTTACATGCCCTGGTACTTCAAAGAAATTGTTTGATTGTAATACAACTAACTTCCCTTGTGGTATTTTATCAAACCATTCTTCAAAATCAAAAATATGTTCACAACTAGTGTTTATTATTGTATTAGGAGTATCAGTGATTGGTTTACTCATTCGATTATTTTTTGTTGACCACACTGCCCAAGTATGCTGTTGATAGTCTATATCCAATATATCTTGTGTTATACTTTTAAATTTCCATTCGTTGATCATCTGTGGTTTATTTACAGCATCAGCTATAGGCATACAAGATTCATCTATATCAAAACTTCTAATTTTTTTTATATCTAATGTTGAGTTGAATAACATTGCAGCTAGTGTTCCGTACCAACCTGCACACAAATATACTGTACCTAAAGATATATTAATTTTTTCTAATTCAGCAACTACCCATCGTTTACTTTTAAGTTGTCCCCAACTTAATGCATCAGTAAAATCAGCATCGTGATTATCAATAGCATTTCTTAAATTATTAAAGAGAGGATTGCCAGTAAGTACAAACATTCTTCCTAAAACATCTTTATCATCTTGCCATTCAATCATTAAATTGCTCCATTAGCCAATCAAAGTCATTTATTTTACGTAAATCGTCCGGTGAATGTTTATGTTTTTCACCGTATGCTTTACCTTCTATAGCACCACGTATAGCATACTCACCAAAAGGATTTGTTTTTCCTCTAGTACACCAAGTATTTAAACGTTTTTCAGTTTCAACATCTTTCTGTCTATCAATAACATGACTTGCTAGCTTGCAACATTCTCTAAAGGCACCTTTCCAAGTATTAAACGGATCAGTGTTGAACGCTGTTATGTTTGCTAGTTCCTGCACAGCCTTAAATTTCCTACTAATACTAGTTGTCATATCTGGTTTTGATATATCCATATCTAGTGTCATTTGTCTAGGAAATAACTTGACGCCACCATAGCCGTAAACTAATGCATTAACTGCATTTCTTGCTCGCCAAACGTGTACATGGTCTAATTGATGGTTAGGTACTTCGTAATCAAAATTAAATTCATCAACTATGTGTGCATCGCCATCAACAATCCAAAACATATTAGTAAAACATTTTTTAGCAGCAGCTATGTGTGCTTGGTGTATTCCTTTTACTCCGTGTATACGCTTTGCTAGGGGAAATCTTGCCTTTAGTTTAGCATAGTTTTCATCTGCGTCAGGTTCTTGGTATGATATGAATACAATGTCATACATTATTTTCTAGTATTTCCGTAATGAATTACCGTACACTTTGGATTAACATATGAGCGCCACGGATCAACTACTATACTACCATCAGGTATATCGCAATACAATTTGTCTGCACTAGTTTTACCGGTATACTTGTATGTAGTACTGGCGCTGTGTGCTAATAAAAATACACAAGGCACATCTGAGTCAAAATCGTCGCCTGTTAGTGGATCTACATATACAGGTTCATATTGTTGCTCTTCACAGTAATGTCCAATTAGTAAACTGTAACTACCATCACAGTATCCTACATTTGGCTTGTATGCTTTGCCATGAATAACAATTATCATATTATGTTCTTTAGCATGTTTCACTAATTCTAGTGCAATGTTCTTTGCTTGTATTTCTCTAGCGTTCATGATGCTGTCAAATAAATCGTATCCTAAATTTAACTCTTCGGCCATATAGCGTAGTGCAATATTATCACGTGGATGACAGCCGCCGCCATCGCCCATACCAGCTTTCATATACTGTGGTCCCATGATACGCATAGTTGACTTGGCTAACGCATCTGTAACTACGTCAACATTAATGTTTCCTTGTTTTTGGGCTACGTCTTGTATCATATTAGCAAGTCCAATCTTAGTGCTAATAAATGTGTTATAAAATACTTTGATACACTCGCACTCGTCCCAAGTACCAATCTCGTAGCGTGGATTGTTTTCCATTATAGTTTTATAAAAGGCTACAAGTTGTTTTGCATCTCCTGTAGCACTACCGTCTTCAGTGCCAATCATTACCATCTCTGGATTAACCATATCCCATGCTACACTGCCCATTGCAATCAAGTAAGGGTTGTATACAAAGCGTGTGTTAGGAACAAGGTCAACAAACTGCTTGCGTGTTGTGCCGGGCAATACTGTACTAATAAGCACAAGCAATTGATCTTGTGTCATGTGCTTGTTTGCTTCTACTAGTACATCCTTTACAATATCGTAATTAAAGTCTTTTGGTGCTAAATGTGCAGTTGGTTCTCTGCCATCGTAGTCTGGATCGTGTGGAGTAGGCACTGCAACAAATACAATGTCTCTGCCTTCTACTGTATCTTTAATTGTAGGCAGCATTGTTACTTGGTGGCTAGTACACTTTGCAATATCGTAGCCTGTAACATTATGTTGTTTACTAGAAATTGCTTCTGCACATGGCATGCCTAACTTACCTGTGCCAATAAATCCTATTTTCATTCTATGTTCCTTCCCAGTTGTACACTCTAAAAAAATCATCTATCTCGTTAAAAGATGTTAATACTCCATTAAGTGATTTTTTCTTTATATCATCAGTTATACGGTTTTGTAGACCTTTGTATTTTAGTATAGTTTCATTTTTAATTTCCATACCCATATGTTTAAGTGTTAACTGAGAGTGAGTTAAATGTGTTTGTATATCTGGATGATTATCTATTACTGTTTTATCAAACCCAGTTTTATTGATACGTCCATCGTCGAAAACAATTCTTGGATCTGGCATACTATTTAAATAATAATCGTATTCTTGAAAATTATAATTAGGCGAAGACGGATCCTCTTGAAAGGCGGCACCTTCATAATCAGTCATATAACTTTGAAACGGAATATTAAACATTTTGTTTGAAGATATTATTGCTGTACAATTTTTTACAATATCATTATTTTCCGTCCAATATTTTTTTAGCCATTTTTTACCAAAGAATTTATAATCATTGAATATATTGCCGCCAAGATGCCAAAATCCGTCGGACATAACTCTATCCTCTCTATGAAAACTACTCCAGCAAACTAAGATTAAGTCATTTTCAGTAAAATTATTTTTTAAATCACATTCTAACATACGAGTTGCTATACCAACATTGCCCATACCTGCCATGCCCCAGTTTTCATATGGAATATCTAAGTCGTATGCAATTATATCTGCCCAAGTAGGCCACAAAAATGAAGTAAAACTACACCCAAAAGTAAATAGTCGTGTATATTTCAAAAATAGCTCCTTTAGTTATGTACATACTTTACTATTTATCTGAAAAAACAGACATTTTACGAAGTTCTGGATAATCTTCTGTTTCCAAAAAAGGTAAAATTATTTCTTCTACAAGTATTTTATAATGCTTAGGACCCGGGTGAACTCCATCAAGATGCATAGGCGCACTCTCTGTTGTATGTTTTTGTGCAAATTCCATCATACCGTTAATTGGTAAAAAACGTGTAAAATCTATCTGCTCATACAAGTGAGAAATTCTTAAACTAGGATTTTTATCTAATACGTCAGAAGTCATTGTAGTCATAAAATATTTTATATTATGTTTTTCTAAAAACCATTGTACCCTTAAAACATTTTCTAGCGTATAAATTGAACCTTGATCTTTTGAGTGCCATTTCTTAAAATAATCACGTCCTAGTTTCCAATTAACATGGCCTGCTATAACCCAATTTTTATCATCGTCAA